>Ga0213861_10003331_pt1 | contig 13286 bp, 15 predicted proteins | sample PICome_4_FD_160110 | JGI IMG/M metagenome (GOLD analysis project Ga0213861, IMG submission 160110) | Coastal seawater microbial communities near Pivers Island, North Carolina, United States - PICO131 | ecosystem: Environmental > Aquatic > Marine > Coastal | place: USA: North Carolina...
TTTTTATTGTCAATATCGAACTTTAAGGGTTAATTCGTTTTTCTCCTACATCCCAGTCATAACAAGAGATATTGACAATAAAAAAACCGGGACCTTTCGTGATAAAACGAAAAATTCCGGTTTTGTACTGAGATACGGACTTGATTTTAATTTAAATCGTCTTGGCTTTTGCCGAAGATGTAATAGCAATATTATATACTACTAAACCGAATCCAATTTTGTTGATAGCATCTGCAATATTGTAGAATAAATCTACATTTTCAGAGCCCCATCCAAAAGCAGTATTCAGCCATCCACCAGGCATACACATATATCCTACGGGATAAATTGCCCAACCAACTAACACGAACCATGCAAGGGTTCTAACACCTCTCTTGACAACAGCGCTTTCGCTGTCAGCTGCAAGTTTTGCAACCTCACCAAACCATGCCGTGTAAAGAATGTAAATATAGCCCAGCGTTGAAAGTGCACCCCACAGAACAGAGTGACCAGCATCACCACCTTTAGGATTGTAAGCTTCTCCGATATATCCAGCTACTAGCATCCATACTGAAGCAAGAATCAACTTCCAAAGTAAAGATTTTTTTGCTCCTGCAACTTTGGTTAAAAGGTAAAACTCAACGCACATCAAAGGAACTGTTAAAGTCCAGTCAATATACCTTAATGAGGTAGGATTTTCTTCTGTAGCAAGATAATAATCTCGCATGTAATAATAGTGGACTGCGGCTATAAAAGTAATGAGCCCTGAAATAAGTAATGATAGTTTCCACTTATCATCCACTCGTCCCCTCTCGAAGAAGAAGAAAATTGAGGCTGCCAGCATTGCCATGTAGCCAATAAAGAAAGTAAATGCCACTGCATCATCTTTCGGGATAATTAACACATCTAGTAAAGTCATAATGATTCTTTTAGTTTTTATTGTAACAACTTAAATTTAAAATTGTTTAACGTCTTTGCAATTATTTTAAACAAAAGTTGGGGAGCTGAACAATGACGTCATTGCTCAGCTTTAATTAATAATTTTAGTCCTTTAATAATCTGTATCGGTTATTTAAGACGAGACAAAATATTATTTAACTAGTTACAGAAGTTGAAGTATCTTTTGAACTAGTGTTAACAGCTATTGCTGGTAAAGCTGACAATCTTTCAGCGATAAAGTAAAATACAGCTATTACTAAAAATCCTATTACTGGTCCAGCAACAATTGCAGCTACTCCACCTTCCCCAGCGGCTGGTCCATCACTAAACAAAGCAATTAATCCGGTAACAAAACCTACTATAACAAATACCGTTGCGATTATTTCTCCTACAGATCTAATAAAAATTGAAAATATTGCACTCACAACAAATTCAGAATCTGGAACACTTTTAATCGATTTTGCTCTGAACCAGCAAATTTGAAATACCATCCAACCGGTAAAAGCTGCTGTTAAGAAGTATAAAATGCTCCAAATATTCACTATGACTGAAAAAGGGTCAGCCCCAAGGATAATTCCTCCAAGAATTGCTGCTCCTCCAAGAATGTAAAAAAAGATACTGAAGCCTGTTTTTAGTACCCCACCATCTTTCAGTCTTTCCAAAATAGGATGACATAAATTAAAAAAAATGTTGTCTGTATTCATAATAATAGATTTTAAATTAATAAATATTTGATGTTTTCGTTATGGCAATATTATACTAATTTTTCGTTTTAACAAATTTTACTCGTACTTTTTTAGATGTGTTCACTCTTATTTAGACAATGGAATTCAACGAATCCTATACGATAAAACAGAAGACAATTACAAAGCAATGTTTAATTCAGATGTAAAAGAAAGCGAAATGTCGCGCATTTTAAATTGACATAATAAGTCCTTAATCCTAGCAATAATACAAAAATCGTACAAATAAAGGAATAAAAAAACCGTAATAAATTGCTTTACAACTGATTACGGTTTTTAAGAGTGCCCAGAGCGGGACTCGAACCCGCACGCCCAAAGGACACCGCCCCCTCAAGGCGGCCTGTCTACCAATTTCAGCACCTGGGCTTAACAAGTGCTTGCACCATTGCCTTGTGAACCTTAGAGACTAGTAATCAACGATTTCCGTTTCGTTATGTTCGCTTTGGCCGAATAGTGCGGTAATGCGCGCCAAATATACTGCATTTTAATGTGAGTGTTTATATTTAACGGCACAAAAAATGCGCCCAATTAAAAACAAGGCGCATTTTAATTTTTTCTATCGTCTTTTCTCTTACTCGAGCTGAACGCTTAGGCAAGTATTTGCATCTAATTTGATAAAGTCTTCATAAATTGTTGCACCACCAAATCCTCTTACGCGATACTTATAGTAACGGTATTCGTAAGGAAGGTCTTCCATTGGAAAAGTTTTTACGCCGGGTGTGTTACATTCGCCAGTCGGTGAAAAGAACGACTCTGTTACAATTGTTCCTACAATTTCTCCTTCTAATTCAAAGCTTAATTCTGTATGTCCTGCTCCAATTAATGCTGAAGAAACGGCAGGTAAACACCAAAACGTAATGTCTCCTCTGTAGGCACATGTTCCGTCGTCTTCGTTTGCTTCGCTGTTGTAGTTTGTTGAATTTTCGTCAGTACATCCTGGTTTTGAACAGCTAAAAAAGCCGAACGCCATCACTACTGCAATCGTTGTAATTTGTGTAATTTTTCTCATTTCAATCACTAATTTATAAAAAAATCTATAGACCTCTGTTAGTATTACGCTAATTTTTGCATTTAGTTGCTCCAATTAGAAACTTCTTATTACAGGTACTTCTGATTTCACACCGAACCTCATTCCAAGAATAAAGCATGAGACCGTGAATAATGTCAGAAAAAAATAACCCATTTTCTTTTCGAAATTTATTCCTACCAATACAAAAATTGAAATCATCACAATAATAAAAAGTAAAACGAACCACCAATTATTTATATAACCGAAATAGTTTATTTCAACTAATGTCCCCAAAGAATATATTAAATATGGAATACCAATTACAATTAGAATCAGAAATAAATTCTTGAATTTTTCAATACTCATTTTGCAACTTACTTTTAAAAATAATCAACTATTGACTTAGAATAAAGCACTACGTTCACGCAAATATAATCATTTATGTTGCCGTGCTTCTCGCACCGTCAATGTTTATGGAATAAAAGCCGCATCCATCTGGGTTGGACAAGATGTCTGCTGGGCATTGGTGATTTGGTTGAGGCTCGGACCCAGTGCTGGCTTCTTGGACAAAAAAGACCTTCAAATAAACCCCAAACCAAACTGCACAAAAAAAGCCTCGACGATTAGCGTCAAGGCTTCTTCTTTGCTTTGGTGATCTGGCTGGGGCTCGAACCCAGGACCCTCTCCTTAAAAGGGAGATGCTCTACCAACTGAGCTACCAGATCTTCCTTATTGCGGGTGCAAATATACGGGGTTTATTTTATCTGCCAAAATAAAATGGAATATTTTTTTAATTCTTTTTTTTATCATTTAGATCTTTAAAATAACCGTTTGAAATTCAAAAATTTATAGACTCAAATCGAAGTGAATATTTATTTAAAAAAAATCTAAAATTTAGAAAGTAACTTGTCCTTATCATCAGGGAGATCGTAGGCATCCGCTTCAGTCAAGTGTCCATCTTGATCACTAACTCGGGTAAGTTTTTTTCCTTGTCGGAATACCATTTGCAAACCGTGTTCTTTTTCCCATTCGCATTCACAGGCCAATACAACATAAAGATCTTTGTCATTAGTCGGGCGTCTATTTATAAATAGTTGAGTGGGGTGAACAAAATTCCAAATACTCAACGGTTGTGCTCCACGTATCTTTTCAGGAATGTCGTCCACATTTAAATAAGAGGATATTTCAACAAAATTCTCAAAAATATGAGGTGCTAATTTTAATTTTTCGATTGAAGTAAATGCGAGGAAGTTCTTTAGCGCTGCATCAGCTTCTGGGATAAATTCAGTGTCAATCAACGGATCATAATCCATAAAGGTGATCGGTAATTCTAGATCCAGTAAAGGAATCAGCGTTGGTTTGCTATGCCACCATCCAGTAAATTGCTCATTTTGGATAAGGTCGCCAATAACTGTTGATGTAATTTTATTCATTCTAAATCTTAATTAGTTGGATTGGTTTTTACGCCGCACATACTTGATAGTTCAAGTGCAAAGATAGAATATGAACAGAAATGAACAATGCCGTGCAAAAATCATTCGTCAAATCCTTATCTTTACGCGCAATGAGCCAAGTGGTATTTTTAATCGGTTTTATGGGCGCGGGTAAATCGCGTTTGGGCAAACGCCTTGCTAAACGGATGAATTTTGCGTTTTTAGATGCTGATCAAGAAATCGAAAAAGCGAACAACAAAACTGTTGATGAACTATTTGCCGAGCTAGGGGAGGATGGTTTTCGAACCATAGAAACGAACTGGTTGGCAGATTTAAATGTTGAGAATACGGTAGTTGCGCTTGGAGGCGGCACACCGTGTTTCAATAATAACATGGAACTCATTTTACAAAAAGGAAAATCGGTTTATTTAGAACTCTCTGCTAAAATGTTGGTTGATCGGTTACAAAGCGCCAAAGGAATTCGCCCATTAATTGAACCTATTAAAGACAATAAAGACGCCTTGCATCAATTTGTCCAAGAAAAATTAAAAGAGCGGGAAGTCTTTTATAAACAAGCCCACTACACCACAAGAGCCATGAGTTTATCTGCCAATAGATTGGATAGTTTGATTGAGGTAATAGAGTGGCTTTAGCAAAGTGACTTGTGTAATGTGCAATGAATAATGTGCAATTTTCAATTATCAATGTCCATTCGAATTCAAATCCCAAACATCTATATCTAGGAATCGACAAGGTAATTATTTATTGGCTTCAGTTCCAGTGATTTGGGTAGGTTAAGCGAAGTGAAAATGATACAAATTGTGTCGAGAACAAAGCCTAGTGCCGCTCATACCGCTTTGCTAGCGTGGCCTTAGAAATAACCGGATTAAACTCAACCAAGTTCTTATCCATTTTTTCGGCTAAATGAACAGCCGTTTCATATACAGTAGTTGCTGATTCTGTTTCGTGTATTAAAACGCGCTTACGGTGATTAGCACTCAAAAGGCAAACGGAATATTGAGTTTTGGTATACCTTGCTGTTTTTTCGCTATAAATATGATTCACACCAATTGATTTTCCCGATTTTAAAATGGTAATATCTGGAAGTAGATTCGTAGGCACCCATTTGCCTTTTTTTATCCAAAATGATTTTGAAAATTCGCGGACATAGCCGTTTCCAAAAGACATATCTGTTCCTGTGATTGAGGTGTGCGCGTAAATTGCGAAGAAAATGATTGGCGGTCCAATTAAATAACCAGGGCCTCCAGTGTATATGGCGAATAATCCAAATACTCCTAGAAAACTGATGGCAATTCTTAAACCTGAACTAAACGTAAACCCGTGAATGTATGATTTGTCCACCACAGAATCTGTGATCGAACCCGAGTCTAATGTCTCATCTATAGTCCCCACAGTTATGTTGGACAATTATTATTGCAACCTGCATTAAACAAACCATGAATTAAAAAATACAGCCCTACAAATAGGATGATATACTCCTCATGTTTTGGGAAACTCAGCAGACATGCCAATCCAACACCAAACTTAATGATGCGAACAAGTGACCAGTTTCTAATGAGTGGGTGCATATTAATAGTTTTCTAGGGCTCTCCAACTGCCGGCATTCTCTACTTCAATTCCTGCTTTAGCAATTATATTTTTTGCAGAGGTACTGCAACACCGCTAGCACAGCAAACGACAATTGGTTTTTTTTGATTTTATTTTATCTATACTTCGAGAAATTTCTGGTAATGGAATATTAATTGAGTCTTTATAATTTCGACTTGCAAATTCCCCAGGGTTACGGACATCAATTATGACGGCACCTTGCTCCAAAAGTGCTTTGATTCTTTCTCGTTTACCTCCTCCGAATAATTTTGAAAATAATCCCATAATTAGTTTTAATAACCAGTTGGTTTTGGACCAACAATTGACTCAATTCGAGTACGATTTTCTCCAATAATGTATTTAACGCTGAATGGCTTATTATTCAAAGTGCCTTCCATAACATAATGTGGATTGGGCAACAGGCGTGGTTCCGATCGTTCAATATTAATTTCTGCGGTTTTGTGGAATGCAAAAAGATCTTCTTCAGAGATTCCGTAGGATTCCATTTGCGCTTCTGCTTCAGAAAGAATTCTAAATTCATGCGATTCTATAATCGCAATTACATCTGAGTGCGGCAGAGGCATAGTTGAGAAAAATTCATTGGTCACGTTAACCTCACACGGTGAAGCACCTGTTACAAAAACTTCTGTTACCTCAGTTAAATCTTTATCCTCATACAAAGCAAATTTTGCCCAATATAACACATCTTCTTTATACGCTTCAATATAATAGATCTTGGGAATGACTTGTGTTTCGCTCAATGAAAACTCAACTTCTCCTTCATCTTTTAATAACTCGTATATGTCGTCGTTATTTAAACCAATACATTGCATAATGGCCAAAACGCTGTCGCCAACAACAATCTCTTTTTCACCAATCATGTTTTTTACACGATTTTCAGGAAGCCAAGAGCATCCGCGATTACCGAACATGAAATACACTAAGATTACCCCAATACTAAGGCCAACTAGAAAGTACTTAATCCGATTTTTGAATTTATCCATCTCAAAGAAATTTCTGCAAATTTACGAATAAGACTTAAGTTTCACTCGATTTAATCCATTTTGGAACATCAGGAGCAATATAGTTGCGCATTTCCCCCAATAAATCCTTAATAGATGAACTTTTAATTAGCATATCTTGATTTAGGGGTTTCAAAAATCCATTGTCTACCATTTTTTGAACCATTTCATGCAGATCATCATAAAAACCGTTAATGTTTAAAACCCCAATTGGCTTTTGATGCAGACCGAGTTGCGCCCATGTTAAAATTTCAAAGAGTTCTTCAAAAGTCCCAAATCCGCCGGGTAAAGCAATAAAACCATCACTTTTTTCAGCCATAATAGTTTTGCGCTCGTGCATGGTATCCACTTGAATCAATTCGGTCAAACCTTCATGTAAGACTTCTTTTCCACTTAAAAAATGGGGGATAACACCTGTTACTTTTCCATTGTTTTCCAAAGCACCGTTGGCTACAGCCCCCATTAAACCAATTTGCGCACCACCATAAATTACGGTCGTTTTGTCCTTCGCCAATTGTTTACCTAAACTGTAGGCCATTTCTTTAAAAACGGGATCCGTACCCTCGCTTGAACCACAAAAAATGGTGATGCTATTCATAATGTTGTGATGTTTTATTACTGATTAAGCCACAATCCTCGTGCGCCATTTCTGTTTCAATGGTGTAATGTTCGAATGGATAATTATTTAATACCACCTGAATTTGACACTTAATAGCAATGATTGTATCCAAATTATCCACCTTATCGAGTTTTACATGTGACGTAAATACATGGTGTTCGCCATCCAAGGACCAAATATGGGTATGGTGCAAAGAAGCTATGCCATCAATGGCAATAATTTCTGCTTCAATTTTTTCACTGTCAACTTCATCTGGAGTTCCTTGCAAAAACAAAAAGAGTGTTTCTTTTAAACGTTTAAAAGAGTTCCATAAAATATAGAGCGTAATTAGTATCGATAAAGCAGGATCCAGATAGACGATATCATTAAATTGAAGAACAATAGCCACAATTAAAATGGCCACCCAACCCAAAACATCTTCTAACAAATGCCAAGAAATTACTTTTTCATTTAATGTTTTTCCTTTGCTCAATTTCCATGCGGCGTAGCCATTTACAGCTATTCCGACTAAGGCAAAAAAGATCATTCCTGTTGGGTCTGCATGTTCTGGTTCAATGAACCTTCCAACCGCCTCGTAAATCACATAAACTGATCCGGCTAAAAGCACCACACTATTAATAAGTGCGCCCAACAACGAAAAACGTCGATAACCAAACGAGTATTTTTTGTCAGGCTTTTGGTCCGATTTATTTTGAAGATACCAAGAAGTCCCTAAGGATAGACTGTCGCCCAAATCGTGCACGGCATCTGAAATAATTGCAATACTGTTGGTATAGATTCCCCCTATAATCTCAAAAACTGTAAAGATGAGATTGATAAAAAAAGCAACTTTAATATTTTTGGTTGCCTGGCTATAATCGTGGTTATGGGACATTATCGTTTATCTATTTTACAAATATACTGGAATAAATCCGTTGAAAATGCGGAAAGTGGATGATCTTAGTCAGTGGCAGGAATGACTCTTTGTTCGTGCTGAATCCCTCAACCAACAAGAATAATTCTCCAGTGTTTAAGCAATGATTATTATGCGTTGATTTTCGTTGTAGAGATTTTGTTTTTTGAGATGTAAAATTTCTAACCAAAATTATCTAGTAAAAAAGAGTGGATTCACCAATAATTCGAATTAAATTTACGGCTATAATTAATAAGAAATATGAGTACCAGACCTTCAATACTAAAAGGAACACGCGATTTTTTGCCAGAAACAATGGTAAAGCGTAATTATATCTTTTCAATCATAAAAGGAGTTTTTGAAAATTATGGCTTTTCACCAATTGAAACGCCGTGCATTGAGAAAACTGAAACCTTAATGGGTAAATATGGTGAGGAAGGCGATCGGTTAATTTTTCGTGTTCTGAATTTAGGGGATAGCTTGAAAAAAGCAGATACGAATGCCATTGCCGAAGGAAAATTAGGGCGTTTTTCGAATTCAATTTCTGACAAGGCGTTGCGTTATGATTTAACTGTTCCTTTTGCACGATTTGTGGTGCAAAATCAAAACGATTTGTCTTTTCCTTTTAAACGTTTTCAAATTCAACCCGTTTGGAGAGGTGATCGTCCTGCTCGTGGTCGTTACCGCGAGTTTTACCAATGTGACGCAGATATTGTTGGAAGCGATTCCTTATTGTATGAGATTGAATTGGTCCAAATTTTTGATGAAGTTCTTTCAAAGTTAGGATTGCCTGATTTTTCAATTAAAATTAATAATCGTAAAATATTATCAGGTATTGCTGAGGTATGTGGAGAGTCTGAAAAATTGATTCCGATCACCGTTGCGATTGATAAATTAGATAAAATTGGAAAGGAAGGCGTGATTAAAGAATTGCGCGATCGTGAAGTAAGCGAAGAGGCTATCGCCAAAATAGATCCATTGTTTGATCTATCCGGAGATAATGATGCCAATTTAGAAATGCTGACTACCTATTTGGCAGATTCTGAAACGGGATTAAAAGGAATTGAAGAGCTAAAGTATGTGCTAGACAATATAAAAGCATTGGGCTTGAATAAAGCAAAAGTAGAATTTGAAGTGACACTTGCACGTGGATTAAATTACTACACAGGCGCTATATTCGAAGTAACTGCTAACAATGTGAATATGGGAAGTATTTGCGGAGGTGGGCGATATGATGACCTGACGGCATTGTTTGGCTTAAAAGGCATGTCTGGTGTTGGAATATCTTTCGGGGCAGACCGAATCTATGATGTAATGAAAGAATTGGATTTATTTCCAAAATCAGTGTTAACAACTACGAAATACTTATTCATCAATTTTGGAGAAGAAGAACAAACACATTGCATGCGAATTGCTAAACGCATTCGAGAAAAGGGTGTTTCATGTGAAGTTTATCCAAGCGCTAAAGGAATGAAAAAGCAAATGAAATATGCAAATGATCGCAATATTCCATTTGTCATTATATTAGGCTCTCAAGAAATTGAAAAAAATACCTTGGCCATTAAGAATATGGAAACAGGAGAACAAGAGAATATTCCAACAGAAGAATTTTTAAATCGAATTTAAATTATGTCAGCACACCTTATTGACTCTGAGCATTTATCGATTAGTAGAGTAAAAGAAATTGTAGATGCTAAGCTAGAACTCAAATTATCTACCAACGCATCAGCGAGAATTGCCAAATGCAGACAATATTTGGATGATAAAATGGCGACTGGTAAAAACGTTTTTTATGGAATCAATACGGGGTTCGGATCGCTTTGTGACACTGTAATATCAAACGAAGATTTAGAAAAACTACAACGTAATTTGGTTATCTCACATGCCTGCGGAATAGGGGATGAGGTGCCACTTGAAATTGTGAAACTGATGATTTTCTTAAAAGTGAAAGGATTGTCTTACGGTCATTCTGGCGTGCAATTGCAGACGGTTCAGCGATTACTCGATTTTTATAATAATGATATCGTTCCGATTGTTTATCAACAAGGATCTTTAGGAGCATCAGGCGATTTAGCTCCCTTGGCGCATATGTCTTTACCATTATTGGGAGAAGGAAATGTTTATGTCAAAGGTGAATTAATGTCATCTGCAGAGATGCTTCAAAAAATGGGTTGGGAACCCTTGGCTTTAAAATCTAAGGAAGGCCTAGCATTACTGAATGGAACACAGTTCATGAGTGCATATGGAGTTTGGTCGCTAATTAAAGCGAGTCAATTGTCAAACGCTGCTGATATTGTTGGCGCAGTTTCGGTTGAAGGTTTTGATGCTAGATTGAATCCGTTCTTCCATAATGTGAATGCAGTTCGAAATCAGAAGGGACAAATTGAAACGGCAAAACACATGCGCGAAATTTTGCATGGCAGCCAAATAATAGAGCTGGAAAAAGCGCACGTTCAGGATCCCTATTCTTTTAGATGCATTCCTCAAGTGCATGGAGCTTCGAAGGATGCAATTGCTTATTCAATCGAAATTTTTGAAAGAGAAATTAATGCCGTAACAGATAATCCAACCATTTTTCCTGATACGGATGAAATAATTTCTGCCGGGAATTTTCATGGTCAACCTTTAGCCATTACGCTCGACCTAATGGGCATTGCTTTAGCAGAGTTAGGAAATATTTCAGAACGCCGCACCTATCAGTTAATTGGTGGGAATAGAGGGTTGCCTGCATTTTTAGTGGCGAACCCTGGCATTAATTCTGGATTTATGATTCCGCAATATGCCGCGGCATCTGTTGTTAGCCAAAACAAACAATTGGCTGCACCTGCTTCGGTTGATTCTATCGAATCATCTAATGGACAAGAAGATCATGTAAGTATGGGCGCAAACGCCGCTACAAAATGTTTCAAAATTGTAGAAAATCTTGAAAAAATATTAGGAATTGAATTGTTCAATGCCACACAAGCCTTGCATTTTAGACGACCACTAAAGTCGAGCGATCTAATAGAAACTATAGTGGCTTCATATAGAAAAATTGTACCTTTCGTTGAGAACGACAAATTTATGCAGCCCGAAATCGAAAAATCAATTCAATTTATTAAAACTATTTAAAGTATGGGTAAAGTAAGACCAAATGGATTAACGGCATTATGTATTCTTTCGTGGGTATGGATGGCTTTTTCATTGCTGAGTGTAGTGACGGAATTAAACACTGGGCGGTTAACGGAAGCTGATATCCGTGAACAAAAAATTGTAATTCTTGAAAGTCAAACACCGGAGACAATTGAAATGATGCCATGGGTTGTGGAAGAATCAATCGAAATGCTATACATCTCTCGAGATAACTTTTCAACTATGATGATCATCAATTTTGTAGCATTGATCATTGGTTTAATAGGTGTATTTTTAATGTTCCAACTGAGAAAAATAGGTTTTTATATGTATATCGGTTACAGCATTATATCAATCGCTTATTGGCTCTATTATTTTAGCGGAATGACCTTTGGATGGATTATCATTAGCACAACGGCTATATTCTCGGCACTATTTATCATTCTGTACGGTACACAGTTAAAAAAGATGACCTAACAAACCCTTAGAGGTATTTAAGCGTCTAACCTATACATGAAAAAATAGTATTCATAAGCATAATTATCACTAGTCTTTTTGGATGTAATAAAGATCCGATAGATAATACAATTATCTATGGTTATGAATATTTCCCAGTTGAGGTTGGACACTTTGTCATTTATGATGTTGTTGATATTTTTCACGATATAGAAATTGACCCCGCACACGACACGAGTCGTTTTCAAATTAAGGAAGTAATTGCGGAAATATTGGTAGATGGTGAAGGTGATACCATCCAAAAACTCAAACGTTATATTCGCGCTGATGAAACAGAGGAATGGGTAATTAAACATATTTGGACTCAAAAACGCACGGCATCAACTGGTGAAGTAGTGGACGAGAATGATCGTCAAATCAAAATGGTGTTTGCGATAGCCTATAATCGAACTTGGGATGGCAATGTCTTAAACAATGAGCCGCAATTGGAATGTTATTATGAAAATATTTATGAACCGTATTCAGAATAGAATATGATTCAACTGTAATTGTTGAAAAAGAAAACTTTATTTCATTTATTGATTTCAAACGTAATTATGATGTTTATGCCAGAAATGTTGGCAAAATTAAATCTGTTTATAAAGATTTGAGTATCGATAATTCTGACACAACAGACATCCTGAAAGGCGCCGAGATCTATTATGAATTGATCGAGTATGGAATGGAGTAGTTCAACCACAAAGTATGCTATCCGATTCTAAATACATCCAAAGACACACCTACTAATCACACAAATACGAAGCTTCGCTGGATTCGCAATCCTCGATTGCATGGCCATACCCCCCCCAATCACTATAACTCCCCATAGTCATTCCTTAAAATATCCTGCCTTGGTACGCCCCGATAAAGGTCCAAAACACTATCGGTTTTGCCAGTTAGCGGATAGTTTATATAAGAATATGCTGAGTCTGGATATGGAGCATATGTAGCGGATGTTGTTTTTGTAGTCACCCATTTGTGTTGAATCCATTCTACTTTTTTACCTTCACCAAGGTAAAATCCTGTTATGATTTTATCTTCTAAATAAAAGCTTGGATTAGGAATAGATGAAAGTTGGTTTTGTTTGTAATTGTTTTTTTGAGGATCGAATAGGTGCACTTCAATACGATTTTTAATACCACTTCCGGCTTGACCGTAGTATCCAATTATAAAGTCTAAATAGTTATCGTAATTAAGATCAATAAGGGTCCCAAAATCGGGGGCTGAAGGGCTGTTGTTGGTGAAGAAATTCCTGATTAATTGATCCCTTTTGCCTTGTAAAGTAGCGTTGTTGATTTCACTTTGTAGAATGTTGTTGTACCTAGCCATGCGTTTTGTGTATTTTTCTTGCGCTATTTCCGCTAATTTTAACTTTGCGTTTTGCTGATGTCTAAGGCCATTTTGTTTGTCTCTAATTTCTAGCTTAAATGTTGACT
>Ga0213861_10003335_pt1 | contig 13281 bp, 10 predicted proteins | sample PICome_4_FD_160110 | JGI IMG/M metagenome (GOLD analysis project Ga0213861, IMG submission 160110) | Coastal seawater microbial communities near Pivers Island, North Carolina, United States - PICO131 | ecosystem: Environmental > Aquatic > Marine > Coastal | place: USA: North Carolina...
CCAGAGATTTTAAGTCTCTTGTGTCTACCATTCCACCACGTGGGCATCCAGATATCGGAATTGTATTGTTGATTTTCATGTTACAATCAAGTCAAAAATATCACTTTTTTATCCAAAGCGAATTTTTAATTTCAAAAGTATTTTTTTATATTTAATAAATTCAGGATTATTTTAATTAGAGTAAGAAATAACTTATTTTGGTTATCGGCAAAGTATTTTCTTTTAGCTTCACCTCTGAAGAACGTATTTTCCCATATCTTGACTTTAGCATGTGCTCAAACACCATTCAGTGTTCATAAATAGACATGACAGTGTACCCTAATCAAGTAGCAAGGGACAATAATAAATAAGCAAGACAAAAATTTCATAATGATGTTCTTGGTGCTTAACTAAGAGAAAATGTTTATTATGAGAGTAATGTTTATTATTTCTAGCAACTTGGAGGTTTTAGAACACCACTATACTCTAACAAGGTATAGAATTATTCTCATTCAGCATAGGCCATAAGCACGCTGAATGAGAGTTAATAAAATTTAAGCTGCTTTGGACTCAAAGCGGCCGCACCAGTCTTCGACTGTCACGACTGGCCAAACAGCTTTATTGTCTGACTGTAAAACAATTGGTGGGTTTACCCGACAAGATCCACTGACCTTGTTTTGATTTTCGTAGAAATTACATTTCTCACAAGCTTGCATAAGTATCATCCTATAAAAAAAAGACCCTGACTTGCGATTAGCTGGCTCGGCCCGCAAAACAGAAATATTATTAACGGCCAAAATGTCAAGAATTTTGTTTGTTTTCAGATACTTAAGTATTTTTTTCAGGAAAGTTTATGAATTTTTTATTCCTTTTCAAAAACCGATAAATTTCACATATAGTGTTCGTCCAATTTCCAACAAAATACAACGGCTTTGATAAAAGCTTAAATTACAATAAAAGTGTTAGCGAGAATAATGAGTTAGTAATATGACGTTCAGCCAGCAATTTAACAGACGCACAGATATTTAATGATCCCCTAGTCAGCAGATATCTACCGACTATGAAAGTAAATGAAGGACAGAAGCGGATAAAATAATATGGGCAAGCGTAATAAGGACAGAAAACCCATGTAGTAAAACAAATCGACGTTTTAACTTGTGATCTGAAGAGAAATTTATTGCAGGCATTAAAAAAAACGCAGTGGGAATAGTCGTAATTGCTATTATGACCATTAATACAAAGGCGTCAAAATTTTGAAAATACAAAATAACAGATGATACCGCGGAAATACTAAACACGTAGAAATAAAAAAATGGAAAAGTGTTTCGTATGAACTGACGGGCGATGGCGATCTCTAAAAACTTAAAAGCTAGTGTCCCAAATCCCACCGAAAATAGAAGCATCCCTCCAAAGAGGAATGCTGTAAGTAGTATGGATATAAATTCCATAAGGACTATTAGGCCTTTAAAAATACGCTTATAAACGCCAAAACCATCAAACCAAAAAACGATGCCGTAATAGCGACCATAGTTTTCATCTTTATGTTAGAATATATCTCTGCTGCTGTTTCTGCTTTTCCTTGATCAACTTTTTTCATTTTATTTCCCTTAATTAATATCAAACTTAAGTCCTGTTTCCTCTAAGTGCAAAGAAAAGACCGCCCACCCACAAAAAGACATGAAGGTTATCATAAAGTATTACGTCGACAAGGCTTTCCGGCTGGCCTATCCAAATAACTCCTGTAGTTATTGAACAGATTGTTATCCCTGAAAATCGTGTCACCATGTCACCGAGTTCAGGAATTAGCTTCTGAATTGACGCCAATCTGGCTGCAAATAATCCGCCGACTAGTAAGCCTATACCTGCCCCAAGTTCACCGTATGATACAAACCACCAGACCAAATAAGGTAGTTCGTAAGCTTCAGCATCTTCTGCAGTAACTGGAAATTTAGATAAACCCTGCTGTATAAAAATTATGGCCAATGGTATTCTAAATAACCAATGGCTCATACAAAACTCTGGTATCTTTATAGAAAAAATACGTTTGAAAATCATATCCATTTTGAATAACCTTTCGGAAGTATGTTTATTTTTTGTATGGCGTTATCTCTACGGATGACCGTTACAGAGATACTTGCTAACGTGATTACGGCGACGGCATTGGTGTAGATCAATAAAAGTAATAAGGTGCGGCTGGATACCGCACCTATAAGATTTACGTACTGTCCGTAATTACGTTTTAAGCATAAACAGCTTCAACTCACTGCATTATGATTCACTTATTTCGAGAGAACCTTTGCTTAATGTTGCCCCATAGTTTAGCCATGCCCAACGGCTCATAAATCATGAACACAATGATTAAAACCCCGAATACTACCTGCTCGATCGACGAAATTATGGTTGCATCAATCGCCCCATGGAAGACATTGTTTCCAACGCTATTTAGCAAGACTGGAAAAAGTAAAATAAAAGCTGCTCCAATGAACGCCCCACTAATTGTACCAAGCCCCCCAAGGATTACCATAAATAGGATCTTAAACGACAACTTAATGTCAAAAGCTACAGGCTCTAGTGACTTTAAATAAGTAAAGGCAAAAAGGGCCCCAGCAACCCCACAATAGAAAGCGCATATAGCAAACGCCTGTAATTTTGTTTTGAGCAAGGATATCCCCATAGACTCCGCTGCTATGTCCATGTCTCGAACTGCCATCCAATTACGACCTGTACTCCCCCTTGCCATATTTACCGCGAGAACCGTCAAAACGGTCACAACAACAAGTATCACAAGGTACATCTCTAAAGGTGAAGTAAATGGCTTGCCCAGTATCACTATATCTTGGGCAGTAATAATTCCTGACGAATCATAATTTTTGAACCAACCAAATTTATCAATCATCCATACAATGAAAAATTGAGAGGCAAGTGTCGCAACCATTAAGTAGATGCCTCTTACTCTGAGGCTCGGCAAGCCAAACAAAATTCCAAAAGCGGCTGCTACTAATCCAGATAATCCGAGTGCAACAAAAAACGGTATGTCTGGCACTCTGAGGATCAAGTTGAAGCAAGCAAAGGCACCCGCAGCCATAAAGCCGGCCGCTCCTAAAGCCAACTGCCCGGCGTAACCCATAACGATCTGCTGACCGATAGCAGCTAAAGCTAAACACAACCAAGGAATTAGTATAGATGAATACCAATAGTCAGTTTTCACGACTAACGGGATTGCAACAAAAGAAAGTATCATCACAATCAAGAAGTTTGTCAGATCAGATTTTGTGTATCCTAGAATAATGTTTTTACTACTCACATTTTGCTCCATCGTTTAAACTCGCCTAATTATTTTCTCACCAAACAGTCCCTCAGGTCTGTAAAGCAAGAAAAAGATAGCCAGAACGTATGGCGCCCAGCCTTCGATAGCACCACCAAAAAATGGCCCTATATAAACTTCTAATACTTTTTCGGTAGCGCCAATTATTAATCCACCAATAATTGCACCTGGTATTGAAGAAAATCCCCCAATAATCAGAACAGGCAACGCCTTGAGTGCTAAGTCTACAAGAGCAAATTGAACCCCAGCCCGAGCACCCCACATCATGCCAGCTACTAATGCTACAACACCGGCAGCTGACCAGACTAATAACATGATGTTTTTTAAGGGGATACCGATTGAGCTGGCAGCACCAGGGTCGTCTGCAACCGCTCTCAAGCCCAAACCCATTCTGGTATATTTGAATAACAACGCTAAACCTATAATGAGCACCGCCGCGACTATGCCAGCTGTCACATCCAGGGCACTTACAAAAAGACCAAAAACATCGATGATCCACTCAATTGGGAAATCACCAATACCTAAATCAAGTCTTCTGACTTCAACTCCCCATGCTGCTTGAGCAAGTCCTTCTAGAACAAAACCTAAACCAATTGTTGCCATCAGCAACGTATCTTCGCTTTGGTTCATTAACGGATTGAGCACCAACCTCTCAGTACAAAACCCAACAAGAACCATGAGTAAGACAGTCACCACAAAGGCCACAGGAAATGATAATCCTAGCTCCATAAAGCCCACAAAGGCCAACACAGCAAAGAAAACCATCGCACCTTGCGCAAAGTTAAATGTGGAAGAAGCTTTATAAATGAGAACAAAACCTAAAGCGACAAGAGAATACATAGTCCCAGCAAGTAATCCTGCTACCACAACTTCGATGAAAAATAGTACTTCAGTCATGTGAAACCCCCAAATACGCGTCGATCACTTCCTGATTAGCCCGCACTTCGTCTGGAGGCCCATCAGCAATTATCTTTCCATAATCCAAAACAACAACATTATCAGAAATGTCCATGACCACTCCCATGTCATGCTCGATCAAAACCATCGTCGTTCCAAGCTCGTCATTTACTTTGAGGATAAATCTGCACATCTCTCTTTTTTCTTCAACGTTCATCCCAGCCATGGGCTCGTCTAACATCAAGAAATCGGCCTCTGTTGCTAGAGCTCGTCCAAGCTCAACTTTTTTCTGCAAACCATAAGGCAGCTTGCCAACGGGCGTATTTTTAATGTCCGCTATTTCTAAAAAATCGACAATTTCTGCGCACTTTGCGAGATTTACTTTCTCTTCAGCTCTTGCTTTTGGAAGTTGAAACGCAACCTGCATGAAATTTGAGTTCATATGCAGCCGCCTTCCGACGAGGATATTGTCCAAAACAGACATTCTCTTAAACAAGGCCAAATTTTGAAATGTCCGCGATATACCTTTTTGCGCAATCAGGTTTGGCGTGATTTTTTTTAAAACTTCGCCTTTGAATGCAATTGACCCTTCTTGAGGCTGGTAGATACCATTAATGCAATTTAGAAGCGAGCTTTTACCTGCACCATTCGGTCCAATTATCGCTTTAATCTCATGTTTCAGAACGGAGAAGGAACTGTCAGTAATCGCTTTGACACCCCCGAAACGCAGCGAAATGTTTTTCACTTCTAAAACTGGTTCACCAATTGGAAAATTTCTATCTATAGTCATTGTACCCTGTTCAATATTTGGAGTTTCCTTCAAAGGCTTTGATTCAAGCTAGTTTTTTAGTTTCTTCTTCCCGTAATACGTCACGGAAGTTCTTTCGCCCTTCCTTCGATATACCAAGATAGAGTTCCTTAACTTTCTCGTCGTTGAGTAGTTCATCAGCTGAGCCATGAAGCATTACGTGTCCTGTCTCAATTATATACCCGTAATCAGCGTTACGCAGTGCAACGTTGGTATTCTGCTCTGCCAACAAAATACTGACCCCCTCTTTTTCATTCAGTTCTTTTACAATATTGAAAATTTCCGCAACTAGCTGAGGTGCCAACCCCATAGATGGCTCATCTAAAAGCAGCATCTTAGGCTTGGCCATCATGGCTCTCGCAACAGCTATCATCTGCTGCTCTCCACCCGACGTAAAGCCTGCCTGGCTTTTCCTACGATCACGGAGCCGATTGAAGTAACCGTAAATCTTCTCTAATTCATCTTTAATTTGTGACTTTGATAATTTGCGGGAATATGCACCGGCAATTATGTTTTCTTCTACGGTTAGGTGACCAAAGCATCTTCTTCCCTCGAGTACTTGCACCATTCCCAAAGCAACCATTTCATAAGGAGCTTGGTTTTTTACTTCTGTTCCATTGTATAAAATATTACCTTTAGTAACTTTCCCGCGTTCAGCGTCAAGCATTGTAGAAATCGCCTTCAGGGTTGTACTTTTGCCGGCGCCATTACCACCCAGCAAGGCAACTATCTGTCCCCTCTCAACACTCAAAGACACATCGTGTAAAGCTGAAATAACGCTATCATACATTACTTCTATACCATTAATTTCTAAAATATTTTCAGCAGTCCCGCTCATTTATTCTCTTTCAATACTCTGGCAGCCAGACAAATTATACCGAGTTACTCTACTCACTTACACAATTTGCCAATAATTTCTCTAGTCAAAAAAAGACCAGCGCATTACAACGCTGGTCCATGTTTGTTCATATATCCTTTTATGGACATACCTTTGGAGTAACGTTATTTTCAGATGCAAACTTAGCTGCCGAATTTTCAACAAGCGATCGGACATAAGAAGGATCTAATGGAGCTTCCCATCCAGTTACCTGGTTGAATTTATCACCATCCCACTGCATCACTGCAAACTTACCAGCACCCTCGTGGTTAGCGCATGAAATACTGAACGGAGCCACCATCCCTTTTATGCCAATCTCACCAAGACGGCTTTCAGACATATTAAGCGCTTCATAACCATCTCTGAATTCAGCACCAGTAACGGCTTTGCCTACTTTGTTGTGCATTTCTTGAGCATTTTTCATAGCTTCAATCCACATCACAGCAGCACCTAATCCACGGTTCCAATACACTGAGCCTACACGACTTTCATCGTTTAAGTTCCCTTTACCTGCACCATAAACTTGTTCTTTGATGGCGGCAACTAGCGGGTAATCGTCACCCGGCAAAGCATTAGCTACAGCATAAGTTCCTACCGCTGCTTCTCCTGCTGGGTACATATCTTCCTCAGCTGCTCCAAAAGTAACATACATCATGCGCTCTCTCGGAAAGCGAATTCGTGCGGCATTGGTCATAGCAGTTGAATTCATACCTGAACCTGCGCCCCAAAAAGTTACCCAATCTGGCTGTTCTTTCCTGATTTGAAGCCATTGAGAACCCTGCTCCAAGCCGGGGGGTGGTATAGATATCTCAATCAGCTCAACGCCCCAGTCTTTCGCAATTGACCTCATTGCCGGTAACGGCTCACGACCATATGCTGAGTCAATATGAAGGTGTACAATCTTTTTACCCTCCATTTTGTCAATGCCACCTTCTTGCTCTGCCATAAATTTCATTTTTACAGCAATTTGTGACCAATAATGGCTCGCAGCATTAAAAACCCATGGCCATACTCGTCCATCGGCTGCATCTGTTCGTCCATAACCGTATTGTGCAAGAACAACGTTGTCTTCTGCCATTCTGTTGATTACCGCATATGCTCCAGGAGTTCCTAGAGTGTCGAATACAACAATACGTTGACCATCTTTTTCAAGAAGCCTTTGATAGCACTCAACTGTTTTTACTGCATTATATTCAGTTTCACATTCCTGCCATGTCAACATAACTCCATTGACACCGCCATTCATGTTTACGTAGTTCATATAGTCTATTTGAGCACCGTAATACCCAGTACCCATAGCAGAATAGGGACCGACCCTACTACTTGCTATTGGGAAATATTGCTTCTCTTCTCCAAACGCTATTTGAGGAGTAGCAAACATTGATAACGCACCAGCAGCAACTGCCACTGAGCCAATCAAAAAGTTTTTCACATTTGTTAAAATCACACCTTTTCCTCCCTTGATGCTTGAGACTCTCGATGTCTAAATTACGTCATTTGACTTATTTTAGAATACTAGAGTTCACATTCACTTAGAACTACAATCCGCGACATAAAAGTCAATAAATACAATGGTATACAAACTTTACTGTTTAAAATCAAATCTGTAGCATTGTATACTATGTGCGAGTTAAAGTTCAACTTTTACTTAAATCACGCTGCGTGCTGAGTTATTCACCGGGGGGAGCCGAGAAGATACCTGGCTTGTAGCGTTGTTTTTCCAAAACTACGTTGTTCGACGTAGTTGTCAAGACATTCGGTATATCTACCAATCGCAATATTTGATAGCATCATTTGATATAGTTATAATGAGTGAAATGCTCAATTCGCTGGAATCACAATATTGACCAGTGGCTATTCAGCGGCAATGGTTTTCGAAACTGCCTCAACTCTAACCGCCGAAAATTTGAATTCTGGGATCTTACCATACGGATCAATTGCCGAATTTGTCAAAATGTTTGCAGCGGCTTCAACATATGCAAACGGAACAAATACCATATCTTCGGATACTGCTCTATCTGACCGAGCCATTAAAGCGATATTACCACGCCTCGTCGTCAATTTTACAAACTCGCCAGGCATGACGCCTAGTTTACGCAAAGTTTTTGGGTGCAATGAACAATTGGCTTCAGGTTCCACCGCGTCTAGAACTTTTGACCTTCGCGTCATAGACCCAGTGTGCCAATGCTCCAACTGCCGTCCAGTAGTCAAAATCATAGGATATTCTGCATCAGGGGTTTCGTCTGGCGCAATTATCGATGCAGGCGTAAATTTTGCACGGCCATCTGGCCTTGGAAAACCCTCCCCAAACACGATTGCCTGTCCTGGATCCTTGTCTGAAAGTGATGGATAGGTGACTGCGCCATCAGCTTCGAGGCGACCCCAAGTTATATTGTCAAGCGAACGCATATTGATTGCCATCTCAGCAAAGACTTGTGATGGATCCGTATATTTCCAATCTAACCCAACTCTTTTGGCTAATTCTACTTCTATCCACCAATCAGCTTTTGCTTCACCAGGCGGGACAATGGCTGGCCTCGCCATTTGCACCTGCCGATTTGTATTTGTAACCGTTCCAGATTTTTCAGCAAATGCCGCTGCCGGTAAAATTACATCCGCATAGTTTGCCGTCTCAGTTATAAATATATCCTGGACTATAAGGTGTTCTAATTTTGCCAAGGCATCTCTTGCATGCTCGACATCTGGATCTGACATTGCAGGATTTTCTCCTAAAATATACATACCTTTTATTTTATTGTCGTGAATTGCGTCCATAATCTCTGTGACAGTTAGACCCTTCTCTGAACTGAAATCGCCCGAATTCCACACTGAGGTAAAAGAATTTCTGACACCTTGATCTGTAACTGTTTGGTAATCTGGAAGAAACATTGGGATTAAGCCAGCATCTGAGGCTCCCTGCACATTATTTTGCCCACGAAGCGGGTGTAATCCAGTTCCTGGCCTACCAATTTGCCCACTCATCAGAGCAAGAGATATTAAACATCTACTATTATCTGTACCATGAATATGCTGTGAGATCCCCATGCCCCAAAAAATCATAGCGGACTTCGCCCCTGCAAAGGTTCGAGCAACATCACGCAATACGCTCGCTTCTACCCCACACATTTCACTCATTTTCTCCGGTGGAAAATTTTTCAAATGAGCCTTTTCTGCTTCCCAGTTTTCTGTGTAAGCCTCAATATATTGCTGATCATAGAGGCCTTCCTCAACAATAACGCTCATTATAGCATTCAGCATCGAGACATCAGCGCCAGGCCGAAATTGCAGCATGTGACTTGCAAATCTTTTCAATGCTTGACCACGGGGATCCATCACAATTAGCTTTCCACCCCGTTTTGCAAACTGCTTAAAATAAGTTGCTGCAACCGGGTGATTTTCTATTGGGTTAGCACCGATCACGATTGCAACGTCCGCATTTTCAATTTCATTAAAGGTGGCAGTAACTGCAGCAGAGCCGACATTTTCCATTAATGCGGCAACTGATGACGCATGGCATAGTCGAGTACAGTGATCGACATTGTTATGGCCAAATCCCTGCCTTATAAACTTTTGAAATAAATAGGCTTCTTCATTAGTGCATTTAGCACTTCCAAATCCAGCAACAGCTTGCCCACCCTGGCTATCTCTTAAATCTTTTAAACCATTAGCCGCAAAATCAAGTGCCTCTTCCCAAGATGCCTCTCGGAAAAATTCTGACCAGTTGATAGGATCAACATTGAGCCCTTTTTTTGGAGCATCGCTTCGTCTAATTAGTGGCTTTGTGAGCCTATGCTTGTGGTGTATGTAATCAAAACCAAATCGGCCTTTGACACAAAGCCGACCCTCATTGGCAGGGCCATTTATTCCCTCAACAAATTTAATTTTGTTGTCTTTAACTTTTAACGATACCTGACAGCCAACACCGCAAAAAGGACAAACGCTTTTCACCTCTTCATCGTAATCCTTACTATCACCTATTTGAGTATTATCCACCACTGAAGATGGCATTAAAGCACCAGTGGGACATGCCTGAACGCACTCACCACATCCTACGCAAGTGGATGATCCCATTGGATCGGCCATATCAAATGTTGGATAAGAATTCTGTCCACGGCCAGACATTCCAATTACATCATTAACCTGAACTTCTCGGCATGCCCTAACACACAGGCCACATTGAATGCACGCATCCAAGTTCACTGACATAGCGACGTGAGAGTCATCTAGAATAGGTATCCGCTCTGCTTCTAGGCGTGGAAGTCTGCTCTCTTCCACATTATTCAAGTCAACCATATCCCAAAAATGGCTGGACTTATCATGTGATATTTCTCTTTCAGGTTGATCAGTTACAAGCATTTCCAAAACCATTTTCCTGGCATTCTCTGCACGGGACGTAGCGGAGTTTACCACCATTCCCGGCTGGGGCTCACGAATACATGAAGCAGCAAGTGTCCGTTCACCCTCAATCTCCACCATACATGCCCGGCAATTTCCATCTGGGCGGTATCCTGGTTTTGGTTTGTGACACAAATGTGGGATTTTTAGTCCTTGCCCATTAGCAACTTCCCATATTGACTGCCCCTTCTCTGCATAGACAGTCTCACCATCAAGAATAAATTCAACCTGCTCGCTCATGTGCTACACCTCATCTGGAAAATGCCGTAGTGTAAGCCTGATTGGGTTGGATGCAGCCTGGCCCAGACCACAGATCGATGCATCACCCATTGCAGCACAAATATCTTCTAGTAGCTCTGCATTCCACTTTGGTTCTTGCAATAACTTAACTGCTTTTTCACACCCAACTCTGCAAGGTGTGCACTGACCGCAACTCTCATCCTCAAAAAACCGCAGCATGTTCAATGCAGCATCACGAGGCTTATCTTTATCTGACAGAACAACGACAGCTGCCGATCCAATAAATGTGTCAAGCGACTGCAATGTATCAAAGTCCATCGGAACATCATTTATTGACGCAGGTAACAAACCAGAGGATGGCCCACCAGGTTGATAAGCCTTAAATTTATGCCCCTCAAGCATTCCACCACAAGCATCTATGATGTCTAAAATGGTGGAACCAGATGGTAGCAAATGAACACCAGGATTTTTGACACGACCTGAAACTGAATAACTGCGAAGACCAACCCTACCGTTCTTTTCCGTGCCAGAAAATACTTCTCCACCCTCTCTGCAAATTCGAGCGATCCAATGAAGTGTTTCGATATTATGGACGAGGGTAGGTCGTCCAAAAACACCGACCTGAGCAACAAACGGTGGACGATGTCGAGGAATGCCGCGTTTACCCTCAATACTCTCGATCATTGCGCTCTCTTCACCACATATGTATGCGCCAGCACCCCGACGCAGGTCTATATAACCTTCCTTTACCAAACCCGCTTTTTCCAGCTGATGAATTTCATCGCTTAAAATTTTAAGAACAGCCGGATACTCATCCCTCATATAGATAAAAGCTTTCTCCGCTTCGACTGCCCATGCAGCTATAAGCATCCCTTCCAAGAATAGATGTGGCGTCCTTTCAAGGTAATATCTGTCTTTGAATGTACCGGGCTCACCTTCATCACCGTTGACCGCTAGATACCTGGGCCCATCGTTTGCCCTTACAAATTCCCATTTCTTTCCAGATGGAAAGCCTGCGCCACCCAGCCCACGAAGACCTGCATCAAGAACATTTTTCTGAACTTCTTTCCAGTCACCGGACTTACGAAGAGTTTTTAAAATTTCATATCCACCGTTTTCAACATAATCTGGAAACTTTTGGTATTTCGGAATTACTGCATGCAAATGGTTGTTTTGTATTGCCTGATTAACTTTTTCAACAGACGCCTCGTCAATGTGGGCGTGCCCAATCTCCAGAGCAGGAGCAGTATCGCAGCGCCCCATGCACGGCGCACGCAAAACCCTCACGTCGAAGGGATCCAAGCTATCTTCTAGGTTTTTCTTTAGCTCGTCTGCCCCGGCCATCATGCATGACAAACTATCACAAACCCGAATAGTTATTTTTGGAGGTGGTTGTTGATCATCACGCACAATATCAAAATGTGCGTAGAATGTGGCAACTTCGTAGACTTCTGCTGAAGAGATGCGCATTTCTTCAGCTAACGCTCGCATGTGAGCAGTACTAATACAACGAAATTTATCCTGTATTAGGTGCAAATGCTCGATAAGCAAATCACGATCTAGCCGTTTACCCAGAAGAAGCGCTTTGACCTCATCCCATGCATTTTCGTCTAAAGGCCTGCCTTTAGTGTAAGCCCGACCCTTCCCCTTGGCGGACTTCCATATCCCTGATTCAACTTTTCCCATTAGCTGCCTACAATTGTATACAGCTTGTTTTGCATTATTTCCTCATCAATTCCAATACAAATATTATAACATGCGATTTGAATTGGTTATAACGCTAATTGCACAGCACGTCTGAGAGCTTCAATCATTGGAAGCATGGGAGATTGATCTTTAATTGACAGACCAACTGAGTGGGTCATTACCGGGTGCGTCAAATCTAATTGAACTGTTGATTTCAGGTCAAGAAAAGTTTCTGCCACGCTGACAGGTGCAATTGTTGCTGCATTTCCACCAGCAACCTGGGCCAAAACGGCCGTAAAATCACTGGCTTCAGTGACAATTTTTGGTGAGATTTCTAGATCGAGAAAATGTTCGTCTATCAATTGACGGTTTTTCATATTTGGCGTTAACAGGCATATAGGAATTTGGGAAACTTCTGCCCAGGTAATTTCCTTTTTGTTCGAAGTTATAAGTGCCTTGGGTGCAATAAAAACGTATCTTTCTTCATATAATTTAACGGTGGTTTCACGATCGCCACCATCATAGTAAAGTATTCCAGCATCGATCGAGAAATCATTAATTTTTTGTGCGATCCTTTGGGTCGACTCAGAGTAAATTTCTATTGATATATTTGGATGTTCCTCTCTTAGTTTTGCTGAAACTCGCGCCGCAAATGGCATGGCTGTTGGTATCACGCCAAGTGAAAGAGTCCCGTTAAGATCGTTACCAAGAGCTGCAATCTCTTGCCTCATGCCTTCCTCATCAGCCAAAAGCTTTCGAGCCCATTTGAGGACGACTTCTCCCTCTGTTGTAAAACCCTGAAAGCTGTTGCCACGTCGCACGAGAGGCAAATTTAAACGTTCTTCCAATTTTCTAATTCGGGTCGAAAACGCAGGCTGTGAAATGTTACACTCTAATGCAGACCTTGAAAAGTTTCGTGTCCTAGATAAAGAAACAAGCATTTGTAAGTCTCGGAGGTCAGACATAATGTTCCTAAGTAAACTTCTGTTCCATAAATATAATTCGTTGTCGGCATCTAGAAGCAACGTGAAATCAGGGAAGGCATCACAATGCTTATCAAGAAATTCGTGCTTA
>Ga0213861_10003339_pt1 | contig 13274 bp, 10 predicted proteins | sample PICome_4_FD_160110 | JGI IMG/M metagenome (GOLD analysis project Ga0213861, IMG submission 160110) | Coastal seawater microbial communities near Pivers Island, North Carolina, United States - PICO131 | ecosystem: Environmental > Aquatic > Marine > Coastal | place: USA: North Carolina...
CATTTATTGTTCCAACGATGGGTGCATTGTGTATTTTTTTTTCGTTTATTTTGACATACTTTGTCAAGTACTTCTCTTCTAATTCAAGTTGAGTTATTTTAATAGGTAATACCATATTTGAATTTGTGTTTTTTAATATATCTAAATTTATCTCACCAAACAAGTCAAACAATAATTCTTTTAATTTCCGAACTCCTGGTTCTATAGTATATGTTTCAATTATATGTTCTATCATAATATCACTTATCTCTACTACATTAGTAAATCCCATTTTTTTATTGATTTCTGGAAGGATAAACCGTTTTACTATTTCCAGTTTCTCGTCTAACGTTAAATTCTCAAATTTGATTCTATGAATCCTATCTAATAAAATTTTATCAACCTGTTCCGGATCATTGTATGAAAATATAAACAGTGCTTTTGATAAATCCAAGTCTATGCCAGTAAAATACTTGTCTTGGAATGAATCGTTTTGAGTTTGATCTATTAAATGAGTGAATATACCAATTAATTCTCGACCAGTCTCTGTTTTACTTACTTTATCTAATTCATCTACGTATATTATAGGATTCATGCATTTTGATTCCATTAATATTTCTACTATTTTTCCCCAAGTTGAATTCATATACGTATAACTATGTCCCTCTAACGAAGATCCGTTCGATGAACCACCGAGTGCAATAAACGAAAAAGGACGTGGCTCATTTTCATCGTTTGTTAAACACATCGACAATCCCTTCTTCGCAAGAGATGTTTTACCTATTCCTGGATTACCTTCAAACCCAAAACAATATCCTGTTTGTTCTCCATTCATCCACTGTCCTATTATTTTCATTATTTGATTTTTCGCATGTGTATGTGCATATATTGAACTATCTAATACATTCATAATATTCTGAATACTTTGATGCACCTTGCCTGTATTCAATGACAGTAATCGGGTTTCGTTTTTTACACTTACTAATGATAATGAACTGTCATTTAATGTCATATCAAATAATTCATACAGAATCAATGGATCCGCGTCTAGTAAATTATTCATAAAATCGTAAATTTTTTTAGTTTGGATTAATTTTGTCTGATTTGCTATCATAAGACGCGGTTCTTTATGGATTTTTTTATATGAATTTATCTTTTGAACGATTATATTGATTTGCTTAATATTCAAATTATCAAATAAATTTTTCATTGTTGTTACCATATTATTACGTATGTGTTTGTGTAATTCACTTATATTTTGGGTTATATCAAAAAGTGTATATTGAGGCTTTTCAAATATTACTATATTGGGAAATATTAACTTCACTGTTGACAAAATTCGAATAAACCATTTATTCAACTCTTTTATCTGTTTTAATGACGGCTCTTCTCGATAAATATTAAATGGAATCTTTAATAACCCCTCTATATATTGCTTTCCTTTCAATCCCATCTCATCGGGTCGACCCTTGATTTCTTTTAATTTTAACATTGCCTTTTCTTTTACCTTCTCATCGGCTTTCATTAAATATATTTGTTGTTCCAATGTAATTTGATTTATATCATATTTCATCATTCTCTCATTCGCGCAACGAATTGTATCCTTTATCACTTCTTTGAAATTTGACTTTATTTTCCACGGAAGACTATTGTAAATTTTATGTTGGTCGTTATTATCATTGTCAGATGAATCCACTGATAAAATCTCATATAACAGATAACTTATGTATTGTATGTCGGTATCTTTATCAAATAATAATAGATTAATTAACATATTTCTCTGTGTAAATGTATCTGACTCTATGAACTTTGATATAGTATTCTCCAGTTTATTATGTTTTATTGATTTTACGTCCGTTAATATTATTATTACCTTTTTTATTATGTCATTATTACCATCAATTAATATATCTTTAAATGTCATTGTCTCGACGATTCGCTTTATTAAATTCTTTTCAGTGGGGGGTCGACCATTTGTCACATTTAATATGTCTTGGACACGACTATTTATATATTCGTTTGTAAAACAATCTATGTGAATGTCTTCTATTATTCCACTTATTACTAATGTTTTGCGGGCCTTTTCATTCTGTATAAGTACACGAATACCATACACTTTTTGATAGAAGGAATGATCGTCATTTTCTACGTTGAAACATTCAAATGTATTATAATCTTCCAGTTTCAATTCATTTTCAGATATCTTGTCTTGACACAATATATCACTATGAGTATGAGATGCTTTCGAATTTTTCCAATGAATTATCTTGTATCCTACTGGTCGAATATACTTTTTTATTAACTCCTGCTTTGAACGTAGTATAGGGTCGGACACTAGAACGTTCTTGAATTCAGAACCAAAACTTATGAATAATAAATCATTGATATTACTTGTACCAAATCCACATATCACCATTGATACTTTATCGATTACACCTTGAAGAGAATTTATAACCTCGTCTATTGTAGAGTACGCCTTGGTTGATAACTCGATATCTATTTTTTTTGTTTTTTCATACAAATCCGTTAAAACAGATGTTGATAATACGCTATCATTATTACTAAATACTCCATCCGCCTTGTTGCGACTTATAGAGATTACTGTGTTTCGAATTATTTCCTGAATTTCATTTAATTTTACCACTATTATATCGTTTAATTCATTCTTATCGTTTGATTTTTTACGTTTCGAATAATTTGTTAATCTATTATTCTTAACTAGTTTCATAATATACAATAACGGTCTATTAATTTGGTTAATCCTAAACTTGTACAATACATCTTACTAAACGATATAAAAATATTGCTCTATAAATATTAGTACAATCAATAGATAACTTGTAATATAATGGGTATTCCAAGTTATTTTTCTCAAGTTATTCGTAAATATGCGAAAATTATGAGAAATCACGATTTTTTTAAAAATAGTAATAAACCGATTACTCACCTATATATGGATTGTAATTCGATTGTATATGACTCGTATCATTCACTCGCCAAAACTTTTAAATATACACAAGACCGTCATTCTGAATTTGAAGATACCTTAATTCAAATGGTCGCGGTGGGGATCGAAAAATACATTACTATGATACAAGCCACTGATGTTGTTTACATATCATTTGACGGCGTAGCACCTATTGCGAAAATGAAACAACAACGCGCAAGGAGATATATGACACAATTAAATATGACGAAAATGAAGTGCCCGAGAAAACATGGAACACCTCATCCATTACCCCAGGAACTGTTTTTATGGAGAAACTGTCCGCACATATTTATTACTATTTCCAATTAAGCGAACAGAAATATAATGTAAAACAGGTTGTTGTATCCTGTTCGGATAAGCCCGGAGAAGGCGAACATAAAATATACCAACATATCCGAGATAATGATCTTACTGGGGCCACGGTATCTGTATATGGACTGGATGCCGATTTAATCATGCTTTCTATTTTCCATTTGAGACACTGTGATAATATATATGTCTTCAGAGAAGCACCCGAATTTTTGAAAAATTCCATTCCATTAGATATTCAGAACCATGATAATAAACCGTATTTTATTGATATTCGACATTTATCTGAATGTATTATTATTGAAATGGATTGTTGTGATAGACATCCATCACGTATTGATGATTATGTATTCTTATGTTTTTTTCTAGGGAATGATTTCTTGCCTCATATTCCTTCTCTTAATATACGCACAAATGGTATAACTACGCTAATTAATGCTTATAAAAAATGTATTGGAAGTGTACCAAATAAGCGACTTATTACTAGTAATACGGGTACATTACATTGGGAAAATCTAAAAATATTGTTGAAAGAACTCGCATCTATAGAACCGGAACTATTGAAGGCAGAACATAAACATAGGGAGAAGTTCGACAAATTCAAATTCGCTGAAACCACAAAAAGCGATAAAGAAAACCTATTATTGAACGCACCAATCATATATAGACAAAAAGAGAAGTCAATAAATATGTTAGGTGTGGGTTATGAAAGTCGTTATAGTGTAGTGTTGAATGTATGTGTTTCAAGTTATGTGTTAGGATTGAATTGGGTGTTGCGTTATTATACGTTAGGATTGTGTGGTGTGTGGTGGTATAGTAGTGATGTGGGTCCATTATTGTGTGATGTGTTCGAAAGTGTAAAATCGTTGCGGTTGGAAGAGGGTAGTGAAAGTGTATATTGTGTGGGTTATACACAGATGGCGTATGTGTTGCCTCGAGAAAGTTTGAATCTGTTGCCCCCTAAGATCGAAAGGTTTCTACTGGAAAACTACAGCGAATTGTATCCATTGGAGTGCGAATTGGAATGGTCGTACTGCCGTTACTTGTGGGAAAGCAAACCTAAATTGCCCGAAATTTCATTGTCATTGCTAAAAAAATGGAACTATCAATTTGAATTATACGCAAAAAACGAGAAGGATAAGTTGGTGTGATACAACTCGTCCTTTGTTTTGTTTTGTTTTGTTTTTTGTTTTATGATAAGTCTTATAATTCCGATTTTATGATAAGTCTTATAATTCTAATTTTATGATAAGTCTTATAATTCTAATTTTATGATAAGTCTTATAATTCCAATTTTATGATAAGTCTTATAATTCCAATTTTATGATAAGACCTATAATTCCAATTTTCCGATTTTATTGTTTTGGGTTATCTACGATTTTGTATACTAGGAAGAGGGCGACTCACTGAAACCGAATTCTTCATATAACTCGACTTCGCAGCATACTTCACGATGCATATCTTGTGAACGTTTATTAATTGACGGGGTTCCATTATTGAATTTTTGAGGTGATGCTACTTATTGTATTACTTATTATAATTCAATTTTATATGCATTCTGCTGTTGAAAATTGAAAACTTATTTGACACCATATGATATCCATAATATACTCAAAATTTGACAATGGATCATAAAATTAACTTATTAAGTGCACGGACGGTTTCTTGGGATTCTATAATGGATAAATATGAATTGTGTAATGAATGTGATGTAGATATCATCACACACTCATGCGATAAATGTGGAAATGGGGTGTGTAAACAGACAGAGTGCAGTTGGCAATTTCCCAATAAACATAATTCTAACTACATACTTTGCCATGGCTGTTTCGCAGATATAGACAAGAAACTTATCAATTACGACCATATGCTTGTTTATAAGTTCTTGAAAAACAACATGCGAAAACGACGAATTAGTTGTTAACCTTAATCACTAGAATCACCATAGAAACCTGAAACCAAAACAAAAGAAACCTTTACGGTTTTTTTACCATACCATTCATTTATGGATATGTCACTCATTTATGGATAAGTCCGTTGAATGTCATAGTAAATAACTCCTATTGATGTCAATGTTCTCAATAGTAATAAAATAATCTCCATGTTATTATTTTATTTTGTGGATTGTCCTCTATCAATTGTTGTCTCCTTCATTATATTCTTCATAATCTTATCCTCGAATGCCTTGTTCTTATCTGTTCCCATACCACCCAATGCGGATTGTGAATATTTGAAGAAGTTCTCGTAGTTTGCTGTGCCCGACGTATTCACGTCGGGGGTCGCTTCCATCCATTCTGATGTCAATGACCGATTGTCCTTTGCTACATTGTTTACAGCCTTCCTCAAGCGGACTTTCTCCTCGTCCTTCTCCCATTTATCTTGGTCTTTTACATACACCGTCTCGCGTTTCAAATCCGTACAATGTACTGGACGGTCATGTAGATCCATATTGTTAATCCTTTCCACCATGACTTTCGAAATCCCGTCTACGAATCCCAGTTCCCCAGTTTGAATGAAATCCTCTATGGTTAGGTTCATGGTGTTGACAAAATCCGTTAATGACATTGCGTTCTTACAATCCTCATTTAAGAATACGTTAAGGTTGAACTTGTTGTGGCTATTCACATTATTGTTGGTATTGTTGTTATTCACGGTATTATTCCCCATATTACCAACCATTTCCATCATTTGTTTATTTTGATCTATGAGTAATTGTTTGAATTCTTGATTCTGCTTCAATAATTCGACCATTAATGATGGGTTATCAAGGATAGTATTCGCATTTGTGGGTTCAGTATGCGTGCATGTTTTTTTATGACGCGATAACCCGGAATGATATTTGTATACGTTTCCACAATCACATGAGTAAGATTGTTTGCCCGCAATTGCCCCTGTTCCATTATCTTCATGTATCTTTAGGTGTTTACGAGTAGATAAATGTCGTTCATAATCATATTTTTTAATGCAATTAAAGTCACAACTATCACATCTGTATATAGTTGCCCTTTTTGCCCCTAAATATTTATCATTCATATATCTTATAATGATAAATATTTTACGCTATAAATACTTTCAATCGCAATATACTTATTTTTTACAGTAACAACATTTTACAATAAAAATCCGAAATAACACCATAATGGTAACAACCCCATATTTGCATGTTTCTATTTACAAAACTCAATTCCCCAAATGAAAAAAGGACATTTATTTATGTCCGTTTTTATTTAGTTAAGCCATTTCTTTTATCGGTTTTTGAAGGAATATAAAATTTATAATATAATAATATATAACATGGTTGCACAATTAACCGATTTAACTATTAGATCTGCGGTGAGTGCGTGGATAAATGATCCAACTGAAGCCCGAAATACGTATGGTGACATTTCTGCTTGGGATACTAGTCAAGTCACTGATATGAAAGAGTTATTTAATTATTGTACTAATTTCAATGATAACATCGATGGATGGAACGTGGATAAAGTCACTACAATGAATAGCATGTTCTATGGTGCTAGTACATTTAATCAGAATATCGGTAATTGGAACGTGGATAATGTAAATGATATGCAGGCCATGTTTGGTAATGCTAGTGCCTTTAATGGCAACATTAGCCAATGGAAGGTGGATAACGTGAATGATATGCGTAGCATGTTCCGTAATGCTACTGCCTTCAGTAAGGATATCAGAGGATGGAGTGTATCTGCAAGCACCGTTAGGACTAATATGTTTACGGGGGCTACATTAATGCAACAAATGTATTTGGCCCAAAATAGTCCAACACCTGCAACTCAATGGTTTATAATAGACCACGTATTAGTATCCAATATTTGTTTTCCTGCCGGAACGCTAATCGCAACGAATCAAGGAAATGTTCCTATTGAAAAAATTAACCCGGAAATCCATACTATTCGCAATAAACCGATTGTAGGAATTACTAGAACTGTTACTCAAGATAAATATGCGGTATGTTTTGAAAAGGATTCATTGGGACGCAATATACCTTCACAAAAAACTGTTATGACTAAAACCCATTGTATTTGGTACAATTGCAAGATGAGAAAGGCCGGAGGATTTATAGGGAATGATAACATAACAAAATTAACATACAATGGAGAAATCCTTTATAATGTGTTAATGGAAGAACATGACAAAATGGTTGTAAATAATATAATATGTGAGACATTGCACCCTGAAAACGATATTGCAAAATTGTATAAATTGTGTAAGAACCTAAATTCTGAAGAGCGACAACAGTTGGTTCATAATTACAATACTGCCTATAAAAAACATTTGATTCAATCTCGTAACCGTGCAACTAAAACTAAATAAAAGGAGAACATTATCACAAAACTCATTAATGGATATGTTACTCATTTATGGATAAGTCTGATTACTATATACCGCTGTTTGATGTCAATGTTCTCAATATGTTAAATAAATTTCATATAATATAGTTTCATTCAGCGGATTGTCCTCTATCAATCGTTGTCTCCTTCATTATATTCTTCATGATCTTATCTTCAAATGCCTTGTTCTTATCTGTTCCCATACCACCCAATGCGGATTGTGAATATTTAGACCCGTGCGGATTTTAAATGAGCGTTCTCTCCTCTTAAAAACGAATAGATTTAGGACTAACCAACGGGGGAGTATAAAATTGAATCGATGTCTCGCCAAATTTCAAGTAGCAACAAAATGTCTTCTTCAAGTGATTTAATCTCTGCGAGGCGTGAATCCGTTCTACAAGCATATAATTCAGCAAGAGCAGAAAATCATCTTCGTTTCTTGGAAGGTGATGATAAGGCGACTGCCGAATACATCTTTCCAAATCAGATTGAAGACGCAAACAACATCGTAGATAAGTTCTACAAACATAAGCGTCGTGTTATTAGCATTCAAAAGAAGACCAAAGTTGGAGCAGATGGTCTTATGATTGAAATTGCTAAACTCCTAACAACACATATTGATGATAAGTTTGTAGTCAATCCTGCGAATGTAAGGATTATTACAGGTATGAGTAATGCTGGTTGGGAGAAGGATATGATTGATAAAGCACCTAACTGTTTTAAGGACAAAATCTTCCATCATGGAAAACTATCAAGGTCTGACCTTACAAATCTGCGAAATGGCTTGATTATTATTGACGAGATTGATACTGGTGATAAAGAGTATCAAGTTCTTCATACAACTTTGAAGGAGGCAGGTGTTTTAGATGTGGAACATATGAAGACACATAATAACCGATTTGTCTTCATTAGTGCTACGATGATTAAGGAGTTATATGACTTGTATCGCTGGGGCGAACTTCACGAACTTTATAAGATGACTATTCCAGCATCTTATATCGGTCATAAGGATTTCTTGGATAAGAAAATTGTAAAGGAGTTCTACGCTCTGAATTCAAAGGAGAACGCAGAAAAGTGGGTTCACGAAGACATTCTTAATCACTATGGAACTGATTATAGGGTTCATCTTGTTCGTGTAAGTGCAAAGATTGTAGATGTAGTTCAGAATGCGTGTATTCGTAAGAGTGTCGCATTTAGAAATCATACTTCAGCAGACCGCCTATCTGAAGAGGAAATTAAGGAGTTCTTCAGAGAACCACTAACTCAACATATCGTTCTTGGAATAAAAGGGTTCTTTCGTAGAGCAAATCTTATCCCAAATCGTTGGAAACTTCGTATTGGTGCTACTCACGAACTCTACACGAAAAAGGTGGATAATAATGTCCAGATTCAAGGTCTAACTGGGCGTATGACTGGATATTGGCGAGATGTGATTGATGAAGGTCATAAGACAGGTCCTCACAGAACTTCTATCAAAGCAATTGATGAATACGAAACAACTTATGCTGACCCCTTTGGAACTAACTCTTACCAAACCGCTGGTTTCAAGAAGAAGAAAGGTAAGGTTGTTGCTGACCCTACTATGCTTTCAGCAAAGCATATTGAAAATCTGGAAGCGGTTGATTTGCATGTAATGAAAGACGAGGAAGTTGATATCAATCTCTACAGGATTTACGCCGATGAAGATGTAGTTCGTGCTGTTTCTAAGATGTTGGGTTATTATTATGTTTCAACAAAAGATAATGCGGATGGTTTCAAGGAAACTTCACTCAACAACAAAACGAGTGTAGTATCTCTTCGAGATGCAGTCAAGAAAGTTCCTACAGCGTATGGAACTAATAATGGAGTAAAGACATATCGAACCTATTATCCCTGTTATGTTGATACTACTGATACTACATCTCTACGATTTGTTGTAATCATTCGACCTGGAACTGATGAAAGTAAGGTAGCAGAATGTGATGCGAAATTTACTTCGCTTACCCTATAAATAAACCTTCTGCTTTCGCCTTAGTGTTGAGTTCTTCTTGTATATCTTCTTAACTGCTTCTTTATCAAACGCATATGAAAAATAGTTCCTGAACTCCTTTTCTTTCATATCATCTATAGAATCTTTTATTGTTTTGTTTATCTGTTGATATGTAAGAGGTGATTTCTTTTATCGGGTTTTTGAAGAAAAAAGAGAACAATATGAATTACTCATATTGTCCGCCATTTCCAACCAATTGTTGTATTTTGATTACACTATAGAAATCCCATGATAAACCGATCAATATATTTGCAACGAATTGCTCTTAATATTTCGACAGATATTGATGTTTTCATCTCTAGATACTCTTTTTTATATTTTTCCATCGTATTTATTACCATCTTAATGTAGCGACGTTCTTTATCGCTAACATAGTTGCTATTCTCATCTAGTCCTTTAAATATGTCTGTTTTCAAAGTTACCCCCCTATTATATAGGGCATCCCATAGTCTAGTTTGTGTCGTTTGAATATACATATGACGTAAACACAACAAATATAAAGAGCGAAGGATTGTCATCCTCTTCATGAATGTATCCTTGAGTATAGATTCCTTTCTACTTTCCATATAAATTATCAGTTCATATTGGAAATCGTAGCCATTATATATTTTATAAAATCTACGCTTTTCGGTTAACTGTACGGACTGTTTGGCGTCAGCGATTATTTCTAGTTTGTTTCTTATTAATTTTCTTACATATTCCGTATCCATGTCGCGTTTTTCATTCGTAATCATAGAAGAATTCATTATCAGAAATAATTACATATATTGTTAATTATTAGGGTTGTATACGATTCTATAACTTTTCGTCGTGCAATCTTTCGTAAACTTATTCTCTACCGCGTTCTCCTACTTTACGAAAGATTGCACGACGAAATCGGATAGTGTGATATATACACCAACGTACATAAAGTTATATATTTAAATCTAAATAACAATGAATATCTGCGCCAACAATTCCATTAACAACTATGATGATAGATATGAAGAATGGAGCGAACGCATATGGGAAAACCTTCTCAATGGAGTAAAACCAGTATATGGAAATCCCATTTCGGACAAAATCGCCTTTGTCATACGCGAAATCGATGGTGCGTTAGAGGAATTGAATATATTAGAAGGAGCAGATCCTAACTACTACGAAAAAAAACAAAAAATCCACACACGGTTGTCGAGCGTATATGACATTAAAGACGCAATGATTTACAACCGTGTGTGGGAAGACATCATCAAAAATACCCCGCCCGACTTCAAAAACCCCGACGCGAAGCGTATTGCCGAGATATTAACCGCACAACAGAACGGAGACCCGACATTTTCGAGTAGACGGGAACAATTTATTTTACACAAGTGCGGATTAGCGCCCTATCAATAGCCAGCCCATATGGTATAATTTGAATCGAAATTCGGCGTATCTATAATTTATATGTAATTAACAAGAGAAGGTCTTTTTTATCGCGAATTAATCGTTAATGGATATGTCACTCGTTAATGAATATGTCACTCATTTATGGATAAGTCGGATACCTATATGTCCTGTTTGATGTCAATGTTCTCAATATTAATAAAATAATCTCAATAATATTATTTCATTCTGTGGATTGTCCTCTGTCAATCGTTGTCTCCTTCGTTATACTCTTCATAATATTATCCGCGAATACCTTATTTTTTGCTTTTCTTAGAGTAGTTCTTCTTAGTTTTATTCTTCTTAGACTTGCTTTTCGTAATGGTTTTTCTTCTCCGTTTCCTACTTTCTGTTGGGCTCTTAGTATTTTGTTCCCTAGGTAAACCTTGAAATCTTTCAGACACATTCGGATAAGGGTTTTCGCGGATAAAATCAAGATAACTATTATTTCCTTCAGTTTTACGCCAATCTTTATATTGCTTTAATGGGTCTGACGTATGTTTCGATGTTAGAGTACGTTTAACCATATTATATATATACACCTACATAATAATCTAGTTCTTCAATAATTTCTTTTTGTCTCTATATATAAATGAGTAGTCCTACCTATTATTCCGCAGTATACATTATAAATCGTTCTAAACAAAACGCATCCCGAGTGTGTTTACCTGACTATGAATGCGAGTTTTTACCCAATCAAATCAAACTGAAGGAACTTGCGGATTTAGTGGCAGATATGCAGAAAATATGTTTTAAAGACGAGAATAAAAAAAATAAAAATAGCGAACGTTTGTATGATATGTTTATGGCAACAACAGAACGAACAGTAGCCGTAGCCTTAACATTAGGATATAAAAAGGGTGTTATTGATTATAAAGAATTTGTAGATGGAGGGTCTGCTACTATTCAGATGAGTTCTCAAGGTGTATTGCCAACGCAACAACCCTGGTTGAATGAAGTATGTCGTTCAAAGCGTATTTTAAAAAAAATAACAAGTCCAGTAATCCAAACAATGGATTTAATTGATAAATATATCAGAACTACGTTGATGAAGAAATCCAAAAAAGTGAATGGATCATATTTATATGTGGAAAAGTCACCCGAACATGGGGAACCCGAATTTTTATTGGAATATTATAAGAAATATGGTTTTAAAGAGTTTCTTTTAGGTAACAAAATAGACGAAGAATACTATTATATGAAGAAAACGTACGTAGGAAAATCACCATCTCTACGCAAAACGAAGGCAAAAAGTATGTCACCAAATAAAACGCGAAAATCCAAATCGACATCAAAAGCATATAGCGTGTAAATAACATGTGTAAAATGCGGTAACATCGTCGAATATATTAGACCTGATATAAGTTATAACTCAATAGTGGTGTTACTACGAGAAATACCACTATCTTTATTTATTGGTGCGTGATGTAGCGCACATAGAATTTCATCGACACTTAAAGTATCTCTACCTGAACCATTTGATTCAGAACTACTACACATAAAGACGTGTATGCATATGCATGATATCATTCCAAAGAGTATGGTGAGTATAAATATTATGGCGATCAATAACGCGTGGTCGGACATTTTATATTCGCCAGTGATTTACCGAGGGTTTTCAATTTTCAAATCATATGTCGCACGGTCCGTATTCAGAGGTTTACGTAAAGTATTTCAATAAGGATAGATAATAAGTTTCCATAAAACTGCGTGACGAAAAGTGATAGTATAGTAGGTAACCCAAGTTAAATCAACCGATATATTGAAATCCAATATTATCCAAAATGCCTTGTCGTGAATGTGGAAAATTCATGCATAATCGTTCCACATGTGAGGTTCGTGTAATGCGCGAAGCATTTTCAGTACTGAATGACGATCCGAATAGTATTTTGTCAGAACGCGAAGAAGTGAAACGTATAACAGTGTTACGTATAGTGATATTACTTAGACTAGTTCAATGTGAACGATTAGATCATATAGTCGTTTACAATGCACACAATACACTTGCGAAATACGTAAGAAATGCCGAAACCGGTGAAATTACATCATCTCGGTCGAATTTCGATGACCGAACTATATATCAAGAATTAATGCGTTCGCGACCTATATTAAAGGAAGAACTGGAAAAGTATAGAAATAATCCCACCACCTATACGTTATCCAGTATTCGCCCTGCGTCGGACTTTCAAAAAAGAGAAGAAGTACAGAGACTCAA
>Ga0213861_10003342_pt1 | contig 13267 bp, 10 predicted proteins | sample PICome_4_FD_160110 | JGI IMG/M metagenome (GOLD analysis project Ga0213861, IMG submission 160110) | Coastal seawater microbial communities near Pivers Island, North Carolina, United States - PICO131 | ecosystem: Environmental > Aquatic > Marine > Coastal | place: USA: North Carolina...
AAATGTATAATCTCCTATTGTAAAAGTATCCTCTATATCCACAAAACCTATATCTTCAGATATTAATTCGGTTTCATATTCAAAACGCACAGGAGAATTGTTTTTATCTACTAAATTGTAGTTTTCTATATAATTACCATACATTAGTCTGTTGCCCATAATTGTTTGAGCTTTAGCTAATAAAGGAACGTTGTCATATAATCTAAGAAGTTCTGACTCTGGAAGTATTGTAAATATTTTACTATTTCTAAAATTAAAAGTATAATTAGTATTATCTGCTAAACCTAGTTCAGATTTTTTTAATTTTTCAATTACCTTTATAATAGTACCATCACTATCCTTAAACAGTAAATCAATTGCAGTAACTAAAGGTCCTCCTGAATTATATGTTATAACGGCAGTATTGTACCTATTAATAGCACCTTCATTTAAAAAAGATTCTGGACTAAAATTAAAAGCTTGAGGTTGAAAAGCTGCATCTGTAAATTGTGAAACTGCAGAATACTCATCATCTTGGTATTCATATCTGTAAGCAAAAGATATAAATCTTTCTTCTAAGAAATTTTCTTGTCCACCAGGCGTGGTTGTCAATTCTATTTTAGGTGCTTTTGCTGGTGGTTTTTTTATAACTAGCAAAGATTCTTTTAAAAGGCTTGCATTCCCACCACCATCAACTAAAGGACTACCTGAAGGGTCTTCGTAATTTCTTAGTATATTAAGAAACCTTGGAGGGTTATAATCATCAGTCCAAAACAATAATCCATCAATAACATTAACGCCAGTTATTAAATGTTTATCATCAAAGTTTAATACTGTTTGTGATGATGTACCTCCATCAGAAACACTTATTACTAAATAGGATAAAATGCTTGTTACTACATTAAACGAAACAATTAAGTCTAACTTTCCTGAAGGACTTGTAGAACCAAACGCAGGGTCAGTTACAAACCAATACAAAGTGTCATTAGCACCATCATCTACAGAACCAATACACTTTGCTTGGTTACTTAGAAGAACCCCTCCGTATGATAAGCTAGTAAGCTTAGTATTTCCTTTAGAATTTTCTACTGCTCCAATCTCTGTTGATTCAGATGATCCTAACCTAACATTTACTGCATCAATATATTGTCCGTTTGGAACGAGTCTCTCGTCAACGGACTTATTCATTTTACCTGCTACGAAGTTTCTTGAAAGTTTAGCCATATTATTTTATCCACTTGTCTCGACCTCTCAGATTCATTAATAATCTTCCTGGGTGTATATTGCTTAATCTTATTTTTGCGTTTCTTAGAAGTGCTGATTTAGATTTTCTTGCTCTATTTACTATATATTCTTGAACTCCTAATTTACTACCTAATATTTGATAGCTAATATATGCGTACACATAATCTTCAAATAGTTTATTTACAGTTATTTGTGTGTCATCTCCACCTTCCATGCCATCAGAAATGTATTCCAATATACAACTTTCGTTAGCCATAGTAGAATCAAAATTAATTACTCCTGTTTTTTTATCAATTCTAAAAGTAGGATTAGCATTAGCAGTCTCTGTATTAAGACCAAACCTAGCACCCACTGCAAAGTCGAAGTACCAACATCCTTCGTACTCATATCCTAAAAATCCATTATATGGACTTAAACTGTTTAAATAAATACTTGGTTGCTGACCTGTAATTCTTGCAAAATCTAAAGGTGAGTATTGAGGTTGTATTGCTTTTCCATCTTGGTCAAAAAGTATTCTAGCATCATTGGCTTGTAAATAAGCTCTAGCTGAATTTACTTGAATGTTTTCTACCATAGGTCTAATAACACCATCTTTATAATAAGATATTCTAACCCAATTTACATAATCAGAAGGTAGTATAAATCTAAGTTCTTCAGAAACTGTAAGTTGTAAAACTTTTATTTCTTTAAACGCATCATAGTTTAATTCTTGAATAGCTCTCTTTGCATGAAAAAGTATCTTGTATCTTTCTTCATTGTTTATCAAAGAATGATTGCCTGAATACATTAATTGATAGTTTACAACTATATCTTGCAATGATACATATTGGTATGATCCCCAATTAGCATCCTCTGGAGCATTCCCTCCATTCTCGTAATATTCGTATTGACTAATGTATGACATAATTATTTTTCGCTATTAATTTCAGCAGACTCTTTTGCTCCTGCATATTGTACAACTGATGCTTCACGTATTGATACTCCTGCATACTGTAAAATTTTCATTGTTAAATCCGTAGCATCATCTGGAAACAATTCAAAGTCTTGATAATCAGGTTGTGATTGGTCAAAGACTGGTTCATTATCATTACCTAAATCTATATAAGTCCACTTAGGAGGTTTAGGATAGCGTATGTATTGACAAGTAACAACTGTTCCTAATCCAGGTGTTGGATATAATGTAGCAACATTTCCTTCAGTTGTATAAGCAGGAAACATCAAAGATGGTGCAGTTAAAAGAGACATATTTAATAAAGTAATTTTACTTTGCTCCACTCTTTCAACTTCTTTAATAGTGTTTCCTTTATATATCTTGTAATCTAATGGAAAAGTATTTATAACATTAGGTGTAACACCTAGTTGTATATTACTATCAATACTAGTTACTGTAACATATGTAGGAACTGCAGCAATTAATACAAAAACAATATCTCCCACTTGAACACCTGATGATGTAAAGTTCGCATTCGAATCTATTATTTTATTTTGTCCACCAACTGTTCCTGTAGTAGTTCCAGAAGCCACTAAAGTATTATTAATAATTACTTTATTAATTAAGTAATAATCTGAACCTGTTGTAGCTAACGAAGGTAAATTATACTGTGTATAATTTGGTGCTATTGGTGTTAATGGCGTAGTTACAGAAAAGAAATCTATAACTTCTACGTAACCCTTTTTTATATCAGCATATCCTGTTCCAGAAGTTCTTTGGTTTTCTTTGTTAACCTGATAGTTATATGCATAAAAATAATCCTCAAACAAATCCATTTGAGCTTGTTGTGCATATAGATTAAAATCTTGTGGAGAGATGTAGCCATAGTTATTTTTGTTTAATACGGCTAAAACTGTATTTCTAATATCGTTTATCATCCTAACTATTATTTACACAAAGATAATCAAAAAAAAAAGAGGTCTTAAAAAAGACCTCCCTACTTAATGAATCACAAAAAAAATCATTATTAACTAACTATTCCATTAAGTTCTCTAATACTTTTAATGCCTCAATTCCTTCGTCAGATTGGAAATATGATGACACTATATAAATTGGGTCTTCTCCAAAAGGTATTACACATAGTCGTGTTTTGTTGGTTTTGGTAGAAAACCACACTTCTTTGTTTTTATTTCTGTACTTAATAAGACCTTGCTCGAACAACTTATGTACAGTTGCTTGTAGCTTTAATACAGGGTCGTTTATAACCGACATGAAATCTTGAGGTTCTCTCTTAGCATAAACTAAGATATCTCTCTTCATCTCATCCGTACTAATTCTAGATGGGTCTTTTTGAAACAATACTCTTGTTAAGGTTTCTAGTTGCGATATAGATAAAGAACGAGCTTCTATCATTGCATCAAGCTCTATGTTAATGCTTTCAACAATCTCTTGAGCATCTTTTGCATTATCTAATTCTTTAAACTTAACTCCATTGTGTGGGTGAACATCTAAGAATCTTTGTAATACCTGGTTAGATTTAGGTACTCTTAAAAATCCATCTTCAAAAACAACAGGCTCTATAATTGCATTACCATCTTGCTCATCCACAAAAGGTGAAGCTTGATTTCTAGCATAACGTAATTCTCTGTTTATTCCTGTTTCAGGGTCAACCCAAAGTAATGGGAATCTTCTAGTGTGTCTAGTTGCAAGCATAAAAGATAAAGGTGCTGCATTCCTTGTTAACTTGTAGACTTTGTCTACTCTTTGTACTGTAGTTTTCATTTGATAAAATTTAATTTAATTTATAAAAAAGGAGTCTCTTTGAAGAGACCCCCTTTCACTTGTTGGTATTCTTAATCTTGGAAGATGAAGAAGTTATTTGCACCTAAAGTACAAACTGCTCTTTCACTCAAGAAGTTTACTTCCATCGCATCTAAGTCAGATGTTCTTGCACCACCAGCAGAACCAGTAATCCAAGTTTTGTAACGTCTGTCTTCAGTTTCAGAAGCTCTGTATCGAACATGTAAGAATGGTCTCTTAGCGTTCTTTCCAAGGATTTGGTCATAAACAGTTGTAGAACCTGCAGGTACTAACAATCCGTTGATGCTTCCTGTACCATCAACTCCCCCACGCATTGTTGGGTCGTTTAAGTATTTCCAGTCAGACTTGTAAAAGTCATAACCTCTACGGAATCCTGTGAATCCTAAGTTAAGTGCCATCTCCTCATCATTGTCAAAAAGACCATAAGAAGTTCCACCTGCTCCATAAGAGTTTTGAGCTGCTAACATATCATCGATGTCAAATCCAAAGTCTCTGTTCAAGAAAATTACATTCTCTTCAATAGCACCTTGCTTGTCTAAACGTGAAATGATTGCGTCAAAGTCTGCTAAAGCATTAGGGTTTCCACCTGCCCACACATTACCTCTGTTTTGTACTACATAGAATACACCTTCAGACCCTTTGTCTCCAACTTGGTCAGATGTAGTTTGTGTTACAACACCAGAACCTGCTTCAGCAGGAACTGCTTCAATCATTGCAGTTTCTAAATAGTCATCGTAACGTAAACGAGTTTCGTGCTCAGACTTCAAGTACCATAAGTAACCTGTTGCTCCATTTTCAGTAGTAACCTCAATCCATCCGATTTGAGCCATATCAGAACCTGATACTGCATACTTATCTTTGATGATAATTGGAGAGTTTTCGAAGATGAAATCGTCAGCTTCTAATGAACCTTGCATTCCATTTGTTCCTTTCTTAAATTCAGAACCATAGATGAAAATACTTGCATCAGCATTTCCTAATCCTGAACCACCTGTGTAACCACCTGCATCGTAGAATGCAACAGTGAATTGGTTGTTTGCAAGGTCAACTGCTATAACAATAGCCTTAAACTCACCTGAACCATCGTTGTTTACAACAACAACTGTCTGACCAACTCTGATTGCAATCTGAACTGTTGCACCAGAACCTGGCTGAACAGTTGAACCTGCAGGGTTAAGTACATCATTCACTTGGAAAATTGCTTCTCCACCTGCTACTACTGCAGCAGTACCACAATCAACGTACTTGGTGTGTAATCTTCCTTGCTCTGCCCATTTGATAAGGTCTGAGTTAGAAGGCATTTCTGCTCCTACCATTCTAATGAATGAGGAGATTGTTCTGTTACCATATCTTTCGAATTCTTTTTCGTAAGTATCTGGTAAATACTGATTCAAAAAGTTGAAGTCAGTAATATAATTCGAAGCCAAAGGTGTTTGATGCGAACTTGGTTGCAAATCAAAACCTGGCGTAGCTTGGACTGATCCTGCCATAATTTTTATTTTTTTAAATTAATTATTTTCTTTTTATACTTCTAATTTTAAGTCCTTTTCCACTGTCTGTGTTTAAAGACTTAAATTGTGTTCCTCCTTTGCTTGTCACTTCTGGTGCTCTACGATCAGACATATTTATATTTTTTGTCTTACGCATCACATCTTCTGTGGCATTAGCTTTACCTTGCTCATAAAAGAACTGGGCAAATTTTTCAGGATTCTTTGCAATTGCTACACTCTTATGAAAACCTGCAGAATCTTTTAAAAGACCATTGTCATCTAAATACTTGGTTGCCCAACCACCTGGATTCAACGCATTCTTTTTTAGTTCTTCTAAACTTCCTGGAGAATATGTTAATGTATCTTCACCTATCTTAAATTCAAAACCTTTGAACTCTGGTGTAAATACCTCTAACGTTTTAGAGTTAAAAACCTCTCTTTTTCTCTCAGTCTCTTCTTCATAAGACTTCGCATTTGCGATGTATTGCCTATAGCCTTCCATTTCTTCATCAGAGACATTTGAAGTCTGCGTTCCCCTTGACTCAAGTGGTTGCTTATACTTCTCTTGCATTTCTTTAAAGTAATCTTTTGCTTTAGCAATAGCTTTTTTCTTCTTTAACTTAATTTTTTTTACATCTGCCTCTTCATCTAAGTCTTCATCAAAAGAATAATCATCCATTAAAGTTTGAATATCTTCTTCATCCAGACCATCTTCCGTAGCACGTAAATAATCTCTAAGTAAAGAATCAGGGTTTACCTCATCAAAATCTTTTTGTAGTTCTACAAAATCTTTGATTCCTCTCCCTGTATCTTTTTTATATTTAAAGTAAGCAGCGACATCTTCAGGTAATTCTTCCTGAGTTTCTCGCTGACTCATTAACTCATCAAATGAATTAATTTCTTTATTATATCTTTTACCAATATATGAAAGAACGTCTTTCTCGTTTAATTCAGCAGGCTCTTTTATCTCATCAGGAGTAGCAATTACCTCTTTATTTTCAACAAGGGTATTATCTACTTCTTCTTTTTTTGTTTCAAGACCTTCTTCATGTTTATCTAAAAGCTCTTGTTCTACCTGTTGTACAGACTTTTCTTCTCCTACTGTTACTTCTTTTACTTTGAATTCCATATGATTAAATTTGATTATTACAAATATAAGAAAAAAATAATACCGATTTTAGACATTATCTAGGCTCAAACTCAGCTAGATCAAATCCATCTAAACTGTCTTCATTAGATTCAAATCTTTGTGGTGGTAAATTATTTTTTCTTTGATTTATTAGTCTTGACTGTTCTTGATTAGCTTGAGATATTCTAGCAGACTTTGCACTTTCTCTTTGAGTTTCTCTTTGGGCAAGTGCTTGTTCTGAAATGTCTCTTAACTTCATATTATAATCAAACTCTTCAGCCATTAATTTACTTTTGAGCATAGCCTCATTATTTTGCTTTTCAATCTCAAAGGCTATCTCAGCTTGCTTCAATTGCATCTTACCTTGTATCTCAGCTTGTTGCTTTTGCATCTCCATCTGTGATTTCATCTCTTGTGACTTTAATGCTTGTTGAGCTTGCATTGCTTGAGCTTGCATTGCTTGTTGTTGCTGCTGCTCTTGTAATGCTTTACGTTTTACTTTAAGTAATTGATTAGCAAGTTTGATGTTTTTTATTTCTCTAATATCAATAGCATCTTCTAAATTAATATCACCCTTAGATAATGCCATCTGAATATTAGCTTCTAGTTGAGCTTTTTGTTCTTCATCAGGAGCTACTTCAATAAAAATACCAAAGTCATAAATATACAAGTCTTTAATATCCTCAAGTATACTTATATTATATTTACCTATAGCATTAGCAAAATCATCTTTAAAATCTGCATACTGTAAAATATCTGCAACTCTGTATGTTATTGCTTCAGCTAAACTTCTATATATGTATAACGAACCATCAAGTATATGTCTAGTTGCTACATTAGAATTTAAAGCAGCTAATTTTTGTAAGCCAACCAACGAGTTAGGATCAGGTGAAGATGCATCTCTAGCTTCATTTAATCCAGTTACTTGCCTTATCATATTTAAATAATGATTATAGTTTCCAATAAGCATTTGTGTTTTACTTGCACCTGAGCTAGATTGTAATTCTTTAATTGGAACTTTACCTTGATTATAGTCTCCATCTTGCGTATAGCTTCTACCTATAACAGAACCTGTTTGGAAATATAATCTCAAAGCATCTTCAGGATTATAAGCGTTACCTGTCCCAAGGTCTACTTCATTTAATCCATCAGCATCAATATATACTCCATCAGGAACAACTCTTGAAATTACTTGTTGTAGTTTTAAGTGTGTTATCTGTATCAAGTCTGCAAATGGAATCATACGTCTAGTTAAAGACTCAATAACACCTTTGTACATTCTTGGAGCAACTGCTACGTAGTTTGGCAATGCATGTTGTTGAGAAGATTTAGGTCTTACCATATTTTCTGCAAGCTCCCACTTTAGTAAAATATTTGTACCCATAACCATGATACCATCATACCATACATCAATAGTTTTTTCTATTTTTTCAAACCTTCCTTCTTCCATCATTTCCATTGGAGGATTGAATTGGTCATCTTTCTCTATTATTTTTATTCCTCCGTTTTCTAATATTTTTTTCTTATACACTACTTTTTTGGTAGTCTTATAATTAAAATACATAAGAGTAACAGTGTCTCTATAGAAAATATCATTTTCGTAAAACTGAGCTACATTGTAATAGTCATACCAACTCTGAGAGTATTTAGATATTTCTTCCAAATCTTCTTTGGTTAATGACTGATCAATCTTCATCAGTTCAGTGATGGGTAGTGTTTTAATTTCACCCCAATAAAAGCAATCTTTAAAGTGAGGGTCTTCAGTGTAACTATATACAATATTTGCAGGGTCTACATATTTAACTTCAACACCTGCACCTGGTAAAAACTCATGTTTTGTACAACCTATTCCTAAAACTGTTAAATCATAATCAACTCTTTTACGAATATCATTGTAGTGGTTTTCTGCAAAAATAGTATTGATTGCTTCCTCTTCAGCAATTTCAATAGCAGGCTTATATTTAAGCTGCATGTATAAGTTTAATTCTTCATCTGTTTGAGGAAGGTCATCAGGATTCATAATGAAAGGATCAGCTCCAGTTTCTTTTTGAACAATCTGAAGAACATCTTTAGCTGCTGCTTGACCTTGTATCATATCTTGATACTTGCTTCTTTGAGATTGAGACATAGCATCTTCTGCATATGCTTTTACATCAAACAACCTGTCATTCATTCCATTAACAACGACATCTACAAATTTAGGGATAATAGGAACAGGTGTCCAATCTAGGTTCAAGTAACTTAAATCACCATCCACTGCAAGTTCATTTTTATATTTAGCTACCGACTGTTCACCTCTAGCATAAAGACGCAACCTGTAGAAATCTCTCCACTGATTATAATATCTGCATTGGTTGCCATCTTTCTTAAACCATTCGTATTGAATAGCCTGACCTATTTGTAAGCCAAATTCATCTGATGCCTTTTCACTATCAGAAACAAACTGACTTGGAAACCCAACAGAGGAAACATTTATTTTTACGTCTTTCATTTATCTAATTATTTCACTACGATTTCCTTTATTGTTATATCTAGCAAAGTTAACAATAATATTTGATTGTTTTTTTTCAGGTTGATAAAGGTGTCTTTGGCAAGCCATTACTGCTAAACCTGAACTTATAGACGCATCAAACTTAGTTCTGTTGCTAATGTCAAACTTTGCCCAATCTTCTAATGTTCTACTAAAAGGCATATAACCCATTTCATCTTCTTTAACTAATCCTATGTATGATTCAATATAAGACTCAATAGCTGCTGCGTGAGCTTGTTTTACTGCTTCACTTGAGTTAGGTATACCCCCAAGTTCTTTTTCTGTCTTAGAAAGCTTGTGTTTAAGTTTATCAGGTCTATTAATACTAAACCCTCTATATCCTCTATTCTTAAAATGATACAATAATCTAGGTTTATTATTCTCTACTAATATAGGCATTCCATAAAACACACATGCCATCAATACTTCCTCAAAGAATATTTCGGCAGTTTGAGGTCTTGCTACATACTCTAAAAAAAACTGATTACTAGGAGCATCATCCATATTAAACTTGGTTAAGCCATGTAATGCACCATTAGATGCTCCACCTCCAACAGTACCTGAGATATCATAACTATCACAACCAAAAGCACCTACATGTTCATTTAAAGGAAAGAAATCCCCCCTAGCATTTTTCTTGTACCTATTCTGCATATTCTTTTTAGGAAGCCAACCTACTAAAAATCTTCCCCTGTTGTTAGGAGTCCATACTACTTCAGTGTCTTTGATTCCATTCTTCCAGGAGAAAGAGCCACGAGTTGTATGGTGTTCTTGTATAAGTGAATCATTGTAGTCTATCTGCTGATATATACGTGTAAGATTAAACAATGACTGTTTGCTTTCATCCCTAAACGCATGAGATTCAGTACGAGGGAATTGTCTGTAAAACTCATTTAATGCGTCAGGATCATTCTTTAAACTTTCAACTTCGTTGTTCCAGTAATCTATTACATCATCCATAGGCATGCCATAATCATCTATATAACCTTCAAAGTTCCACTCCATAGGAATGAAAAGTGAATATAACCCACTTTTGGTTTGACCATTATTACTTCTTTCATGTGGATTAGAATCGTAATACAATTTTTTAAACTCTTCACCTCCTTTACTAAGTGCATTTGATGTTGAACCCATCATACACTTGCCAATAATTCTTCTCCCCAATCGTAAACAAGTTTTTGTAACACGATAATTATTTAGTATGTTGTTAGGCTTTAGCCATTTACCACTCTCATCATGAGCTAATAATAAAAGTTTTTCCCCATCATAAGAGTTGTCATCTGTATTCTTCCAGTCAATGGTTGTGTCAAGACCTTCCATCTCTTCATCATCAACATTATACATGTTCTTTTTTGTAATCTTTGATGCAGGTATTCTAAAAGCTAATTCAGTTTTTGGTTTATCCATACCATCCTGCACAGGTTTAAAAAAGAAAGGATAGTTTCTTACAATTGGAACAACCTTGTCAGTAAACATTTTTTTCGCATCAGAACCAGACTTAGATAATATTCCTATACGAGAGTTTTTAGATATTGTTCCAACATTTGCACATTCTTCAGATGCCATATATGAAAAACCTGAACGTCTGATTTTTAAATATATCATACCAAAGCATCGAGGGTCTGCTTTACATGCCTCCCAAAAAATATAAAAGATTCTGTTAGCTTCCCTAAAATCTGGATAACCCACATCAATCTTTGTCCATTGAAGGTACATATAATGTGATCCAGTTATATATGTACTATTGTTATTGTTTACAAACCAATAGCCTTGTTCTCTTTTGTCAAACTCACTTTCAATATAGTCTACCCATTGAGCTTTGAAAGTATTAGGATGTTCATTCCATTGGAATATAGATTGTATTTTTAGAATTGTTTTTGGTGGCTCTTTTCTTTCCCACTTATTATTGTCTCTTTGAAGAGACTCTGGAGCTTTAGGTAATCCAATTTTAAGTCCGTTAATTTCATATACCTCACCGACCTCTCCTGTTTTTGATATTACAACAACATCATACTTTTCATCATAGCCATATTGCCATGACCTATTCCTATTCTTTTTTTTAAGAATACCTTTAGGTATGTAGTTATCTACAACTCTGTATAAACTATGAAGACCTTCGTTCTGCAAATCCTTGTTTAGTATCTAGTTTACTTGGACCTCGTGCTTCGATTTCCATTAAATTTTTTTCATTCTCTATCCTAGTCAGTATATCGAAAGCATCAAATATAGCTAACTTCTTAGTAGCTGCAGCATTCTTTAGTCTATCAGCAGCTAACTCATCTTCAGGGTCTGGCTTAATTATATCCTCCTTAGCAACTTTAATTAGTTGCTCTACGGCTCTCATTCCTGCCTGAATAATATTCTTCTTTAAAGTTTGTGGGTCTAGTGCCATTTGGATTATATTTTATTCTTGGTCTTTTTTTTCTTTTAGGCTTGTCTTTCATAATTTAATTGTTATTTGATGATCAAACATTCGATAAAGTTTTTCACCATCCACTTCAAACTCATACTCGCTTTCTGGTTTAAAACATATTTTATCTCCTGGATTCACATTTTGTGAACGCAAATACTCATTGCTATATTTTATTTCACCCACCAAAGGCTCTTCGTTAGTATTTTTATATAGATAATAATCTTCAGTAGGAACAGGTTTTGTAAAGCAATACCTTCCATTAGTATTCCATTGCTTACCATCATGATACATATAAAACTGATCAGGCTCAACAAAAAACAAATCGTTCATAAAATAACTTCTACCACTTTTTCTTCTTCCCTGCATGTCGTTATAAAATTTAAAAACATTGTGATGAACTAAAAGTTTATCTCCTGGTTTAATAGGACCATTATACACAATAGGTGTGGCTACCACCTCAGCAATACGATTAGATGCTTTATGATTTTCTTCTGAGGTGCTTGTTATAAAATCTACTCCACCTATATTTTTTGTGTTGTTATATCTTTTATTGTCTAAAGGAGTAGTGATAAATAGGTAAGGTGATTTCATTAGAAGTTAATATTATATTCGATAGATACAGGCATATTAATAAATTGTTTCCACAAAACAATTTCTTTGTTGTATGTAGATTCAATCCATACTTTAAAGGCATCCATGTTTTCATCATATCTTATGTGATGTATTTTGTAAGTGCCTTTTAATATTTCTTGCCCAACAACATAATGCATAGCTCCTCCTTTGTAATCAGGACCAACTGCTATCTTACGAATATCATTCATTTAATTAGATTTAATTTATACAAATATAATCAAAAAAAAATACCCCTGAATTAACAGAGGTATTCTAAGCGAAGAGGTGACGCTAATTGCCCACATCTCAAGGATGTGAGGCTAATTGCCCACATCTCAAGGATGTGAGGCTAATTGCTCACCTCGCATATTTTAAAAAAATCTTGCAGCAGGACCATTAGAGCCTTGAGTTAGTGTGTAATTAGTTACAACTTTACGATTATTGCCATCATATTGATATTTTAACATTAATGCATTTGATAAATCTCCAAATATATATGGCAACTCATGGTTTGTGTTTGTCCATGCAGGGTTTGGTATTCCTATAGCAAATTTCATTATAATTTGTGAGGTACAAAAATCACCTGGATTATTATATGGATTTATATTAGCAGCAGGTCTTGTAACTGAAAATCTTGTACCCCAAAAATCGGATGTTGTTGTCGCAGGAAGTGATGTCACTTCTATTGGATTTACGATATCAAACAAAAATCCTAAAGGATTAAAAGGAACTTCAATATATGTAGTAGGTCTTAGAGAAGCAAAGTCAGTTATCAATGACCCTGTCTTAGCTATCTTTAATTCACTGTTTATATCCCATTCTGTTGGAATAGGAAATAACATAGTACCATTTTGGTTAGTTTGAAAAGTTGATGCCCAATTACTACCTGGGAAATTAGTTCTCTGATATGCTCCATTTTTATGAGAAGGGTGTACAAAATTTGCCCTTTTCATAATATACACCTGTTCTGTATTTTTAACTCTTTGCTTTTTATATCTAAACATAAAAAGCCTAGGATTTTTAGTTAACCAATCTGTTTCAGTTGGTTTTTGCATAGCAACAAAAGCTTTGTTATTTTTTGTAGTTGCATCAACATATGGTCTTTTTAAAACATACA
>Ga0213861_10003345_pt1 | contig 13259 bp, 12 predicted proteins | sample PICome_4_FD_160110 | JGI IMG/M metagenome (GOLD analysis project Ga0213861, IMG submission 160110) | Coastal seawater microbial communities near Pivers Island, North Carolina, United States - PICO131 | ecosystem: Environmental > Aquatic > Marine > Coastal | place: USA: North Carolina...
GATTAAATTGGGAATGTGTGCACACTCCTTAGCAATTTGTTTACTTTGTTCAATTTCTAAAACATAATTAGTTTCCTCAACTAATTTGTTTTCTACTTCCATGAAGTATTTATTAGAATCTTTTCCTTTTATGTTGAACATACTCATGGCTATAGGTTTTACCATAGCTAAATCTGATGCAATACTTTCCGCAACTCCTGGATATTGGATTTTCACAGCAAGTTTCTTCCCATTCTTTTCTGCAATGTGCACCTGACCGATGCTAGCAGCGTTTACAGAAGTTGCGTTAAAAGTATCAAATATGTCGTTTGGATGTTCTCCAAAATATTTTTTAAATGTTTTTATAACTAAAGGTGGTGATAATGGTGGTACTGAAAATTGAGCTAGTGAGAATTTCTCAACATAGGCCTGCGGTAAAATGCTCTTTTCCATACTTAGCATTTGCGCCACTTTTAATGCACTACCTTTTAATTGTTTTAGTCCGTCGTAAATATCTGTTGCATTGTTCTTATTAAGACGCTCTTTTGCTTCCAGTTCAGTGTTTACAATTTTATCTCCGTAATATTTTAAATAATTCACACCAACTTTGGCCCCTGTAGAAACCAATTTGGTAGCCCGTTGAATTTTTGATGTTGGTATTCTATCAATTGTTTTCATAAACCTCTAGTTCATTTGAAATTTTTCCTTGAATAAAAATTTACCTAAATCTAAAACACTTTTTAAAGGTGCAATGTCTAATACATCAAAGGTTGTATTGACTGATTTTTCTATAAATATGTCCGTCTTTTCAAAAGAAGGAGACGTATCATCTAACCAAAATTTCATGGTCAATAACAATTGGAACCAAGCAGTTTCTTTGAGAGCTCTTTCTTGGATTTTTTCAAGTTGTTCTTGTTTAATATCTAACATTTGAATTTCAAGCGTAGTGATGTATGCGGTAAAGTGTTGTTTTAAACCAGACAATACTTTTAAACCTTTGAGGTCTCCTTTGTATTTGTCTAAAACATGTTTAACATAACTTCTGTTGGCTGTAAGATTTTCAAAATAGGTATAGTAGAAACTTAATAATTTGTTTCTAGCATCGAATATTTTATAATCCTCACTTTTGTTTAATGCGTTTATGGAATTTTCAAAAAAGGCTTCGAAGATGCCCTTTTCAATAGCTTCAAAAGAAGAAAAGTGCATGTAAAATAAAGATTCCTCAAAATTATTCATTTTAGAGAATGCAAAAACTGTTTTGGGATTATGGTCATGCTCGAGTACATAATCCATGTAATAAGTGATAATGTCGTTTTTAGATACTGACTTTTTCTTTGCCATGATGATTAAATTTAAAGCAAAGATACTAAATGTTTAACTATAATTAAAAAAAGTTAAACAAAATTTTAAATAATACAAGAGAATAGTCTTATAGTTTTAACAACACTGCTCATCTTTAACAAATTTATATCTAGATACAGCTGCAAGAGCGCCCAAAATAGGGGCACTAATGTAAAGCCATAAATATTGAAAATTCCCTGTAAATAGGGCAGGAGCAATGGAACGAATAGGATTCATAGATGCCTTTGTCATCGGGCCAGCGAACATAGCCTCTAATTAAATGACACCAGCAACTGCAATACCTGCCATAGTACCAATGTCTTTACTTCCTTTGGAAACCTTTATGATAACCATCATTAAAAAGAAGGTGAGCAAAAATTCTAAAATAGCTAGCCGCAAAATACCATGACAAATGTTCCTATGGTTTCGGATATGTATTGTTTCATTGTACTTTGTCTTTTGCGTTAGGGATAGCAGCGGCATCCTTTTGCTTTTTCGCAAAAGATATAGCGGAAAGCCCGACCCTTTTTGGGTAACACCGTAATTTTATGTGAAGCAAATATACATGGTCTTATTTTAAGGTTTTGTTAACATTAAAAGGAATTGTGATGCGTAAATTTATACCAATATAAACCCATTTTTAAAACTAAATTACAATGAAAAAAGTATTATTGATTTTATTAGCATTTACAACCGCTTACACAGTGAATGCTCAAATTGAAACACCACAGCCAAGTCCGTCATCTAAATTAGAACAACGCGTTGGGTTAACAGATATTACGATCGAATATTCGCGACCTGGAGTTAAAGGGAGAAAAATATTTGGTGGTTTAGAGGCTTTTGATAAGATATGGCGAACCGGTGCAAATGCTAGAACGTCAATTACGTTTAGTACTGATGCTACTGTAGATGGACAAACTTTAGAAGCGGGTACTTATGCTATATTTACAAAACCAGGGATTGAAACTTGGGAGGTTTATTTTTACACAGATTACACAGGAGGCGGCGTACCACAGGATTGGGATGACATTAAAGTAGCTGCTAAAACTACGATTACACCTATGGAGCTTCCATTTAGTGTTGAGACCTTAACTTTTGATATTCATAATATTAAAAAGAGTAGCGCAACGCTTAACTTAATTTGGGACAAAACAGTTATAGAGGTCCCTTTTGAAGTGCCTACAGATAAAGTGGTTACTGCTGGTATTGATAAAATAATGAATGGTCCTGATGCTAGAGATTATTATGCTGCGGCTGTTTACTATTTGGAAGCAGGAAAAGACATTAATAAAGCTAAAGAATGGATGGATACTGCGATGTCTAAGACAGAAAAACCAGGGTTCTGGCAATTAAGACAACAGTCTTTAATTTATGCTAAAGCAGGAGATAAAAAGGCGGCTATTGAAATCGCTAAAGAATCTTTAGCTGGTGCTGAAAAAGCTGGAAATTCTGCTTATATTAATATGAACAAAGCATCTCTTAAAGAATGGGGAGCGATGTAATTTGGATGTCTTAGAACATAAGATTTTAAGATATTAGATACATGAAAAGCGTAATCAATTTGGTTGCGCTTTTTGTTTTTGGGCGTTACCACGAGGATCACGCTTTACGTTCATAGTTGAGGCTCGATGCTCGCCTCGCCAAAAGCTAACCATTACAATCGTTAACGCAAGTAGCCGCAAACGTCAGTTCTTTTCTATTAGTCGTTGGCTTCCAGAAAGAAAATATCTTCAACAGGTTTTTTAAAGAGTTTTGCTATTTTAAGAGAAAGGACGGTTGATGGTACATACTTATTCTTTTCCATAGCGTTTATAGTTTGCCTACTTACACCTATTTTTTCAGCTAAATCGGCTTGGGTCATGTCGCGGATAGCACGTTGTACTTTTATACTATTCTTCATGACTCCTAGATTTTAGTTTTAAAAAATTAAAACGAATAATAAAGAAAAATAGAGGTGTAAACATATTGTAAACTAACACATGGAAAAATGTAAGATCGTATATAAATAGAATCGTTAATGTTAGAATAAAGTAATTGAATATAATGGCCCAGACCAAAGAGTCTTTTCTAAGCTTGTAGATAAATTCATCTTCAATTTTTTCTTTTGAAAATCCAACAATGAGTCCGCCAACTATAATGGCGATTGAAGCTAATTCGCTAGATATGCCCGTTTCGATAATTTTAAATAATTGTAAATCATTCCCATCTAAAAGTCCTTCATTAAAAATTGAGAGTACTTTCATTTGAATAGGTTCGTAGTCATAACCTGAATATGCAATGACTAACCCATAGATGATTCCGATAATAAACAAAATCCATCCTAAGATTTTGTACTTGTGAGGTAATAAATAATTTGTTTTCATCTGTTTAATTTATAACAATGATGAATTAAAGGTAAAACAAACTTTACATTTAGTCAAATAAAATAGACATAAAGTAATAATAACTCGTCTTATTTAGTGTTTAGTAGTGTAGATTGATAAGATTTCTAACGTCGTCTAAAGTCTTGATAAGTGACTGGCTAAACTTAAAGGACATCACATTGCTTTCTGTTTTTCCTTGTCGAAGTAATTCATTAAAATGGATAGCTTCGTAGTTGTAACCGATCGTTTTGTTGTTGAAATCTATAGTTTCGCCTTCACCCTCATTTGGAATTAAGCTAACCGTTGAAGGGTTGTGAAATTGATGATTTATTTTTATGATGCCCTTTTCGCAATGAAAAATAGCTTCTGTTGGTGTATCTTCAATTAAGGTACTTTTTAAAATAGCCTTCACATTTTTTTCATATGTAAACACCATGTTGCAAGATGAATCTGCACCATTCTCAAAATAAGTAGCATTGCCTTTAATATGTTTTGGAATTCCCAATGCAGATAACGCAGCGAAAATAGGGTAGATTCCAATATCTAATAAACTCCCACCACCTAAAGATTTATTGAATAACCTCGATGAATTATCAAAGGCACGGTAAAAACCAAAGTCGGCCTCCAATTTTAAAACATCACCATAAAATCTATCTTCCAAGGCTTTTAAAACGTATCGGTAATGCGGGAGAAAGTAGGTCCAAAGCGCCTCCATGAGTAGCACGTTTTTATCTTTGGCCTTTGCAATCATTTCATTTACTTCATCGCTATCCATAGCGAACGGTTTTTCGCAAAGTACTGCAATACCATGATCTAAACATAATAAGGTATTTTCTTTATGAAGGGTATGTGGCGTAGCAATATAAACCGCATCAATATTTGGGTCTTTGGCCAATGATTCGTAACTACTATATGCTTTTGTAGCGTTGTACTTTGAAGCAAATTCATTAGCCTTTTCTTGATTTCGTGAAGCAACGGCATATAGTTTTGCGCCTTCTATGGTTAGTAAATCTGTAGCAAATTTATGTGCGATATTGCCCAAGCCAATAATGCCCCAATTGATGGTTTTATGCATGTATTATTTTGTTATTTGGAGTTGTAAATTGCAGTAAACATGCTATTGCAATAACAATGGCACAACCCACAAAATTTAACCATAAAAACGGTAGGTTGATGTACTCATATTCATTTAATAAATAAAGCGCTATAACAGCCACTTGTGTTATTAATGCCGCAACAAAAACCGCATTACCTTTTACACATTTAAAGAAGAAAGCCAACAAGAAAATCCCTAAAACATTACCATAAAATATAGAACCAATAATATTAACTAGTTGAATTAAATTTTCCGCAAGATTTGCAACACAAGCAACACCAATGGCGATAAGTCCCCATAAAAACGTAAACCATCTAGAGGCTTTTACCATCTGTTCTTCTGTTTTTTCACTTGTGTTTCGTTTATATAAATCCATCGTTGTTGTAGATCCCAAAGCATTTAATTCACTAGCTGTACTAGACATGGCTGCGCTTAAAATAACTGCCAGAAGTAGTCCAATCAATCCACGTGGAAGATTGTTCAAAATAAAGTGAATAAACACATAATCTTTATCATTACTTTCAACTTTAATATTTTCACTTTTGGAAGCTTTGTCTATTAAATCCCTGGCTTCTTGCCTAAGTTCATCGTTGGCAGCATTGGCGGCTGCAATGTATTTCGTTGCTTCAGGATTATCAGAATTAGTAAACGAATTAATAATATTCTGTTTATCTCTAAAAATTTGCTTTTGCTCTTCTTGAAGGGCTTTGTATTCATCAGCATATTCAGAATTTAAAACAACCTCTGTTGCCGTTGGATTAAAGTTTACTGGTGCTTCATTGAATTGATAAAACACAAAAACCATAACACCTACAAGTAAAATAAAGAATTGCATTGGCACTTTTAAGAGGCCATTAAAAATTAAACCAAGCTGCATTTCTTTAACTGACTTTCCAGAAAGATAACGTTGCACTTGACTTTGGTCTGTTCCAAAATAAGACAACATTAAAAAGGTACCGCCAATAATACCGCTCCAAAACGTATATCTATTATTTAAATTGAATGAAAAATCGAGGACTTCCATTTTGCCACTTGCACCAGCAATATCTAATGCTTTAGAAAATGTAATATCTTGAGGTAGTTTGTCTACAATTAAAAAGAAAGCGATAAACATGCCAATAAATATCACCACCATTTGATGTTTTTGAGTCACGTTTACAGCTCTTGTACCACCTGAAACGGTGTAAATAATAACTAGAAATCCAATAATAATATTAAGGGTTAATAAATCCCAGCCTAAAACTACTGATAAAATAATGGCAGGTGCAAAAATGGTTATACCAGCAGCCAAACCACGTTGAATTAAAAATAGAATAGCAGCAAGTGTTCTTGTTTTTAAATCGAATCTATTTTCTAAAAATTCGTAGGCCGTATATACTTTAAGTCTATGATATAATGGGATGAAAACCATACAAATTACAATCATGGCAATAGGTAAGCCAAAGTAAAACTGCACAAATCCCATACCGTCATTATACGCTTGTCCAGGCGTAGATAAAAACGTTATGGCACTAGCTTGAGTAGCCATTACGGATAAACCAATGGTCCACCATTTTGAGGTGTTACCCCCTCTTAAATAATCTTTTACATTTTTACTGCCTCGTGTTTGCCAAGTGCCATAAGCTACTATGGCTATTAGAGTTGCGCAAAGAACAGACCAGTCAATCCAACTTAATGTTTGCATAATTTAAAAGGATTTTGTGATCAAGTAAAACGCGATAATATAAAGGGCGTTAGCTATTAAAACAATAGAGTATAGCTTAAGCCAAGGTTGTTTTGGTGGTTTGTCTTCTGTCATAACTAATCGGTTAGTTTTGAATTTTGATTTAAGTCGTCTTTTCCTAAAGATAGTATGTTTGCGAATAGGCGATAAGCACCAGAAACGCCAGCAGGAAACTCTCTAAAAAAGCTTAAACCTGTATAGGTGTAATACCCTTTGCCATGCTTTGCAACGAGTAAACTTCCGTCTTTAGCTGCTTCACCCTTATCATTCATAGAAAGAATTGGCGTAAACTCTGGTCCCCAACTATTTGGAAAGTATAATCCTCGTTCTTGAGTCCAACCTTCAAAATCTTTTTGAGTGATTTTATTGGGAAAATTTAGAACTTCATGATTCGGATTTAAGAAACGAACTTCGGCATTTTCATCAGTGACTCTATCACGAGAAAGTTTTAGCTCATAAGGCGCTAAAGTGTCTACCTTTAATCTTCTACTTGTATTGTATTGCACAATCATATTGCCCCCTTCTGCAACAAAATCAAACAATTGCTGTTGTTTGAAATTAAGATCTTCAATGATGTTGTAAGCTCTCACGCCTAAAACAACCGCATCAAATCTGCTTAGGGTTTCAGGATTAATATCAGCTGGTTTTAACACACGAACATTATAACCAATCTGTTCTAAACTTTCTGGAACAACATCACCGGCACCTTGAATATAGGCAATGTTTTCACCTCGTTTTTTAATATCTAAACGAACAATTTTACTCTCGCTAGGCAGCGATACTGTTTGAAAAGGAATATGCTCATAGTCTATTTCAATTAATTCCTTAGTATAGTCTTTATCACCGATGTGAATAATTGGACTTATATAACCTTCACTTTGATTCTTTGGAGGAATAACTGTGAAAATAAGGGTTTGTTCTTCACCTTTATGGGTAATAGATACTTTCTGACTTTTAGGAAAAACACTCCAATCCTTAGGATGGCGCACTTCAACATCGCCTTCCAAATTATCTCTACCTGCTTTTACTACCACAGTGATATCTCGTTGTTGATCACTATCTAAAATAATAACCTTTTCTGTTATTTTTGTTGAAGCTTCAGGTATGATTTCAAATGGACGGTATAATTCGCCCTTGTCTGGTTTTGAAAACCTTTGAACAATAGCCTTGGTAAAAGTAAATGGCACATTATTAATTAAAATATTGAAATCAACATTTTGCGTTCTTGGTGTCTCAGGTAATCCAATAAGGTTTGAATCGTCTACCTTATACATGCCTAATGTTCCTTTTTCATTCAACCAATAAGGTGTCGTTGGTTGCTCATTAGCGCTAATTTTTAATACCTCTTTGAATGTGAATCTTGTATTATTTTCTAAATCAATATTTTTTGAAATCCCCAAAGCATCAGCATTTTTTAAGCTTAACAGCGTCATTGGAAGCGAGCTTCTATTTAGCACCTCAATATCCAAGTTTATAGCTTCCCCTTGAGTTGCCCAATTAGATTGAGCAGAAGCCTCTAAGTATAAACCAGCACACATTTGGATGATGCTTTTTAGTTCTTTTGATTTTTGATCTTTCCAGTTTTTATCTTCAATATTTTGAAGTAATTGATAGGCTTTAATTAATTGAGCGACATGAGATGACGGATTACTAAAATTGAAGTTCTCTTCAACGTCTTTTAATAGGACTCCGATAGTTTTTCCTCCTTTTACTCGGTTCCAAGATGTATCTATACCCGCAAAAATAGTTGCGTTTTCAGAAAGTGGTTCGCCTTTTAAAAACTCAATATATTCTTGTTGTGTTCCTCTTTGGGAAAGGCGTCCAAAACCTTGACTTAAATGTTGGCTACTAGCTAAAGACGCTAATTCGTTATTGCTGATACCTTTTTGCTGATAATACGTACCAATATCAAAACTAAGCATATTGCTTTTGTCAACTTTATCAAATTTTTCTCGACTACCATATCGCCACCAACTTGTGTTATAAAACAAACGATGGGGTTGCCACAAAGCAGTCTGTTTTAGTTGCCCTGGATACGCTAATTTATCGTTAGCAAGTTCAAAAGCTTCCATACTCAACATAGCAGAACTTGTATGGTGGCCGTGCGTTCTTCCCGGTGTTCTGTGGTCAAATCTGTTAATTATAACGTCTGGTTTAAATGTTCTAATAGCTAAAACCACGTCACTTAGCACTTGGTCTTTGTCCCAAATCTCTAAAGTTTCGTCTGGGTGTTTAGAATAGCCAAAATCGTTTGCTCTAGTGAATAATTGTTCACCACCATCCACACGTCTTGCGGCTAATAATTCTTGTGTTCTAATCACTCCTAAAAGTTCTCTGATTTCGGGTCCGATTAGATTTTGCCCACCATCGCCTCTTGTTAAAGACAAATATGCAGTTCTTGCTTTAACGTGATTAGACATGTATGATATTAAACGTGTATTTTCATCATCTGGGTGCGCTGCAACATACAACACAGAACCTAGGAAATTAAGTTTTTGAATAGATTGGTAAATCTCTGATGATGAAGGTGTTTTTGGTTTTTGGGCTTGTGAAATAGATACTGTTAAAAGCCCTACAAAGAAGTAAAATAAATGTTTCTGCATGTTTTTTATTTAGCTAAAATCAAATATAAAAAACAAACCAGCGATTATGCTGGTTTTAGTTTTTATTTAACGCTTAGTTATAATGTGAATTGAATTTGATTTTTATTTCGTTTAACGTCTCTGTGTATGTTTTTTTGCGTGGTTTAAGCACGTAATTTACCAAATAAAAACCGAATAGAAAATCCGAGAGGATTTTCGTAAGTAGGCTAGAACTAGCAATAAATTATAACGGCTTAAGTTTGTTTTATCATTAAGGAAGTTTTTCTAAATTCAATTTTTCGTTTTTGATGAAATCTCCCTTTTGTAATTATTCAATTTAGATATGGATAATAGACAAAATAATTATATAATCAACTATAAATCAACACTCCGCCCTGGCAAAGCAGAATATGTGACACAAAATGTTTAACTACTTATTCTTAATTATATTCCATCTGTATCCGAAATTCAAAATCGCTTTTGATCCAAATGATAATGATGTATCGGAATTAAGTGGGTTAAATTCAATGGAGGTAATCCAATATCCTTTTTTCCCTTTCGTAAAACTAGATTGTAAGTACAGATTAAATGGGAATGGTCTTACTCCGACGATTACTTTAGTATTATTAAACTTTTTACCTATTCCCAATTTACCAGTCACAAGTGACGGAAGCGCAAATCCTGCTTCATATTCGAAAATAAAATTATTTTCATTGATATATGTTCTCCCCCAAAGAACTGAAGTTCCAGGAAAAACGAAATCATCTTCAACAATATAGGCAACACCAAAATTCCATTCTACAAAAGAATTCTTTGATTTTCCTGTAGATATTTCTTGGGCTTCACTGTTACGAAAGGAAAAAATTAATAAAAGAGAAATTAAAAGTAGTTTTTTCATAATATATATTTTTTCGAGAGGTTTAAATTAGTGTATTTCATTTTGTTTAAATTATAATTCATAATTGTATATGGCTAACCTTTCAGTTTAAGTGTTATGTCTATAGTGGCGTCCTTAATCCCGCTTCTATTCTTTCTGCCACCACACAACTTGACACGAGGCGTAACAATTTATTTAAACACTGAACCACCACTTTTGATTGGGTGTTATACGCATCAGCTATTCGTTTGCAATCCTAATTATTCTTATCAATGCAAAAGTATGCCAAGATTTAATCCTGCTTGAATACCAGAAGGGGTTCCCTTTGAAATATAATTGACTCCCTTCACAATAACCATTTGTCATTAAGAATTAAGTCTACTTTCATTCCAACAGCCCCAGACATGAAAACATTATTATTATTATATAATGGATCCATTTCTGGACGGGTCAAAATTAAGTAGAACGGTTTGTCTATGTTTTGTTGTCTGGTTAAGCACCTAATTTAATAAATAAAAACTGAAGAGAAGATCCGTAGGATTTTCACAGTAGACATAAACCTAGCATTAGTTGATTAAATATTAACTATTTAAAAAGCATAACCTAAACCTATTCCGACCCCAAGAATTCCTACTTTAGCCTTAAATAAAAAACCTCCATTGGGCTTTTGATAGCGATACCCAACATCTAATAAAGGTAAAGTAACAGAATCTGCTGAGTCATCAATCTCTTTTCCAGTGAAAACACCTGCATTTAGTTCAAAATGGGAATTTCTCTTACCAGTTAGCATTGTTACTGCTCCCAATCCTCCTAATCCACCATCACCAAGAAGAAAGCCAGCATATCCAAATCCAGCTCTTCCATACCATGACACCTTTTTCCCTTGGTATAAACTTCGTTCATAATTAATAAATGCATGCACACCAGGAACTAGACCCGTATCGAAATAGACACTGTTTTTACTTAATTCATTTGTGCCATTTGACTGGGCGTTTAAAGTAAACCCAAAGGTTAAAATTGTAATAACTAGTAATACTTTTTTCATTTTAAATTTGATTTTAGAGTTAGCCAGAGATTTGGCAATAGTCGTGCCATGATTTATAATTTTAATTATAAAAGATAGAGAATATTGAAGTTATTAAATGGTTTATCAAATTATTGAATATTATTAATTTGGCTTTTGTGTTTGTCAATTATTGCAACGTTTTGTATATGGAAAGTTGCGAGTTTTAGCGCGAGGATTTTCCGAAGGAAAATCAGAAGTTAGCAAACAAGTAACTCACATTGATTAAGCTAAAAATAGCAGTTTTTCATATACTGTGTTGGCAACTGGCTTTTTTTCTAATCAATTTCAATCAATTTCAAAATTTGTCTAACGGCATATATTCTTTTTTGTTAACTGATGTTTAAAAAAACTGAGAATAAAGGCATAAAAATTTAAAAAGTGATAATTGTCATTGGTCAGAAGAGTTTGATTAAGTAGGTTTAATCAATAAAAAACTATTTACCATGGAAAAGCCTAAAAGTAACTCAAGGAAAAGAATCTACTGGCTTCTGTTAATCCTTTCGTTAATTATTGGATTTATTTTTTACGGTTCGTTGCAAGAACAATTTAGCTTACAATTTCTTGTTTTTTTCTCTGGAGTTCCTTTCTTATTATTTGTGACTGGTATTTTTGGGTTGTTGTGGCCAAAGCTAAAACCAGTAGGAGATGAAGTATATATTGGTCACGCATTACTAATCGGTCTTCTCTTTATAATCCTTTTTTTTATTCATGTATGGCTAATCCTACCTCGCATTTGTCCAGATTTTGGCGCATGTTTGGGTGTTTAATCTTCATTCAATAAGAAGAATTAAAACTAGTTATCGAGAGAAGTCTAAATTAGCGTAGGTTCAATCACTTATTTTTATTTTTTTAGCTTGTTGGCAACGTGTTCGTGTATGATTTGTTCGGAATCAGACGAAGTCAGATTCAGTTGCAAATCAGATGTTGGATAAATATAGGATTTTTAATTGAAGGTTAGAGCAGTATAAATTATAGACGTTTTAAGTGTGTAGTTTTTAAATTTTTATCTACTTCCTATTCCAATTTACGAAAATGCGTTGCAACTTTCTAACTCCAAAACTAGTAAACACTCCAAATGCCGACGCCAAATAATTGAAGCCAATATCAACAATATCAAAAACACGATAAGATATAAAATGCTGAATACATTCGTCCAATAATCCAATAGTTCCAGCTGTCATAATTGAGGTTAATACAGGGAATTTGACATTCGCTCCATTAAGTCTCCTTTCAATTAACGCTTCATAAATTAATATTGATAGTAATCCATATTCAAACATATGAGATCGCTCAGTAGTTGTTAGATCCATTCTTAACAATGCCATTCCATAAACAGCTATCACTCCAGCATAAATCCAATACTCTAATCTCTTACCTGAATTTTTCAATCCGCTGAATATGAATGCTAAAATCAAAACAAGAAATAAGTAAAAAGTACTTTGTTCTATTATTCGACGTTCAACCATAAAATCTATGAGTTGGCCTCCTAAAAACAGAGTAGCATAGATTGCAATAAAAACCACTAATGCCCAAATCCATAATTTCCGCTCTCTTTCAGATGTGAAATTTTTCTTTCTTTTCATTTATCAAGCTAAGATGAAATATTAGAGTAGTTTTTTCTTCTTCAAATTACACACAACGGTTGGGCTATGGTTCCGCGAGAACCAAGCCATCATTACAATACAGGAATTTCCCGAGGGAAATTCCGCCACAATGAATTATAGGCGTTGCTGTGTGCTGCCTTATAATTTTTTATCCTTCGGCTAATGTGCTATTTTATGTGTGTCTCGCACCTTACTAAAGGTCAAGTCTAACAATTTCCAACCGTCAGTTCCCTTTTTATAGATTTCGGTAACCGTGAACTCATTCGAAACGTCATTTCCTCCAACATTTGCTACCAAAGTAATACGATTCCAAAGAACGGCAGTATTGTCAAAAATCTCAACAGCCACGTCGTGTACATCCGCATTTTTATACCAAATACTTCCCGATTTAATGATTTCGAGTTCTCTTTCCTTTTTCCAGGTTCCGCTCATATGAACAAACTTGGACTTATCATCAAAAAGTATAGCAAGTTTGTCGACATCTTTGTCCGCCATCCATTGCCATTTTTCCTTTGAGAGTTTAATAATTTCCTTTTCCGTTTGGGACTCCTGCGAGAAGGATAAGCTTACACTTGAAAAGATTAAAATAAGCCCAATAATTAGATTTTTCATTTGATGTATATTTTAA
>Ga0213861_10003346_pt1 | contig 13257 bp, 9 predicted proteins | sample PICome_4_FD_160110 | JGI IMG/M metagenome (GOLD analysis project Ga0213861, IMG submission 160110) | Coastal seawater microbial communities near Pivers Island, North Carolina, United States - PICO131 | ecosystem: Environmental > Aquatic > Marine > Coastal | place: USA: North Carolina | collected...
TCCTTCAATAACCCTACTCAATGTGCCATGAATGCGGTAATTCTCATACGTCTCTTGCGTGAGACCATCGATAGAAATAATCAAACGGTCAAGGCCTGAGTGTACAATGTCCTCCGCTTTTTGTTTTGTTATAAAATGTGCATTCGTAGAAGTTGCAGTATAAATTTTATGGCGTTTTGCCACAGCGATTAATTGTAAAAAATCGGGATGTAAAAATGGTTCTCCCTGGAAATAGTAATTGATATAAAAGACCGATAAACGCAACTCTTTGATAATTTTTTCATGCAAATCCAAATCAAGCTTACCCGTAGGCCGAGTAAACTGTTTGAGCCCACTTGGACACTCTGGGCAGCCCAAATTACAGGCTGTTGTTGGCTCAATACTCAATGAGAAAGGCAATCCAGAATGAATTGCATTTTTAGACAAACGGGAAAACAAATAACTCAATTGAAGCCGTGCTAAATTCCAAAACCGATATGCACTGAGCTGTTTGAAAATATTGATATTGTCCTTTACTCTTGAGATGTTAGTTGATTTTGATCATAAAAATACGTAATTCTTACAACCTACTTAGTTCATTAAAAAAAATAACATCAGATGTTATTTTGGAAAAGCTAAATTTGTTCAATGCGAATCATCCTATTTCTTTTGTCCATAACGTGCTACTCGACATTTAGTCAATCTACCTTTTTTGTAAAAGAACCTCTCTCTGAAGAGGCGATTCCATTCGTTAAAGTATTCCCAAATGACAGGTCACCATTTATTGCTGATCTCAACGGTTCTTTTCAGGTCAAGGAAGCAACAAAACAAGTCACCCTAAAATACCGCGGCTATATCGATACAACCATTGAGATTAGCACTCGCATGGATTCCATTATTTATATGCGACTCAACACACAAAATGTTGATGAAGTGATTGTGTATCCTGGAGAAAACCCAGCGCATGATATAATTAAAAAAGCCATTGCAAACCGCAAAGCCAACCACCCTTTAAAAAACGACGCCTTCAGATATGATAGCTACAGTAAATTTCTTTTCGATATTAATCGAGAAGGACTCTCTAATATACCTGATACAACATCAGACAGTTCATTAATAGAAATCCGAAATTTCTTCAATAAACAGTATTTATTCGCCCTGGAAAGTGCATCAACGCGGACATTTACTCCTCCAGACCATGACACAGAGGAAATCACAGCATACAAGGTTTCTGGATTCAAGGACCCACGATTCTCGACCTTCGCCAATGGAATGCAATCCTTCAGCTTTTATGACAATCAAATAGCACTACTCGGAAAATTTTACGTCAACCCACTGGCGACCGGAGGGATTAACCGCTACCTGTTCGTGCTTGAAGATTCTACAATTCAAGAAACAGATACAACATATACCATTTATTTCAGGCCTCGAAAAGGCAAGTCATTCAACGGTTTGGAAGGACACTTATACATCAATACAAATGGATTTGCTGTTGAAAAGGTGATTGTCTCTCCTCACATTGAAAAATCAATAACACGATTAAAAGTAATTCAAGAGTATGAATTCATCGATGGTATAAAATGGTTTCCAACTAAGTTAAGCACATCGGTCGAGTTCCCATCAATCAGTATCAACAAACTACTAACGATTATTGGTTACGGACATTCCTATATTCGAAATATAGAAATCAATCCCGCTGACTTGCCCAAGCGTTTTGATAATAATATCTCGGTCTACACATCTGAAGGAGCAGGCGACCAAACAAAGGTGGAATGGGACTCTCTGCGAAACTACCAACTAACAGACAAAGAACAACAGACCTACAAATCAATAGACAGCTTATCAAAAGCCCAAAATTTTGAAAAACGATTGAAACTGCTTTCATCCATTGCTGATGGAAAAATACCAGTCGGACCATTAAACCTAGATGCCTCTCGCTTCATAACATACAATCCCTATGAAAAATACCGCCTTGGACTTGGAGTGGAAACCTCTGAAAAAACAATGAAGCGATTTTTGCTCGGGAGCTACTTTGCATACGGTACAGGAGATAACGAATGGAAATTTGGGGCCTACTCTACCCTTCATTTAAACAAAAAACGTGGAAGAAAAATTAATTTGAGCTACAAGCAAGATGTGTTTGAACGCGGTGGGATTCATTTTTCTGAATCTAGATTCCATCTTCTCTCAACTGACCTCTATCGATCTTTATTCATTTCAAGCATGGACCGTCAGCGAATTGGAGAAATATTATTTACTACAGATCTCAAAGCAAACATGACTATCTCTTTCTATGGGAATTACCAGCGTATAGGCTTTACTCAAGGGTATGAATTTACTCCAACTGATGGAACCTATACCCACTCAACTGATATTGATCTCGCTGAAACAGGAATTGAATTAAGATGGTCCATTAAGCAAAAATACATGCTACTAGGTGATACGAAAGTTCCCAATCATTCAAAATTTCCGACAATTAAAGCCAAGATCACAAAAGGATGGAAAGGTTGGCTTGAAAGCAACTACGATTATTTCCGTTTGAACGCTTCTATCATACAAGAATTTAAAATTATCGGAGTTGGAACCATAGGAATAAAAGCCGAAGCAGGAAAAACAATTGGAAATGTCCCATTGTTTTTATCGCAGCGAACGGATGCCACTAAAATAGACTGGTCGATTTCCGTAGAAAATACTTTTGAAACTATGGTTCCCGCAACATTCTACACCAATGAATTCGCATCACTTTTTATGCGGTTTCGTTTAAATGCAATCAGAACAAAAGCAACATGGAATGAACCGAAAATAAGTTTTCATCATGCATTGGGGTTCGGAAGTTTCAAGGGCAAAGAACAACACAATATTGATTTTCAATCAATGGATAACGGATACTTTGAAACCGGATTAATTCTAGATGGAATATTTTCCTCACGCACTATCGGACTGGGATTAGGAGTATTTTACAACTATGGATTCTACGCAGCTCCCGATTGGAAAATGAATATCGTTCCAAAGTTTGCTATGAGTATCAATTTGTGATAAAATATTGAATCAAGACAATTAGCGCAAAACATTAATATGACCAGAAAATTCACGGTCAGGATTTAACGGTTCACAAGTGCGGTATTGAATGGTATATCCATACGTGCCATCCTGTACAATGCTGCCGTTGAACGTTCCATCCCAAGTCGTATTGATGTCAAACGACTCGAAAAGAACTTGCCCCCAACGATTGTAAATTTTCAAGTGCCATTCATCAATATAGAAATCCGAAAAGGCCTCGAATGTATTGTTGAACTGATCGCCATCAGGCGTGAATGTATTTGGAACAAATAAGGTGAAAGGCTCTATAAATAAACTACTGTACGCGGTATCCTTACAACCCCATTCATTGGTGACAACTTGCATTGGGTAATGTGACCCTGCGTACAAATACTGATGACTTGGATTGGATTCCGGTCCATTCGAGAAAAATGTCGAATCATCGAACCAATAAAAATAACTTTCAGCGCCTTCAGACGCATCAATCATTTGAATTTCAGAGGCGCAGATGTCAGTGTAAGGTGGAGTAACTGAGAATCCCGCAGTTGGTGGGTCATGAACATCCACAAGGTCCGCTTGCAAAAGAGTGAGGGTATCGATACACCCTTCATCCGTAAAAATGGTCAACGAAACGGGAAAGCTACCTGCATTCGGATACAAATGTGTTGGATTCTGGTCTGTTGAAGTCGTATTGTCTCCAAAATTCCAATTGTAGAAAATTTCAGTTTCAGCCCAACTACCATCTATAAACTGAGCAAGAAAAGGAGTGCATTGTAAACCTGGTTGAATTGTGAAATCAATTGTTGGTGGACTGTATAAGTAAATTTCATAGGTAACACTCTCAGAACAGTTATCAAACGCTCCAGTTAATGTCACCGGTACTGTTCCTGTAGTTGAAAAGGATACATCATAAACATTGAGATCATTTGAAGATTGAATTGATGCATTTGAACCGAAATCCCACGTGTAAATAGTTTGAGGGGGCCCACTTACTGTTCCTGTAAAATCAAAACTATTGTCCGTTGCACATTGTTCTAAATCCGACAGGAAATCAACAAACAATAAATCATTTACAGTTATAGTTTCCTGCACCTGATCGACACATGCGGGAGTCGACCAAACTTCTAGAGTAACGGTGTACGTGCCTGCGCTTAAATAGTCGTAAGTAGGATCAAAGTCTGAGGATGTTCCGATACCGTCGCCAAAATCCCAACTGTAGTTGGTAGCATTAATTGAGCTATTACCAAAAGATACAGACAGCCCTTCACATTCAATATTGGTTGGGATATCTATTCCAGCCGTTGGTGAAGGAAGTACATACACTTCACCTGTCGAATCACCCTGACAGACTCCAATTTGAGCTGATACTGTTACTGTTTGAGGACCAGAAGTACTGAAAGAAATATTATTAACGGTTTGTCCTGTTGCAGTTGCAATGTTTGCATTGGGACCAAAATCCCAGGAAAAAGTTGTGCCTGATCCGCCAGCGGTGTTCGCAACAAAGTCAAATTGATTGTCCAAAACACAAAGTGAGTCTTGACTTGTCCAACTCACACTGAGTTCATTGTTCACTGAAATGTCCATGTAAGCAGTGTCAGTGCATGGCCAACCTGGATTGACAACCAACATTGCAATGTAATCTCCAGGGGCTGGATAGGTATATGATGGCTCAAATGCGGTACTCACATCAGTCGTTATTCCAGGAACACCAAAATCCCATGCATAATTCGTTCCTCCATAGGAATCATTCTCAAAATCTACAGTAAGTCCTTGGCAATATGAAACAAACGTTGCCAACTGATCTTGATCGGGCAAGATACTTTCAAGCTGCAAATCGCAGTTGAATACCCTGAATAGGAAATCGCGCACGGTAGTGTTAAGAACAACTCCATTTCTAATTTCTTGAACTTGGATTCCGACCACAAAAAGACCCAGCAAATTTGGGGAAGCAGTCAACAATCCTGTGACCGGGTCAATAGCAATAACCGATCCTGGGCCGCGAGGTTGCGCAGCACTGAATCCCGCACCTGCCCAAGTCACAGGCGGATAAGGCGGCGGCGGAGCAGTATTTGGTTGTGGAGCAATAGGTGATGCTCCAGAATTTGGAGTAACTAAACTGTAGACAAGCTGGTCTCCATCTGGGTCAGTTGCGCTGTGATCAAAAATTAAATCCTCATTGTTGCACAACAACAAAGGTGGGTAATTATTAAACCGTGCACTGTTGTTTGCCCATTCATTGGTCTCTAAACCTGGAATTTGACAATTGAGGGTCAATCCAGTATCATCTGGATTTAGAAGATTTGTAATGTTTGGTCCTCGGCAACAACGCTGATATGAAATCGTATATCCGCCGGGGGTTGGAGGCAGATTAATAACCGTCACATATTCGGCAACTTCCGTACAAATATTTGTCGGTGGAGTGACGCAAGGATTGTTAAAAACAACCGGCAATTGTGTACTTCCTGGAAAAGGCACATTTAAAGTTGTTACAAATTGATTTCCTGGTCCAGAATAGATCGTAAGATATAACGGATTATCGAAAGTGGCGCCAGTAGAAAGACAATCTCTGTAGAGACGCACATGAAATTCATAATTGTTATTCCCCAAATAGTTATAAAAAATGTCCCCTCCAACAATGTGTGAAGCATTGACATTCGAACAGAATGCAAAGGCAAAAACAACAAAAAGTGACTTTAAACTCATATCTATAAAACACAATCTTCAACTGACAGACGTAAAAATAGTTGAAAAGTTATTATAATAGTTGACAAAAATTGCCAAATTCTTGTAATGCTATCATGTCTTATTCAAACACTTATCCGTATTCATGGGGTGTATACGCATACTCAAAATCTGTTTCTTTCGAGATCAATTGACCATCAATTTTGCGATTAATGGCGCGCTCCTTTCCGAAAAGAACTGGATCAAGACCTTTTTGCTTCGCGATAGTGTTGTAATACAACTTTTTTGAAACCACAGATGGAAAAACTAAATTGTATCGTTTTCCAAAAAGATTTTTTTTAATGATCAATAAAACTGCCTCCGTAATATCCGTGCTATGTACCAAATTAATCGGCCCTGAACCATCGTTTGAGATGGACTTACCGCTCATTGAATAAATGGGATGACGTTCTGGACCAATTAGTCCACCCAAACGCAGTACAGTTAATCGCTCGCCAAGTAATTCGTAAAGTTGCTTTTCCGCTTGATACAAGGTAGTGTTCTGTTCATCCAAAGTAAATAAATACGATTCGGTGAAAAATTGATTTCTATTGGGGTAAATCCCAATTGAACTCGTAAAAATAACTCTTGTCTTCGAAGAAAATTGCTGCACAATCGCAGACAGCAATTCACCATAATAAGCAGCTAAATCTCTTTTTTGAGGTGGAAGCGACAACACAACAAGATCTGTCTTTTCGAGAATCTGTCTCGGAAGCTTATTGGTAACATTTAAATCCAAATAAAATTGAGAAATACCAGCATTGATAATACGGCTCAAACCGGCACTAGATCTTGCTGAACCATGAACAGAGTAGCCATTTTTACAAAGTGCTTCTCCGAGTATACACCCCAACCAGCCACAGCCAATAATTGTTATGTTTTTTATCTGCATACGTATGAGAGTCAAAAAGTAAGAAAAAATTCAAAATCAAAAGATAAACCCACGAAGAAGTTTGTCCATTTAGATGCCGAAAGAATGTACATATTGATTAATTTTGTTACATGACATTTGCGACAAGTTTTGTTCGATTGAATTGGATTGCTACCGTATTAATCTACATGATTTTTGTCGCTGGTAGTTTGGTAAGAATCACAGGAAGCGGAATGGGTTGCCCCGACTGGCCCAAATGTTTTGGTGAATGGATCCCACCAACGGATGATTCAGCACTTCCAGAAAATTACAAAGACATTTATTCCGAGGGGCGCGCTCAGAAAATAGAGAGATTTTCGACCCTCCTAAGCGGAATCGGAATGAATGAAACGGCAGAACAACTCAGGAACGATCCCAACCTGCGATTTGAAAATGATTTCAATGCTGCAAAAACATGGACAGAATATGTCAATCGACTTATCGGTTTTCTCGCTGGGAATGTCATGCTCCTAATTTTTGCTTGGATGCTTATCAAGTACCGGAAACGCAAACTCATTTTCATTGCAGCCCTCAATCTTCTTTTAATGGCATTCCAGGCATGGTTTGGCTCCATTGTTGTCGCCTCGAACCTTGTTCCATGGACTATCACCGTCCATATGTTCTTTGGGCTTCTGATTTTAGGAATTCAACTTTACATGGTTCGCTTAATTAGTCCCTCTCAACAAAAAAATCTGGACCAAATTGGTTGGATGCGTACCTTAATCTGGGTCGTTTTTGCTATTACATTTTACCAAATGTTTTTAGGAACTCAAGTAAGAGAGAGCATTGATGAATTGGTGCTTCGTGGGTACACACGAGAAATGTGGGTAGAAGCATTAGGAATGCCCTTTTTTATTCATAGAAGCTTCTCTTGGTTGGTTTTAATTGCTTTACTAATTATGGCATGGAAGAATGAAAAAACCCATAAATACAAGACAATACGTTGGACTTTTGCATTGCTTATCATTGAATTGATATCGGGTGTTTTGCTGGCGCATGTGGACATGCCTGGTATCGTGCAAACAGCTCACCTGATTTTTGCAGCTGCAATCTTTGGTATTCTAACAATGCTAGTATTTCGCAGCAAACGTGTCGCTCCAATCATACAATAATTCGATTTTGTAACGTACATTTGTGAAATGTACAGTATTGGCCTAGCTTTATCATTAATCATTGGAATCGTTCTTGGTTTGGTAGGTGGCGGGGGATCAATTCTAACAGTTCCATTGGTCAATTACTTCTTTGACGTGAACATGTTAATTGCAACAACCTATTCACTAGTTGTTGTCGCTATTGCCTCATCCTTTGGTGTACTTCAACGCCTTAAATCAAAACAAATTGACTTTAAAAAAGGGATGGTCTTCGTGTTACCAAGTATGTTCGTTGCTTTTACAATTCGTAAGTGGGTCATGCCCATGTTCCCAATCACATTCCAATTCAGTGATTTTGCACTGTCACGTGATATCGTAATTACTGTATTGCTTATTGCAGTTATGGTGTATACCGGATCGAAAACACTTATTGCTAAAGAGCGTCCAATCGATACTTCAAAAACAAATGTCATCGCAATTTTGTTGTTTGGCATTCTAACGGGGGGATTGAGTGGATTTATTGGAGCAGGTGGAGGTTTTATTATAGTCCCTATTCTTTTGCGCCTTGGCTTGGATATGAAAAAAGCAGTTGGTACGTCCATGTTTATCATTTCAATCCAGTCAGGAGTTGCCTTGATTGGCGATTCATTCAATGAAGAAATCACATCTGGCGCAATCAATTGGGGGCTTCTATTTGCATTGACCGCATTCACAGTGGCCGGGGTTTATCTTGGAGGTGTTTTTCAAAAAAATATATCAGGTAATTTCTTGAGAAAAGTATTCAGCTGGATCTTGCTTATTGTGGCAGCTGGACTGACTGTTAAAATGACAATATAGACTATTAGTACAATATAAATTATGCGCGAATTGAACCTTGCTTTGAAAACTCTAAGAGTCAATTAAAAATAAGTGAACGAATTCTTCTCCAAGCATTGAAATTTCGCTGTTGAATGCTATATTTGCACTCCTCGCTTAGAAAATAAGCCGGTCCTATAGCTCAGTTGGTTAGAGCACCTGACTCATAATCAGGGGGTCCCAGGTTCGAGCCCTGGTGGGACCACTTGGAAACCCTTTACTAGTAATAGTTGAGGGTTTTTTGTGACCTGCAGTTAGACACCACAATATACGAGAAAAGTGCTAAAATGGGTAGTTACTGGCAGTAAAAACCCAAAAAAATCTACCAGAAGTATTCAAAATTAGACCCCGGTGCATTGAAAAATATCACTTTCCTTTTCTGGTAGGTCTTCGTAAAGTCCTATTGAACCCAAAATCATTATGTACTTGATGGTATATCCTTAACCAGAACATAGATATTACAAAAGTGTAATACCCCTGTTTTGTTTTGTCTTGGATAATTTCTTGTAGAGGTTGAGGGATCTTTTAAACCATTAAAAAGATATACCAAAGTAATACCATCTAAAAGTCAACCTTCTGATGCGTTTAGAAGGCTGTTAGGTCGCTTCTAACAGTTTGTTTTGGTAAGTCAATAACGTTACAAGGCTTTCCGAATTGAAGCCATTAGAAAGCACTTATGCATAACATTAAAATTATCAGGAAATGTTGTGATATTCTCTCTCACAAATGTTAAATGTCAAAATCAAACTTCCCTATACTACTACTACTACTTTCTTCTTCTTTATTTATACTATCTATGATAGACTTTTTTTTAACATTTTCAACATAAAATAAATAATAGAATGATAATCAGTAAGTTACAAAAAAATAATCAACATAAAATCAACACTAAAAAAAACAATTGTGTCGATTATTAAAATAATCAAAGCAAACAGTTAACCTATCAGGATTTGACAATGGGGTATACTTCATTAGAACGGATAAGGAATCGCCAGTAAAGATTATTAAGCAATAATAGAATTACATAATTACAGAAGCCCTTCAGAGATGAGGGGCTTTTTCATATAATAGGCATATCTTCCTCCTTTAGTTCAGCTATTTCTAAGCCTCTTAAGATGGTCAAACTTACTTTTATTAAATTTGAGTAAACCAACTTGTTATGAAAAAAGTATTTGCCATATTGTGTGTTTTAGGAATAGCTTATCCTTACTATTACATCTTTAAATTTATTGAAACAAATAACTGGGAATGGTCTACTTCACTATTTTTTGAACAAATTAACCAGAATTATGCAATGAGTATTTTAAATGCTGATTTAACTATTGCAGCCACATCTTTTCTTATTTATCTTATTTATAGATTAAGAGTAAAAGCAATCAGTAAAAATCAGTTTATTAAGTATTTGATTTCTTTATTTATGGTTGGCTTTTCATTAGTCCTACCATTATATCTATATGACAACTATGAAAAAAATAACTAAGCCATAGGCATATCCTCTTCAGTCAGTTCAGCTATCTCAAGTCCTCTTAAATAAGTTAGACTGACATTTATAGTCTTGTATCATAAAAGTATCAGACTGAAAGCTGATATTTTATATTTTTGGTTAAAATAAACACAAATGAAAAACGTACTACTCTTCGGTGCACTTGCTCTTTGCTTAAATTCTTATGGACAAAGCAAGAAGCAGCAAATTGAGGATCTTCAAGGAAGAGCAGACAGTATAACCAACGTTCTTAAATTTCAATTAAAAAATCTTAACAACAGTAAAATAACCAATAAATCAGAAATCGAAGTATTGGACTTGAAAGAAGAGGACATAAAACTTGCAAAATTGTATCTAAGAAAAGCGAAAAGAAATGTAAAAGTTGGAAATATTGTTACAACTGTTACGGTTTCAATCTCTGCTGTTGGTACAGCTTTATTGTGGAAATCCTTCGAAAACGGTTTGTTTAACATTACACCTTTACTTCTTATAGGTGATGGTGTTTTAATTGGTTTTGGACAAGCTGTTAATATACCTCTTAAAATAAGTGCGAAAAAAAATATTGAACTTGCAAAGGAATTGATTAATATATACTAAAGCCTCCCAATCGGAGGGTTTTTTCATATAATAGGCATATCCTCCTCAGTCAGTTCAGCTATCTCAAGTCCTCTTAAATAAGTTAGGCTGACATTTATAGATGAGTGGCCGAGATGGGAGTCAAATGATTTTTTTTGCTACATTTACTTAATAAACAATTAGATGAGACTATTACTTATTATTTTTCTAGTGCTGCCAATAAAGAGCTTCGGGCAGACTCATTTTATTGAGCAAAATAATATGCAGATGTTCGGAGATACTGATGATTCAGATATCAGTATTAATACATACTATAATTCATTAGATAGCTGTATTGTTTCTTGGAACATAATAACCGACTCTTTGCCATCTCTCTGGGATTTCTCTATTTGCTTTCCAAACTGCTATCCAATTGGTGTTATTAGTGGTCAAAACGAATTTCCGGCTAACCAACAATTATATTTAAATTGCCATATGTATCCTAACAGTCAGGCAGGTGAAGGGAAAGTCCAAATGGAAATTTTAACTAATAATTTACATAAAGACACTGTTACTTGGTTAGGCACCATTAACAGTGCCGCTGGAATTTTTCAAATTAACTCTATCAATGTAAACAAGAAACTTTTGAAGGTTACAGATATTTTAGGTCAAGAAAAATCACATATTATAAACACTCCTCTTCTTTATATTTATGATGATGGAACGGTTGAGAGGAAAATGACAATCAAACCATAGGCATATCCTCCTCGGTCAGTTCAGCTATCTCAAGTCCTCTTAAATAAGTTAGGCTGACGTTTATAGACTTGCATCATCAATGTATCCGATTGAAAGCTTATATTTTCTATTTTTAGGTTTAAAATAATCACAGATGAAAAACTTACTACTCCTCTTAATATCATTTTTTTATTTATTTCAATTAAATGCTCAAAAAACATATGTGCCAGATGATGTATTCGAAGATTATATAGAGACAAGCTTTCCAGGTGCATCTGACGGTATTCCGAATAATGATTCTGTTTTTACGATTGGGCTTCAGACAACTGGTCCATATAACATAGTTGGGAGTTTTGATCCGATTATGGACTTTACTGGAATCGAAGATATTAATGGAATAACTAGCCTCAATATAACTGGTGTTCCTGCTGCAAGTATTGACTTAAGTTCAATGACCACTTTAGCTACACTAATAATTGAGGACAATTGGCAGCTGCAAGAATTAAAATTGCCTAATTCTAATATTGGCACTATGTTTATTACGAATAATAACCTTCTAGAGATTTTAGATTTTGGTTCAAATACTACTGTAGGAGGAGGAGGAGGTATTAATATTAGCACCAACTATACTCTTGAGGTCATAGATATGTCAATGGTAGCTGTTACTTCCCCTTTACCAATTTCAATATTGAATAATACAAATCTGACCTGCCTAAATATTGCCAACGGTGGAAATATGTTTTTGAGTAGTGTTCAGCTTAATGACAACCCAGTGATGTATAGTGTAATTGTCGATGACCCAAACTATTCAAATTCAGCGCCATTATGGAGTTGGTCTGATCAAGCGTTATGGAACGTTTTTAATATCGGGAATCCAAACAATCCATACCAATATTTAGTTTCTGGAAACTGCACTCTTGGAGTTAGTGAAATAAATAATACTTCCAAACAACTAATTAAAATAGTTGATTTAATAGGTTTAGAAACAGCTTTTAAACCCAACACTCCTCTTCTTTACATCTATGATGATGGAACCGTTGAGAGGAAAATGACAATCAACCCCTAGGCATATCCTCTTCGGTCAGTTCAGCTATCTCAAGTCCTCTTAGATAAGTTAGACTAGCATTTATAGTCTTGTATCATAAAAGTATCAGACTGAAAGCTGATATTTTATATTTTTGGTTAAAACAAAATCAGATGAAAAACTTACTACTCTTCGGTGCACTTACTCTTTGCTTAAATTCTTTTGGGCAGCCAACTCTTAGTTGGGCCAAGTCATTTGGAGGGACCAACCTAGACGAAGGGAAGTCTATTTCAGTTGATGGTTCAGGAAATGTCTATACAACGGGATATTTTGAAGGAACAGTAGATTTTGATCCCGGTCCTGGCGTGAGTAATTTAACATCAAATGGGAATAGGGATATTTTTATCCAGAAATTGAGTTCATCAGGTAATTTAATTTGGGCCAAGTCATTTGGAGGAACATCAGTTGATGATGGGCAGTCTATTTTAGTTGATGGTTTAGGAAATATCTATATAACTGGAGTATTTCAATACACAGTAGATTTTGATCCCGGTCCTGGCGTGAGTAATTTAACATCAAGTGGTAATGGAGATATTTTTATCCAGAAATTGAGTTCATCAGGTAATTTAATTTGGGCCAAGTCATTTGGAGGGTTTGTAGGTGAAACAGCGAGTTCTATCTCAGTTGATGGTTCAGGAAATGTCTATACCACCGGATTTTTCTTTGGTACAGCAGATTTTGATCCCGGTCCTGGCGTCAGTAATCTAACATCAAATGGAACAGTAGATATGTTTATCCAGAAATTGAGTTCGTCAGGTAATTTAATATGGGCCAAGTCATTTGGAGGAACATCAGTTGATGATGG
>Ga0213861_10003354_pt1 | contig 13242 bp, 9 predicted proteins | sample PICome_4_FD_160110 | JGI IMG/M metagenome (GOLD analysis project Ga0213861, IMG submission 160110) | Coastal seawater microbial communities near Pivers Island, North Carolina, United States - PICO131 | ecosystem: Environmental > Aquatic > Marine > Coastal | place: USA: North Carolina | collected...
TTTCTTATTCCTGCAAATTCTATTCTGTCTAAATGAAGTAACGTTTTGTCAAAATATTCCATTGTTCTTCTAATAACTCTATTTTTTCCAGAATGAAGGGTCACAATCAGTTGTGTTCTATCTGTTTGTTGCCTACCGTATATAACATCGTCATATTTTACTTCCCCATCATCTAATTGAATTCCTTTTAGCATTTCTTTTAAAGAGTCTGGGTGAATGCTATTTTCTAATTGAATTACATACTTTTTTTTAATCCCGAAACTTGGGTGTGTTAATCTTGTGGTAAGTTCCCCATCGTTTGTCATCAATAATAAACCCGTAGTGTCTCTATCCAATCTCCCTACCGGGTAGAGGCGTTCATCACAAACACCCTCGATTATATCCATCACTGTTTTTCTTTCGTGGGTATCTTTAACGGTAGTTATACAATTTTTTGGTTTATTAATTAATATATATTTATGATTTTCAGCTTTAAGTATTTTTCCATTATAGATTACAATATCCTCTTTATTAACTTTCGTTCCTAAGGAAGTAACAACTTGGTTATTTATTTTAATTTTTCCTTCTGAGATTAAAACGTCAGCTTCTCTTCTTGAGCATACTCCTGAATTTGAAATATATTTATTAAGTCTAATCAATTGTGGGTTTAAAAAATTCTTTAAAGTGCGTTAATTTAAAAGAATTTAAACTTATTTCAACAAATATCATGTCAAATCTAATATTATAATCTAATTCATTTTGTTTGATAAAATGGTCTGCAGCATTAATTATTCTTTTTTGTTGAGAAATAGAAATTAGATTTTCTTCAGATAAAAGGGAACTTGTTCTTGTCTTAACCTCAACAAAAATAAGTTCATTATTTTTTTTTGCTGCGATATCAATTTCACACCTTTGAAATCTCCAATTTGAAAATAAAATTTCATAGTTATTTTCGAGCAAAAAATCTAATGCTTTTTGTTCCCCTATTTTTCCAGTTTTATGGCGATTGTTAACCAATTTTATTTATTCTAATTTGAAATAATTAAGATAAAACTTTTAAATTTGAAATCTAAATACATAAATAATGAAAAAATTGATTCTAATAACTGCAATTCTGTGTTGCAATAGCTTTTATTCTCAGATTAAAACTCCTAAGCCAAGCCCAAATGCCACGATTTCTCAAGAAGTTGGTGTTTCCAATGTGATAGTTGAGTACTCAAGACCTGGAGTAAAAGGAAGAGAAATATTTGGAGAATTAGTTCCATTTGGAAAAATTTGGAGAACGGGAGCCAACAAAGCTACAAAGATAACTTTTGAAAATGACTGTATTTTTGGTGGTAAAGAAGTCCCAAAAGGGAGTTATTCTCTCTTTACTATCCCTGGAAAAGGTGAGTGGCAAATACTTTTAAATAAAGAAACTGAACTTTGGGGATCTGGAGAATACAATAAAGAAAAGCAAGTTTGTAGTATTACTGTAGAACCTAAACAAACAGAAAATTTTACAGAATCTTTCACTATAGATTTTGAGACATTTAAATCTTTTAGTACTGTAATGACCATGAAATGGGCGAATACAAAAATTAGTATTGAGGTGAAATCTCAAGGAGCTAAAAAACTACAAAAAGATTATATGGATTTATTAAACGAAGGGCCTTCAGCAAATGACTATTACAATGGTGCCAAATTTTTAGTTAATAATACTTCAGAATTTGAATTGGCTTTAGAATGGATTAACATAGCTATTGATAAAAGACCTGATGCATTTTGGATGGCATATCACAAAGCAAGAATTCTAAATAAGCTTGGAAACTTGGATGGGGCTATATCTACTGCGAACTATGTAATTGATATAGCTAGCGACAAAAAAGATGATTATGGTTATATTAAAAAAAGTAAAGAGTTAATTAATAAAATTAAATCTAAATAATACTTTTTGAATAAAATTTCCAAAAAACAACACTAGAAAACAACCTACAACATTATACCATAAATACCCCATTTGAAGCCAGCTAGGGGCTATTTCCAGGTGATTTACAAAGTGTATTGAGATGACTATTATTTCTGCCATTATCGCGCTGTAAAATACTGCATTTGATTTTATGTCTTTGAAATAAAACGCAACAACGAAAATACCTAGAATTGTCCCATAAAAAAGAGAACCTAAAAGATTGACAGCTTGAATAAGGTTTTCAAAAAGAGAAGCTGTAGTAGCAAATATTATAGCTATTATTCCCCATAATAATGTGATGAATTTAGATGACAATAAATAGTGTTGATCATTTTCGGATTTTTTAATTGACCTTTTATAGATGTCAATTGTTGTTGTTGATGCCAATGCATTTAGCTCTGACGCAGTAGAAGACATTGCTGCAGAAAACATAACTGCAAATAATAATCCAATAACTCCGTGAGGCAAATAATCTATTACGTAATTCATAAAAATGTAATCTTTATCATTAGTCTCAGCCGAAGGATTATTTTCTTTAACTAAGGCCTTAACTTCATTATTAATATCTCTCATCTTCGAATTACTTATTAGAGCCTTTTTTTTCCATTGATTAACTTGGTTTATTTTCTCTTTTCTCTGAGATTCTATAAGACCATATAATTCTGCAGACTTTTGTTGGTGAATTATTTTAAACTCCTTTTCCAAATCATCTATTTGTTGAGAATATATAGAGTTTTTAACATTATTAAGTTCTACTTTATTAAATAATATTGGAGGGGTGTTAAACTGGTAAAAAACAAAAACCATAACACCTATAAACAATATGACTAACTGCATAGGGATTTTTAATATGCCATTCATAATAAGTCCTAGCCTACTTTGGGCTAAAGATTTTCCAGACAAGTATCTTTGAACTTGAGATTGATCTGTTCCAAAATAAGAAAGAAATAAAAATAATGCTGCAGTAGTTCCGGTCCAAAAATTATATCTATCAGAAAGATTAAAATCAAAATTAATTACGTTCAGTTTCCCCATCTTTCCAGCAACATGCATTGCATCGATAAATGAAATGTTTTGTGGTAACATATTAAGTAACAAAAACCCCGCAAGAATCATTCCTCCCATCATAACTGCCATTTGTTGTTTTTGAGTCTGAGTAACTGCTTTTGTACCGCCAGAAACAGTATATAGAATTACTAAAAAGCCAATAAAAATATTAGTAAAGGTGAGGTTCCAATTCAATAAAGTAGACAAAATTATTGAAGGTGCATAAATTGTAATACCTGCAGCCAGCCCCCTTTGAATTAAAAATAAAAGAGCTGCTAAGGTTCTTGTTTTTAAATCAAACCTAGTTTCTAAATATTCATAAGCAGTATAAACCTTTAGGCGGTAAAAAATGGGTAAAAATGTAACGGATAGAATAATCATTGCAATTGGAAGTCCAAAATAGAACTGAACAAATCTCATTCCATCTGAATATGCTTGACCAGGTGTTGATAAAAAAGTTATTGCGCTTGCTTGGGTAGCCATAATTGATATTCCTATACCCCACCATTTAGCATCATTATTTCCTTTTAAATATGATTTTAAATTGTTTGCTCCTTTTGTTTTCCAGACTCCATATACTACTATAGACAGTAAAGTAAATATTAATACGAACCAGTCTAAATTACTCATGAAAAGTATTTAGTTATAAAACTAAGAACTAGTATTATTAGAACTAATATTATTAAAATTGTAAAATACCACCCATTCCAGGATTTAAAAATTGGGGGCTTCTCTTTTTTAGTCATTGCTTAAGCTAATTATGTTTACCAATAATTTGTAGGCGCCACTAACTCCCGCCGGTAGTTGTCTGAAAAAAGAAATTCCAGTGTAAGTATAAAATCCTTTTCCGTACTTAGCTATGAGCAGAGATCCATTTTTAGGTTCTTCACCTGTGTCACTCCAAGAGAGAATTGGTTCGTACTCTTTACTCCATTTATCAGGAAAGTATAACCCTCTTTCTTGAACCCAATTATTGAAATCATTTTTTTTGATTTTGTTAGGGTAGTTCATGACTTTGTGAGTTTTATTTAAAAAATTTACCTCAGCATCTTCTTCAGTGACTCTGTCTCTAGATATTTTAAGTGGGTAAGGAAAAAACTCTTTTGTTTTTAAGCGGTAGCTTGTATTATATTGGACAACTAAATTGCCTCCTTGGTAGACATAACTAAGTAATTTAGAAACAGCCGCTGAAGATTCTTCTTCCACATTAAAGAATCTTACACCAGAAATAATAACATCGTACTTTATTAAATCATCAGCAGAAATTTCATTCAGTTTAATTTGCTCAATATTATAATTTAAAATCTTTAAATGTTCAAACACTAAATCTCCTGCTCCCATTAAATAGCCAATTTTTTTAGGTACAGTTTTTAAGTTTAGATTTACCAATTGAACCTCTGCTTTAGGAAACCAACTTTGCGATGAAATATGATCATAATTAATAGTATTTATAGCGTGAGCATATTCGTTATTTATTTGGACTTTTAAAGTGCCAGAAATCGTATTATCCAAAGGAGTTATATTATACTCTAAAACTTCTTGGTCATCAGCATTATTTAAGGTGAAATCTTCAGGACCAACAACACTCCATCCATAGGGATGAATAATTTTTATTTTGCCTTTTTGATTATTAGAATGTGCCATCACAGAAACAGAAATTTTTTGAGGGTTTTTGTCTGAGAAAATCATTACTTTTTGATCAATGTTAGCTGTTACTTTTGGGGCAACTACCCAGCTTTTTGTTTGCTCTCCTTTAACAGGGTCATTCCATTTGAAAATTAAAGGTTTTTGAATCTCTAGATATTCATTCCCAATTTTAAGTTTAATACTAAATTCTGCAGATGGTTTATTTTCTGAAGAACCTATTAATTCTTGAGATTCAACATTGTGTGATCCTGTAAGACCTGGGGTTAATAGCCAATATGGTTGACTAATTTTTATTTTCTCAGGAATGAGAATCTTATTTTTCAAGTTATTAGTTTGATTTTCATTAAGAACTTTAGTGTAGTTTTTATAGAAGTTTAATTCATTACAATTAATAGAATTTAATTGGACTTTAAGACTACTTCTATTGTTAATTTCTATGTTAAAAGACAATGAGTCTGAAGCTGAATTTTTTGAAGATAACGTACTAACTTCTATATAAATTCCTGCACATTGAAAAATCAAATCTTCAACTTCTTTTAACTTTATTTTTCTCCAAAAATTATTTTCAATCTGATTTATTGATGCTCTTAATTTTAATAAATCAGAAACAGTCTGGGATGGATTATTAAAATTAAAACTTCTTATAATATTTTTTATTAATATACTTATATCATTATTATTTGAAATTCTATTCCAAGAAAAATCTAAACCTTCAAACAAATCGTTTTTGGCGCTATCGCCTTTTAAATATTCAAAATATTCTAAATATTCACCTCTTTTCCCAGTACTTCCAAAACCTTGAGTTTTATGCATTGATCTACTTAAGGCAGCTAATTCATTGTAGGAAGTCCCAAGCAACTTATTATATCCTCCAATATCTAAGGATACAACTCCTGGCTCTCGATCTGAAATATCCTTATTCCACCATCTACCTGTATTAACTACTAATCTTTTAGTTTGCCATGGATCTACAAATTTTAATTGTTCTTTGAAAATCGTAGAATCTGCAGCCAAATCAAAAGCTTCCATAGCTAAAATTGCCGATGCTGTATGGTGACCGTGCCCACCTTTTCCGTTAATTGGGAAACGACAAACAATAACGTCAGGTCTAAATTTTCTTATTACCCAAACAGCATCTGAAAGTATTTTATCCTTTCCCCAAGTTTTAAATGTCTCTTGTGGTGTTTTTGAGTATCCAAAATCATTAGCCCTAGTAAAAAACTGCTCTCCTCCATCTGTTCTTCTAGCTGATAGAAGTTCTTGTGTTCGAATAATACCTAGTTCTTCTCTGATCTCTGTCCCAATTAGGTTTTGACCCCCATCACCTCTGGTAAGAGATAAATAACCAGTATTTAATAGTTTTTCATTAGCACAATAACTTATAAATCTTGTGTTTTCATCGTCTGGATGGGCAGCTAAATAAAGTATATTTCCAAGAACGTCTAGTTTTTTAATCTCATGTAGAATCTCAGCGCTATTTAACTGCTGCGAAGAAAGATTTAAAAAAAGTAAATTAAAAAAAAGTAATAGATTGAGTGATTTAATCATCTGTAATTAATAATAAAATTATATTCTGTCTTGGAAAGAGTAGCTTATACCCAAAACCAACATGTCAAATAAGGACCCTACTTCTTTAGAAAATATTTTTCCGTTAGAAATATGGTTATACCCAATTGAAATATATGTATTAGCATTTATATAAGTTGAAAAATGCCAAAAATGATGGAAATTTATCCCACTTTTAAGGCCGTCATTTTTTTGAGAACTAGATTCAACCCAAGCTACAGCAAGTTGGGATTTTACAAATGTTTTTTTTGCTATTTTAAAAGACAGTTCTTGCCCTAGTCCTAGAGCATTGCCTCCCTTTTCAGTAACATGGAAAACCGCAACTGGACTTGTGGTAAATAATCGATCAAAATAATTTAAATCCGTTTTAGGTTTCTTAAAATTTTCAGGTTTATCAAGTGATCTTTTAAAAGGGAAGTACACTTGTGCAAAAATTGAAAAATTTTGAAAACTATTTACATTTGCATCAACTGGTAAGTCAAATCTAGATCTATAAACACCCGTATTTAGACTTATTTTAAAAGGTGTTTTTTCTAATTCAAATTCTACTTTTTCAACCTGAGTATAACCATTAAAAGCGATAAAAATTGTAATTAAAATAGTTAATGATATTATCTTCATATTTATAATAAATTGGTCTGTTAATTGTAAAGTTCAGCTGTTTTGGAATTTACTTTTAAATTCATTTCGATACCAAATGGCAAAGTTAAATTTTCATTTTCATGTCCGCAAGGAAAGTTGAATATTACTGGAAAACCAAACTCTTTAACCTTTTGGAGTATTATTTCTTCAATACTCATTCCAAAAGCTGTAGAATTATCTTTTATGTTGGTAAAATGTCCTATAATAAGTCCCTTAATTTGATGAAAAACACCAGCAAATTTTAATTGCCAAATCATTCTATCAATTTTATATAAATATTCATCTATATCTTCTATAAATAGAATTTTATTTTCAAAATCAGGTTGGTAGTTGGTTCCTAAAGATGATGTTAAAATTGAAAGATTTCCGCCAACTAAAGGAGCTTTTACATTTCCGCTTATATTATCGGTTGAAGATTTAATTTTATAGTTTATTTCCTGTTTAAAAAGGAATTTTTTTAGGGAATCTAATGTCTTAGGAGTATTTTTTGAAACATTAATAGGCATAGTTGCATGAACGGAAGCAGTATTTAAAATAATATTTGAAAAACAGTGGATATTAGTAATATCAGAAAATCCAATAATCCACTTAGGATTAATTAAAAAATTAGCTGGGTTTAGTTCTTTTAATAATTGTATGGAGCCATATCCTCCTCTAAAGCACCAAATAGCTTTTGCAGATTTATGGTTCAGTGCCCATTGAAGGTCTTGCTTTCTTTCCATCTCAGTTCCTGCAAAAATCCCAGAATTGCGCATTAAATTTTTTGATCTTACAGGCTTCAAACCCCATTTTGATAATAAGTTTTCAGCAAATTCTAGAGATTCTAATTCTACTTTTCTAGCTGGAGCTATTATAATAACCTCATCGTTAAGTTTTAATTTTTGGGGTAAATTCATTTCATTTAAATTCTTAATGCTAAAAATAGCATATTAACTTATATTTGACCATTATAAAAAAATAGATTTTGAAATCTCCAAAGAGACATACTATTACTGCTGCCTTGCCATACGCAAACGGCCCTTTACACTTAGGTCACTTGGCTGGGGTTTATATTTCGGCCGATATTTATGCTCGTTTTTTAAGATCTAGTGGTGAAGATGTTGCCTTTATTTGTGGATCTGACGAACATGGAGCAGCCATTACGCTTCGTGCTAAAAAGGAAGGAAAAAGTCCAAAAGATATTGTAGATGAATATCATTTTTCTAACAAGGCTATTTTTGAAAAATTAAGAATTAGTTTTGATATTTATGACCGAACATCATCAGATCATCACCACAAAACAGCTCAGGAATTATTTTTAGAGCTGGAGAAAAAAGGGGCTTTTGTTAAAAAAGAATCCGAACAATATTACGATGAAGAATTTAATCAGTTTTTAGCAGACAGATACGTAACAGGAAAGTGTCCTAAATGCAGTGCAGATGGTGCTTATGGAGATCAATGTGAAAAATGTGGAAGTACACTAAGTTCATTAGAACTAATTAATCCAATTTCAACATTAAGTGGGAAATCCCCTCAACTTAAAAATACTACCCACTGGTACTTACCATTAGATAAGCATGAGAAATGGCTAAGTGATTGGATGCAAAATGGAATTTATAAAGGCACCCAAGTTCACGATCCAAAAGCTTGGAAAAACCAAGTAATTGGACAGTGTATGAGTTGGATCAAAGGCGGACTTCAGCCAAGAGCGATTACTAGGGATTTGGATTGGGGAATAAATGTTCCTCTTGAGGGAGGTGAAAACAAGGTGCTTTATGTTTGGTTTGACGCACCAATTGGATACATTTCTGCAACTAAAAAATGGGCAGAGGAAAAAGGAAAGAAATGGGAAGATTATTGGAAAAGTAAAGACACTAATTTGGTTCATTTCTTAGCCAAGGATAATATTGTTTTTCATACTATTATATTTCCAGCAATTTTGTCTGAGTTAGATGACTATATTCTCCCTACAAATGTCTCTGCCAATGAGTTTTTAAACTTGGAAGGTGAAAAGTTAAGTACTTCCAAAAATTGGGCAGTATGGGGAAAAGATTTTATTCTTGATTTTCCGGATCAAGAGGATGTATTAAGATATGTGCTATGTTCGATTGCCCCAGAAAATAAAGACAGTGATTTTTCTTGGAAAGACTTCCAGGCTAGAAACAACAACGAACTGTGTTCTATTTTTGGGAATTTTGTCAATAGAACATTGGTTCTTACTCAGAAATATTATGAAGGTATTGTTCCTAAAGCCAACGAACTATTAAATATTGATCATCAAGTTCTAAAAACCATTAAAGAAACACCTAAGAATGTAGGAAAAGCTATAAACTCCTTTAGATTTAGAGATGCGCTTAGTGAGGCTATGAAATTAGCTAGAGCGGGCAATAAATATTTAGCAGATACCGAGCCATGGAAATTAATTAAAATAGATCCTGAAAGAGTAAAAACAATAATGAATATCTCTCTTCAGATTACAGCCAATTTAGCCATTGTTTTTGAGCCTTTTATGCCTAAAAAATCCTTGGATTTAGCACAGCTTTTAAATATTGAACTTCCAAATTGGGAAAAAGCAGGTGGCCATCAAATAATTCAAGGTAATCACACTATAAATAAGCCTTATATTCTTTTCCAAAAAATTGAAGATGAAAAGATTGATGAGCAAATAGAAAAATTAAAAAATAAAGAAAAAAAAACTTCTAAATTCCCACCTATGAAAGATGAAATTACGTTTGAAGAATTTTCTAAAATGGATATACGTGTTGGTACAATAACTGCTGCAGAAAAAGTAGAAAAAGCAGATAAATTGCTAAAACTTACCGTAGATACTGGAATAGATATTAGAACAGTTGTATCGGGAATTGCAGAAAGTTTTGAATCTAAAGACATAGTGGGGCAAAAAGTAAGCATTCTTCTAAATCTTGCACCAAGAAAAATTAGAGGTGTAGAATCTCAGGGAATGATTTTAATGGCCGAAAATGAAGAAGGAAACTTGGCTTTTGTAGCTCCAACAAAAGAAATAAATTCAGGAAATACAATTAGATAAATCAATTACTATTTACTCCCATAGTTCAACTGGATAGAACAGTCGCCTCCTAAGCAACAGATCTGGGTTCGAGTCCCGGTGGGAGTATTATATAGTCTTTAATTATGTAAAATTTAAAATAAAAAAAGCGAGGCATATACCTCGCTTTAAAAGATTGTAAGAAGAATACTATTTCTTCTTTTTCTCTAATTCTAAAATCTTTTTCTCTAATTCTAGAATTCTATCGTCTTGCTCTTTAAGAGCCTGGGTTAAAATTGGTATTATTGAAATATAGTTGACCCCTAAAAATTCTTCAAATTCGTTCTCTTCACCAGGTTTACGATCCTGATTTAAGTGTATAGTTGAACTTGCTACAGAATTTGGCAATACTTTTTCTAAATCCTGTGCTATAAAACCATACTGATGCCCTTTAGGTAAATTAATGCCTTTTTCGGTATACTTTTCTTTATAATCGTATTCAACTGGCTTAAGTTGTCTTAAAACAGAAGTTGCTTCTGTTAACTTAGAAATATTAGTTTTAAACTTTCTATCAGAAGTTTGATATAAAGTTCCTATAACTTGAACATCGCCATTAAAATAACCTGCCCAAGTATTACTAAAGGGAGCAGCTGAAACATCTCCATAAATTGCATAATTATAAGAACCTGTAGATGAACCACTTGCACCAGTTGTCTTAGCGTAAACTCCATAATTAGCCCCATCTGTATAATTGTCAACATCTGCAAAAACACCAAAGTTATTTGCCGAATTAACAACTAGACCACCAACAGCGTTTGCCCAAACTCCAATATTAGAAAAACCCGAATTAGCTGCTTCTCCTCCTATACCAATATTGGTGCTAGATGGATCAAAATTAATTTGTACAGCCTTTCCCCAAACACCATAGTTTTGAAATGCGTTTACAGCCTCACCGTAAACACCACAATTTTGTTGGGAAGAATTAATTCCATCTGATAAACCAAATAACCCAGCATTTTGTCCAGCTGTACCATTTATTTTAGCAAATGTCCCAGCATATACATTGTTAGGGTTGTTCCCTGAAATTGCATCAATAAATAATGTAAAATCAAAATCAGTGTTGTTATAAGTAAAATTAGGAGTTGGGCTAAGAGTGTCATATAAATCTAACCTTGAATAAGGAAAATCATAACCTATACCAACGTCTTTAAATGTGTAAGCGTCGCCGTTTGAATTTATATCCCACTTAAAACCAAGTTCAGAAAAATCAACTTTATCGTTCCAATAAGTAGTGTCTGCAGCAGTTATACCACTTGCCAAAGAATTTGAGAAAATTGGATCAGTTTCTGGTCCACCACCTCCACCACCTGTAGATGATGTATCGTTCCAGTAATTTATATCAGCAATAGTTATTCCACCAGCTGGTGATTGTGAAAATATTGGATCAGTCTCTGGTCCACCACCTCCACCACCTGTAGATGATGTATCGTTCCAATAATTTATATCAGCAGCAGTTATACCGCTGGCTGGTGATGAATTATATAAATTCCAATTAATAGTATCAATAGCAGTTATCCCTCCAGCAACAGAACTTGAAAATATTGGATCACTCTCTGGTCCTCCGCCTCCACTACCTGATGAATTCCAATTAGCAGTATCAGCAGCAGTTATACCACTTGCCAAAGAAGATGAAAATAAAGGATCAGTTTCAGTGTATGTTTCAGCTGCTTTTGCATGTAATGCAAAAGGAACACTTAACAATTCACTTGTACCAGAAATCGTATAATTAGAACCTCCATTAGGATCAGTTTCAGTTTTAACAAAATAAGGTCCACTTCCCCAGTCAATTGTGGATAGAGATCCTTGAATTACAGTTCCTTTTCCTATTTCTAAACTTACTAGTCCATTAGCATTTGTGGTAATTGTATGAGTTTCTGCATATTTAGTGGTTCCTAAAGAAGAACCTTGTAGAATAGAAATCGCCATTCCTACAGATTGATTGGTAACCAAAGCTCCAGAACCATCTCTTACAACAGCTTGATAACTCATGCCTTGAGGAGTCTGCGCCAGCATAGAAAAGCTAACAAGAATTGATATTATTGATAAGTATAAATTTTTCATATTATTTATTTTTTATTATTTTAAATGTTTGTGATTTTTGATTTTGATTATTATAAACGTTTATAAAGTATGTACCAACTGAAAGATTCGAAGTGCTAACTGTAGTTTCTTCTGAAAGTATTATTCCATCAATAATTAATTTTCCTTGAAAATCATATAAACTATATCCAATATTATCAATTGAATTACTAGTTGTAAGCGTTAAATTATTTGAGACAGGATTTGGATATACACTAATATTATTTAACGTATTAGTATTTAAACCTACATTCGTAACAGTATAGGTTTGTTGAACACCTGCACTAACTTGGCCATCGTTAGATACAATTGTATTATAAAACAATTGCCCTATACTATTTGATACTGATCCAGAACTACTTACAATATTTGTTCCACTTGAATTAAAGGAATCCTGTGAAAAAAAGTTGTTAATAGATAAGAAAGTAAAAATTACAGCATAAATTTTAAAGTTATTTATATTCATTAATTCTAATTTTTTATTTTAACAACTTTATTAATTGTAAATTAAAAATCCAATTTATTTTAGGAATAATAAGTGTGTTAACGTTAATTAACCTAACTCTATTTTAGAATCTATTTATTTAAAACTACTTAAAAAATTAAGGGTTTTTGAAATTTTTAAATAATAGGTAAATTTACGTAATAACACCTAATTTTTAATGTCAATTAAAAACACCTTTGTATTTTAAGAAATATTAAAAATATAATCAAATAATATGAGGTATTATATAATATTAATTGGCCTGCTTTTAGTAAATTCTTACACAGCATATTTTGATTCAACTAAGATTGATATTGAAAAATTATATATCAAATTTAAAGCTTACAATGATTCATCTATAATTAGAGATTTTGAAACTAAGTTCCTAAAAAGTTTGGTCTTTATAAATGATACCACTGCTTACTTTAATCCAAATGGAACTTTACATCTTTTTAAAATTAATTGCGGGAAAGATATTAAAATCGAGAAAATTAGTAAGGGAATTTATCATGGTCATAACTTTCATCGCTATTTATTTACATATAAATCTAAAATATACTTGTATGGAGGACAAGGTCTTTGGAGTTCTTATGTTGGACTACTAGAATTTAACATGCAAAATAAAGAATGGTTTCAAAAGAAAATTCAAGATTATCCTTTTGAAACAAAAAGCGTTGTCTCTTCATGGCTAATTGATGATAAAATTAAAGTTTTACTTGCCTTAAAATCCAATTATGATCAATTAGGCGATAATAATTTAATATTTGGAGAGATAGATTTAATCGATTGGAGATTTAAAGAAATTGG
>Ga0213861_10003356_pt1 | contig 13238 bp, 22 predicted proteins | sample PICome_4_FD_160110 | JGI IMG/M metagenome (GOLD analysis project Ga0213861, IMG submission 160110) | Coastal seawater microbial communities near Pivers Island, North Carolina, United States - PICO131 | ecosystem: Environmental > Aquatic > Marine > Coastal | place: USA: North Carolina...
TATTAGCTTTTGCAAACACGCCGTCACAATATGCTAGGATTATAAAAAGAGCTGCTCAGGATCTTAAAAACGGGAGAGGAGATGCTAAGACGCATCTATCCAGAATAGTTTATTATGGTGTTCTTCAAAACGCTATATTTAACTTCTTACAGCAGGCTATGTTTGCCGCTATGATGGGAGACGATGAAGACGAAGAAACCGAAGAGCTTACTAAAGCTAAGGAAGCTAGTATGGCTAAAAAAAGTTTTAAGGTTGCTAATTCTATGACAGATGGCATACTGAGAGGTATTGGTGTAGCAGGAGCTGTTGTTTCTGTAGCAAAAAATTTAGCTATAAAACTATATGAGAGAAGCCAAAAAACCAGAAACCAAAACTTAGCGGCAACTATAAAAGATGAGGTAATGAAAATATCTCCTCCTATGTCAAGTAAGTGAAGTAAAGCCGGGAAGGTTGGTAATGCTTTTGAATGGGGGAAAAAAGAAATAGAGTTTGACGAAATGTCTTTAAAGCACCCTTATGTAACAGCTGCTACAAATACCGTTGCTGCCCTAACCGGCTTGCCTTTAGATCGCATGCAGGGCATGGCTATAGATGCAGCGGACATAGCTAGTGATGAAACCGAAACATGGATGAAGCCATTAATAGCTTTAGGCTGGCCCAAGTGGCAGCTGATGTCGGAAGAAAATACTAAAAAAGAAAGAGAAGAAAATAAAGAAAGGTTTAAAGAATTAGAACAAGATAAAGAATTTCAAGAACTTAATCCTACCGAACAAAGAAGGGCCGTATTAAAAAAGCTAAGCAAAAAAGAGCAGGTTGATATACTTTGGAACTCAGGTATGACTAGAACACAGATTAGAAATCTTTCAAAAGAATCCGAAAGAATAGATAAGATCATGGGGATTCAAGACAAGAAACAATTTGATAAAGATATGGAGGCTCTTAGCCGAGGAGAAGACATAGAGGAAATGCCTAAGATTGAAAGGCCTAAAAAAGAAAAGAAGCAATATACACCCGCTATGGAAAAGAAAAGAAAGGTTTTAAAAGATCTGAGTAAGGCAGAACAAGTAGACTTTTTATGGAATAACGGCTTATCTAAAACGCAAATAAGAGCACTAAATACAGAAGAAAGTAGAATAGATAAGATAATAGAATTGCAAAATAAAAAAAGAAAAACCTCCCTAAAATGAATATATCGGATTTGAAAATTTACGCATTAAACTTTGGAACACTAGTCGTGTCAATGTCACAAGTTGATATGGTTTTAAAAATACTATTGCTCGCCATAAGTATTGGATACACCATACATAAGTGGTGGCTACTAAACAAAAATAAAAATAAATATAAAAACAAAAAATAATGAAAAAGATTATAGCAAAATTAAAACACGAATGGAACTCATTACTGTATTTCCTAATGTTTAAAAAGAAAAACAAATAGAATAAACAAAACAGGCAACCACACCTCGAATATTCTATAATAAAAAAGCCGATACTTAATTGCATCGGCTTTTTTAAATTTAATATATTATCTAACCATCACATGCTAAGCAATCTTCATCCATTGCTTTAGCAGCGAGATCCCCGCGCAAAACAGATTCAGTACGTGTATAGTATAAAGTTTTAACACCTTTCTTCCACGCTTCTATATGAACTTTGTTAAGCCATTTAGGAGTTGCTACCGCAGGAAATGCTAAATTTAAACTAACAGACTGATCTATATACTGTTGCCTTAATCCGGCCTGGGCAACGAGTTCCAGCTGATTGATCTCTTTAAATGTTTTAAAAACTTCTTTGGCAGGTATGTCATGATCACCCACGGTAATATTATCCAGCCCGTCAATATTTTGAATTGAACCATAGTCATCCAGTATTTTATTCCACGTTTCTTCATTGTTTAAATTATGTTTAGTTAGTACTTTAACAAGCGTCGGATTCTTTCTAATGAAAGTACCCTTCGCACTTTGATCCGTGAAAACATTTGCAGCCCACGGCTCAATACCTGGCGACACATTGCCACTAAGCTTGCTATTGCTAACAGTAGGAGCAACAGCACGTAAATGAGTATTACGCATACCAGTTCCAGCACACCACAGAGGCTCGCCGTAAATCTCTGCAAGATCTCTAGATGCTCTCTCACTTTCAATTTTAATTTGCGAAAAGATTTTCCTAGTTTCAAACTGAGAGAGTAAGCCTTCGAAAGGAACACCTTTCTCTTGGAGATATGTATGCCATCCAAGGACTCCCAAGCCCAGTGCTCTCCCTTTCTGCGCAGATCGAACAGCATTTTCGAACCCGCGTAACCCCTTGGCTCTTTGAATAAATTCCTCCATAACTCCGTCAAGAAAGAACGTGGCGTCATAGATAAGGTTAGTATCTTTCCATTCTTCATATTTTGCTAAATTTAATGACGACAAGCAACATACAAAACTGTGGCTTTCATCGGTGTGTAATGTTATTTCGCTGCATATATTAGTCATGTGCACTTTCAGTCCGTTATCTTTATATGCCGGTGGATTCGCTTTATTAACGTTTCCTTTAAACATAATATACGGCTCTCCAGTTGCCTTACGTTTTCTAAGTAATTTACTCCATCGAGTTCTTGCCTCTGCATCTCCTTGTTCAAGTTTACGCATAAACTTATCACCAACAATTGCGCACTGATGTAAATTAAGCGACTGTCTGTTAACATCCCCTTTAGGCTCTCGTATTTCCAACCACTCTTCGAAATCGTCATGCTCAATATTAATGTTAACGGACGCAGCTCCTCTTCTGACAGATCCTTGATTGGTAGCGAGGATTGTGCTATCATAGATTTTGCAAAAAGGTACGACTCCGTCTGATGTTCCATTTCCTGTAATTTTAGCGCCGGCGGGTCTAATCATATTAACTCCAATGCCAACTCCACCGCCATGCTTAGCGAGCAACATCATTTCTAAATTCTTTTGGCCTATGTCCTGTATGCTATCAGCAACGTCAATACCGAAGCAGCTAATAGGCAGCCCACGATCAGTACCTGTATTAGATAATACTGGCGAGGCGAGGCAAAGCCACCCACTCCAAATGTACTCGAAGAACGTTTGTGCCATTTCCGGTTTATATAATCTACGAGCAACCGTTTTAGCAACGCGTAAGTAAGCTTCTCTCGGCGTTTCTCCGTCGAATAGATATCCCCCGGATATAGTCTTCTTGTAGACGTCGTTATCACCCCACGCAGGGTAATCCTTGTTTTTTTCCCAATTTTCATTCCACATATTATTTATTTATTTATTTTTATTATTACCAAATATCTTCAAAGTCTTCTCCTTCACCCGCTTTTGAGTAATCAGTCGGCCTAGTCGCAAAAAAGTCAGTGTGAGTAACCCCCCCGGTAAGATGATAAAACCAATCCAGATTACCCGCTGCTTGTTTGTCATACGCAAAATAGTTTCCCAGGTCGACATAACCAAGTTCCACAAGTTTTTCATTCGCTCTTTTTTTAATGAAGTGCTTAAGATCATTTGATGATATACCTTCTATATCACCCATCTCAAACATTTTATCTATGTACTTTACTTCTAGCTTAACCATTGTTTCGGCAGCCGTTATTATATCTTCTCTGCATAAGTGTAGTAATTGATTATCTTCTTCACACATGTGTTGGAATAGCCTGCATCCCATTTTACTGTGTAATGATTCATCTCTTACTGACCACTTCATCTGCTGTCCTATTCCTTTAAGTAAATTCCGTAACTGAAAAGAATACAAGACAGCAAAAGCAGAATACAAACTAACACCCTCCGCGAAGGCACTAAATACCGCCAACGATTTCGCAATACCAACATGAGAATCGCCGCTGTATGCCACCAGGTTATCAAATCTATCTGCCGTAGCAGGTTCGTGTAAAAAGGCTTCATAGTCTTCTAATTTTAATGTTTCGTTTAAGTAGCTGTATGCTACCGCGTGTATTGTTTCTTGCGATCCAAACATCATAGCCATTTGTTGTATCTCGTGCTTTGGAAACCAACCTACAACTTTTTGTGTCCAGTAGTCTGACACAGCACATTCTGTTTGTGCAAAACCTAATAGTATATTACCTACTAGGTGTTTTTCTTTATCCGTAAGTTTCTCGTTCCAATCTTTAATATCGCTTTGCATTGATATTTCAGTGTGTAACCAAAAAGCTTGCGCTTGCTTTAGCCAACCTTCCGTGTAGTATTCTGGATACTCAAAAGGTTTATACGCTATTCTTTCATCAAATAATCCCATTCTTAATAGATCTTTATGTTAAATTCATTTTGTTTTTTTACTAGTTCTTTCCACGATATACGGCCTGTGTTTTTCCACGACCAATTTACCCATCTGTTTATTTGTCTTTCACCATACGCTTTTTTAGCTAAGTATTTGTTATATTTATTTCCTTCCATCTAATATAAGTTTTATCATTATAGCCACGTCTTTTTGATTTTGTGGTTTATACAAAGTTCTGGTTTCACCGTTGTTTACTAACCACCTTTTAAATAGTTTCCATCTTAATGGAAATGATTCGTTAGCTCTTCCTTTACATTCAATTATATAATCAAATCCTGTAAAGTCTGGTGTATATTTAATACCTAGTATTTTTTTGCCACCCCTATTTACAAACTCGCCCTTGCCGTTAGCTTGCTTTTCGATAGATAAATTAGGGAGTGTAAAGCCGTCTATAAGTTGGAATACTTCTACCTCATACATTTCATATAGACCAGCTTCTTTTAACGCTAGGTATGTGTGCTTTTCAAGCCCTGATCGGAATTGAATCCCATCCGCGCTAGCTTTTTTAGCACGAACAGGACCTTTCTTTTTTGACTTTTTAAAGCGTTTCATTCTTTACAAAAGATCCGTTAATCATATTGCCTTGGCGCTTGCTTATAACATCGTATGCTTCGTCAATACATTCTTCTATAGTAAAACCTGCTAGGTGCGCTAAGTTAGTTAAAACAACAACCATATCGCCAATACCGTCTTTTATTTCAGCTTTGTCATTAGTTAGTAAAGCTTTAGCAACTTCACCCGCTTCTTCCATAAGTTTTACATATTGTGTTTTAACATCACCTTTATCAAATATACCACGTTGTTTAGCCCATTCACGTATTTTAGGAAATACACATTTGCCGCAAGCAGCAGTAGGTTTATAATCGTAAGCATAAGTTGGATCGTTCACAGCTATGCTTTTAAAATCGTTTGATCCCGTACCCGCTATTTGTACTAGCTTATTATTGTATATATAAGTTCGTTCTGGGTTGTACATTGAAACTTTAGCATTAACAATAACCTCTTCTATGTTGTCCAAAGTTATTTCAACCGATTTACCCTCTACATTTATTGATAAAGGCATTTTGCTCGTGATATATCTTTTAAGATTATGCAACGGGCATGGAAATGTAGTCGTTTGATTTGTTACATTTATTTTCTGTTCGCTTTTCATATTATTTAATTTCATTAGTTCTTGATATGTTTGTCTATCTATTTTATAACCGTAATCTTTTTGAAATTTCTTTTCATAATCAGATGCTATCTGCATATCCGCACTTGATAACAATATTTCAAATTCATTTTCAGCGTATCCTTGCTCTTCTATAACACGCTTTTGTATGTTGCTTGTCATTCCTATTTTTTTACCCGGAACGTGGTAAACATAATATCTTTTATTGTTCATAATTTAATTGTTTAATTACCTACACTTAGTGGTGCTTTTATAGCAGGTAAGGGATTATATTTAATTAATTCAATATCTTTGGCATCTGGAATATATACACGGGCGTTATGACCTATAGATAAACCGTCATGCAATTTTAATGAGGGCATAACCCGTCTTGATCTACTTAAATATTCTTTAGCTTGATCTAAATGATTGTTATACAAATGACAGTCTCCAAGCTGTCCTATTAGATGCCCAGGAATCAAATTAGAGCCTTTGGCTAACATCTCTAGTAGTAAGCCATACATTGCAATATCGTACGGCAGGCCAAGAAAAACATCAGCGGATCTTTGTTGCCACATTAAATCCATAACACCGTTGTTTACATAAACTTGGAAGCCGTAATGGCACGGAGGTAAAACCATATCACTTAGTTCGCTAACATTCCAGGCTGAAACCATCATGCGACGGCTATTAGAATTATAGCGTATAGCATCGATGAGCTTGTAAAGTTGATCCACTCCATTAAAATCTCGCCATTGTTTGCCATATACAGGGCCTAGTGTTTCATCCGTTCTGCCAGAGCGTTCGTAGTCTGGTCGCCAGTACTTAACACCGTTATCTTCTAAATACTTAAGATCAGTTCTGCCTTGCAATATCCAAAGCATTTCAGTTCTTACAGCATTAAAGCTTATTTTTTTTGATGTAAGCATAGGAAAACCTAAATCCATATTATGTCTAATAGTTCTGCCAAATACAGACTTTGTGCCTGTACCTGTCCTATCTTTCTTTTCAGATCCTTTATGTAGAATCTCTGACATAAGCTCTTTATATTCTTCTTCTATATTAATCATTGCCTAGTACACTTTTTAGTTTTTCTACGTAATTAGCAGCGTCTAATAGCTCTTCTTGTAAGTGTTGTAACCACTTCTGTAAATCAGGAGCATCTTCGTCTAAAGTTACACCATACTTTTTATATCCTACATCGGATCTGCTTACTAATTGATCGCATACTTTCTCAATAATTGGATCTCTAAATGTTACTTCTTTTGTTTTCATTGATTTGATTTTTTATAATAATACATATAATACTCATACATTTTAATCCACACTTCGTTTTTTGCCAATTGATCTGGGCCGTTAACAATTTTACCGTTAAGATCTAGTACTAGTATCCATCTTGTAGGTGTTCCAGCTCCTACTGCCGAGGGTGATATTCTTATATTGTTATTAATACACCAACGTCTTGCAGCTTCCTCTTCTTCGCTTGGGTTGTGCTTACCCATCATACTTGCTTTTACTTTAGGCATTCTCCCAGGGCATTACTATTTCTTCTGGTTTATTAAGTGGTATATAACAACCACTTTTGTTTTCCCAGGTGAAATGTGTTTCAGCTCCGTTAGTACCCAAGTTTTGAAATTTACATTTAAGTACTTTAACTTTAACAGTATTGGCTTCATAATCTCTGTGGACTAATAGTCCATGATAACTAGCATCGTACCATTCTCCTCCTCCTTTAATAGAATACATTGTAGGCTCATCAATTTCGCCAGTCTTTTGATTTTTATACATTTTAGTTGGGTGAGCAACAACGAATACAAGTACATCGTACTTCTTAGCAAAAACTTCTATCTTAGTTAGATAATCCATTGTGTATCGGTTTACATCATCACTTGCTGCGTTTGTATCTCTTACTTTATTGAATGGATCTATTACCAAACATTTAATACCTTTACGCTTTACAAGCTCTGCACCCTTCTTAAGTACAGCCTCTAGTGAGTATCTTTCCATATCAATGTGAAAGTAATTTGAATTACAGTGATCTGCAATTTGATTCCATTTATCTCCACCAATATCTGCTTTAGAAGGCATCCCCTCCCAATGCTTACGCATTAATTTATGAGCATGCAAAAAGGTTGGTACATTTTCAGGCGAAGCATACGCTGTTTTCCAGCTATATCTTTTGTTATATCCAACAACCATTTGATCGACAAAATCAGATTTACCGGAGGAAGGTATACCAGTGACAGTAATAAATTGACCGGTATAAGTTGAAAAGATATTATCAAAGTCTTCAAGACCAACTTGAAATCCTGGCGTAAAACCATTGCGTACAAATTCTGTGATCTCATCTTCAATATCCCTGAACGTCGTAACGTTCTCCATTGGTACAGGCTTTGCTCCTGTAACACGCTGTGATAATTTTTCTTTTCCATACTTCTGTAGATATTCGTTTGCATCTTTGCAATCTTCAAACGTTGTTATATAACAAACTTCAGACCCTAACCTACGTATTAACTCAGTTTGTAATGCTAATCCGGCATCGTCTGTGTCAACGGCTAATATAATCTTTTCTTTGTCTTCAAAATAATCAATACAATTATCAAGATAATCAAGGTTGTTATTGTTTAATGTTGCCCCGTTGGGTACAGATATTGCATTAGTTATACCTGCTTCATGCAATGCTAGCACATCCATCTCGCCTTCAACTATTACACAATATTCAAATCCAACAGTAGCATCTATGTTATAAAATACTTTTTCCGCTCCAGATACCAATTTAAAATTCTTACGGCCATCTCTGTATTTAATGTTGGTTAATTCACCACCCATAAAATAATTAAAATGTATAGCATTTTCTTTTTTCTGCGTTTGAGGCATATATGTTATGCCTTCAGTAACTTTTACGTCTTCCAGTGTTTCTTTACTTATACCTCTGGATTCAAACCATTCAACTACTTTAGATGATACTTCTGTTTTAACAAAAGGTTTAGGTTTTTCATATACTTTCTCTGCCTTGCCTTTGCGTTTAAAGGTATGCAGTTGAAAAGGTTTATTGCAGTTGTGACACGTACCAATACCTCTTTTCCAATCATAAGAAGCACATTTAGCTTTTTGATTCTTAGGCTTACGATCGTGAGAACACATAGGACATATACCTTGTGACTTCTCTTCTAGCTTATGTACATTGTATTCTTCAATAACAAAGCCGTTAATTTCAGTTACCATTATCTAAATACTTTTTCTTTAATTTGATTTTTTAATTCTTCCGGACAATCTTCTTGTAGTAATGCATGTATGTATCCTACTAGATCTGTATTCTCTACTTCTAATCCTGCTTTTTCATTTATCAGTTGTCCTATAGTTTGTTGATACCATTGTTCTATCATAATATATAAGGGTTAAAAAAGGGAGCATACATTTCTATATACTCCCGATAAATTTAATTAGATTAATTTCCTTCTAAGCATTCTGGACAGATGTCGCAATATTCAAAGTCACACTTAGTCATAACCTCGCCGCACATTTCGCATTGCTCTGCCATTAGAAAGGTAAATCATCTTCTACCGCAGCCGGAGCTGGAGCAGCTTGTTGACCGCCACCCTCTCTGGGGGCTGCATCTACGTTTGTGCCGTTAGTCCAAACAACTTTTACATTACCTAGGTAAACTTTGTCTGCTTTAGCGTCACGCTCGTCTTTTGTTTGCTCTACTATTATAGGACCATTGTCTCCATAATTTCCAAGCTCATCGTTGATTGTAATTGTAATAGGTAGATAACTACCTTTCTTTCCTTTATAGATCTTATCCTTAGGGATTTTACTTAGATCTATGTTTGCCTTCATAATACTTGCCATAATTTAATACGTTTGTAATTGGTTAAACATTCTAGTTAATTGTTCTTTTGTCGCGCCCGTGTTTCGTCGAATGTTGTCAACGGCTTTTACATGAGTTTGGTTATTATAAAAATTATTCACTGCGGTTTTTATACCTGTCACAGAGCAGGTTTGTTTTGGTGTTCGTTTCATTTTAAAAAATTTAATTGGATTCATGTGTATTATCTTTTGTTGATCGTAATTAGTCTGCAACTATAATGTATCAGTCTTAACATAGTCTTTAAGATCAAACAGCGGATCATTAATAAGCGTTTCGTACGCTTCTACGGCAGCTTTAACTTTCTGCTGGCCTCTATTGTAGAATTCTTCAGAGCAATCATATATAGCTATTTGATGTGTCTTTTTGCATATTACGAGGAATACTAAATCGTATCCAAATATCTCTTTATATATGTACGCTTGACTGTCGTAGTTATATATGTTAGCACTCTTTTTAAATCTACTAATATCTCCAGTAGTTTTTATATCTACTATTAAGGCTTGGTCTTTGTTAATGCAATCGGCTTTACCTTTCCACCAGGTGTTATCTATTTCTTTGATACCAGGCTCTTCGTATATAACTTCTTTGCCTTCTAATAAGGATTGACATACTGAATTGTTTTTAATTTTATTAATCATTTCGTTGCATTTGTCAACTTCCTTACGTAAGATCATCATCTTGCCGTCGTTGTCTACAACATCTTGTTTGTATACTTTTGTTAATCTACTTGTACCTTCTGATACTGGGTAATTAGCTTCTAGCTTTTCTGGCTCTAGTATTGCAGTATGAATGTAACCACCGATTACAAAATTTATATTTTGTTCTGTTGGTTTACCAAACTGTTCAGGATCATTAAGCAACTTATATATATCGGAGTTAGATCTATATTGTTTACCTACTCCGTCATAATATTCTGCATCGCTTCTAAGTAATTCAATTACTTTTTTCTGCTCGGCTTTAGTCATTATAGTGTTTCGGTTTTAGTAGGCATCGCAGCTTCTAATCCTTTTTTAACTATAGCTGTCATTTTGTACTTTTTAGATATAGCCTCTAGGTCTCCGCCTCCTTCAATGAACTTTAATGCTTTAGCGTATAAAGCAGATTTTTTTGATGTAATCTCCTCCTGTGCTTTTTTGCCACTGTGATCATTAGATGCGTCTGCATCCGCGGTGTCATCAATAAGCAACAAGTTACCTAACGAATATTTCTTACCATAAGAAGAAGCTGCACCAAATTTTTGCGGCATAGACATACCTTTAGATAACAGATCGACACCAACAATTGCATCAGAGTGTATAGCATCGTCGGATTCAGCATCATAAATACTAGCCGTCGATTTTAGTATTGGTGGGTCAATAGATATTAATTCTTCATTAATGGTAACCGTACATTTTTCTTTATCCAAGAACGGTTTTATAGCCTCAAGTATATCTTCTGCAGCACGGTAATTGTATTTACCAAACCCATTGTATCTGGATTTTTTAGCTTTAAGATTAACCTGAATGTTGGCTAATTTTGTTTTTAAATTTGATTTCATTTATATAGTTTTTATTGGTTTAAATACTTTGGTGTTATATATATAATTACACATTTTTTAAATAAACTACGCTTTATTTTTAATTATAAATTAAAGTAAATCAGGTAGTTGCGCATCATTTGTCTTCTCAATTAACTTGTCGATAGCCTTGCGTTTTATCTCTGATATGCGTACACCTTTCTTCTTGTAAGACCCCTCAATACCCAGTATCTCACATATTTCAACAGCATCGTGTTTATCACAGTCCAGCCCGTAACTAAGCCTTATAACTTCTCTTTCGCGATCGGTTAAATGCTTTTTAATTAATGCTAAAAGATACTCGTTCATGAATGTAACATTGTAATCCGGTGCATCGTCAGCTATCTCAAGTTCGTAATTAGATTCGCTGTCGTTATTTGCAGTAAAGTCTCCTATGTATAACGATTTAGATTTGCTAAGCAAATTACTAACCGCTGGATTGTTTGGTTGCTTACGTACTTCTGTAATCTTCCACTCAGGTACTTTAATATCACCCATGTTATGATTAATGTATCTTCTAATAGTACCCTTAATTCTTTTTGATAGAAAAGATTTTAAGGTTTGTTCTATATTTTTAGATTCATTTAACACTAACCAATCTATTTTATCAATAGCATTGATCAATCCTACATGCCCTGATTGTATTAAATCATTTATAGTTAATACACCAATTGCTTGATGAGATGTAGCAAATTTACGTGCTAGGTTTTCTGTTAAAGGTGCGAACTTAATTATAAGTTGGTCTCTGGTATATTCATCAAAAAATAATCCAGGTAAATTACTTAGTGTACGTTTAAGATCTTTTTGGTATCTAACGTAGTTACTTATATTATATTTTTTCATTCTTTATTTTTTGGTATGCTGCTGTCATAGCTGCATGATTGGAGTAATACTCGTTATTTATTTTACGCATCCACTCATCAAACTTACTTGCTGTAGTAGGATACTCAATGTCTTCGTTTAATTTATCATTTGAATTCATATATTACTTTTTTTTAAACTTTAGCATAATACCATGCATGTTTGTCATAAAAACACGTGATTATATATGTATACTTAAACAATTTTAATAGTAGTTTAATATTTATTTTTAACTAAAAATAATAACATCTAGTTTAAATATCCACAATAATTTAAGGGTAGCTTTATTTATTATTTTTTAACTTCTGAATTGCAGAAAAAATGTTTGCTGCTCTATGATAGTCTTCGACTCTTTCATAATACTTAAGCAGTAAGCCTAGCTCTTCAATTTGCTCTTCATCAGTAGGTAGGTCGTGAATAAATTCTTCAGACATTTCTCTACCTTTTATTTCCATACGCTCAAACAGTTGTTCTACGATCATATCTACGATCTTATTCATTTCTTCTTCTGTCATACTTTAATTTAAGTTAGTTAACTGGTACTCGCCAGATAGTATTTTATCTCGGGTTAGATCAATGTACTCTCCTAAGAATTCATTACGATACTTACCGGTAGTGCGTGAGTAATCCCACGTGTCTTCGTCTAATTGTATTTTGCCGTTGTGATCACGAAAAGCAATCGTACTGTTGTAACTTTGAAAGTACGTGCCGTCAGAGGTGTATAGCAAAAATTGGTTAGGGGCAGGATTACCACCTCTTGTATACATTTGTCTTACTTTAGGCTTCATCTTCAGGCTTTATTACGTTAAAAAAGGCCTCCATTTCGCCGGCTATATCCTCTGCAATCTCATGAGAGTTATTAAATTCCATGTTGCTTACAGCAATACGATTGTCGTAATCAATCTCGAAATCCATGTCATAGTTGTTGCAATCCGTAAAGTCAATGTTATTTACAACATCGTGTATTGCATCTTGAATTTCGGTCATTTGATCTTGCGTAATTTTAGGTCGATCAGCAATTTTTAATTTGCGCTGTGCTTCGGCTAGATCTTGCTTAAGCATTTCAGTATTTTTGTTGAATGAGTCTAGCGATTGTGTTAGCTCGTTTACTTTTAATTGTAATTCTTCTTTAGTCATTTCCATATTATATTTATTTAGTTATTATTCAATTGTATTATCTATTAGTGATCGTGTTTAGTCTGTAAGTTTAAATTCAAACTTCATTCGTATATGTTTACTTATAAAGCTGCCAACTGAATGTGCAGTCTGTAATCCACGCCATACGTGGGTTGGTACATCAAAGTAAGTGTAAGTCGCACCGCGATTAAACATTACCATTAGTTCTTCTTCTCGGTGTTTATACTGTGCATAGACTACCGCTTCTGATTCTACGATCAGGATTTCTTTAGTTACTTTACTCATAGTTTTTAGTATTTATATTTAATATCACTTATTTCTCTTACTATTATCTCGTGTGAATGATCGCAATACATTATTGCCCATTGTCTAGCTTCG
>Ga0213861_10003357_pt1 | contig 13237 bp, 13 predicted proteins | sample PICome_4_FD_160110 | JGI IMG/M metagenome (GOLD analysis project Ga0213861, IMG submission 160110) | Coastal seawater microbial communities near Pivers Island, North Carolina, United States - PICO131 | ecosystem: Environmental > Aquatic > Marine > Coastal | place: USA: North Carolina...
CTGATCCCCACTGTTCCAGCAGCCCGCCCGGCCGCAGAGGCCGCCCAAGGCGAAAACATGCTTGTCCAGCGGTTGGATTCAGACGATCTTCACGTCAAGCGGCACGCCACTTGGGGAATGTCGGGTAAAAGGTCGATCGAGGCGAGGATATTGAGCATGGCGCAGAACCCGGAGACTAGCATCTCGCGCCGAGTCGTCCTCAAGGCCGCGGCGACGAGCGGGGTCGGACTCGTCTTCGGAAGCGCGATCGCTGGACCATCAATGACGTCGGAGGCAACGATGCAATCGAATGACGAATGGTTCGCACAACGAGCGTGGAGCGTGAGCGCGAACAAGGTCCTCCCGAAGGCCGATGGCTCGACGGGTACCGTTACTAGCCTCGCGAAGCGGATCGAGCGTCCGAGTTCCGCCGAAGAGATCGCCGCCATCGTGAAGTCGCTTCCGACGACCACTCCGATCGCGTGCGTCTGCGGCGGGCACGAATCGTCGGGAGCGGCCCTCGTAGCGAATCGCGACGCGGTGATCTTCGACCTCGTTCGCCTCAAGTCGATCGAGGTTGAGTCGGCTGACGACGGGTCTCTGGTTACGGTGGGAGCAGGTGTCGTCTTCCGCGAACTTGTCGAGGTGATGAAGGCTCACAGCGGCGCCTTGCCGGTCGGCACCGGTCCGGGCGTCGGCGTGGCCGGGTACACGCTCAACGGCGGGCTAAGCAGCTACTTCTCGAGACGGCTCGGACTGCTCGGACAGCGTGCGGTGAGGATGACCGTGGTGACCGCCGACGGTGAGATCCGCGTTCTGACGCCGAAGGACGAGTTGTTCACGGCGATGCTCGGCGCGGGCAGTGCCCTCGCCATCGTCGTCGACATCACCTTTCGCATGGCCGACGCGAGCGTCATTCAAGGCGCGGAGCAGCTCGTCTTCGGATTCCAGACGCGTGCCCAGGCGGTCGAGTTTTCGCGCAAGGCGATGCAGTTCATGAAGGAACGGGTGATGCCGAACGACTCGGTCTCGCTTGAGATCGTCGTCACGGGCACCAAGGCGATCGTCGCGACAATGGTCTTCTACGACACCTTCACGGGAAGCTCCGCCGAGTTCGTCGAACCGCTTGAAAGTCTCGCGTCGAACATGAACCTGCCTACGCTGGCACGAGCGCACTGGGGCTCGTGGTACGAGGCCGCGGCGGCACTGTGGCCGGTGATCGCCGAACAGAAAGGCAATCCCCTTGCGACGAGCTATCACTGCGTAGGCACGACCGGGATTCCCGAGGACGCCGTGCTCGACTTCGTGGGCGAGGTCGTGGTCGGCGAGGCGCCGCTCGAAGAGGCCGAGATGTCGATCGTGGAGATCCGAACGCTCGGTGGCGAAGCTCAGCGAGGCCGGAGAATTCCCAGCGGCAACTGCAATCACGCCTTTTTCGTCGACCTCGTCACGCTCTTCGACGCCGGCGCTAAGTCGCCCGCCGAGCGACAGGCGATCGTCGACCTCACAAACCGGGTCGTGGATAAGTCACGAGCGGTCCCGGGGCTCGGCGTTGACTTCAGCGGCACCCATTCGCAACCGGACGACGTCGACCGATCTGCAGTCGCTGTCGATATCTTCGGATCGGCGGCGATGACCCGTTTAGTCGAGGCCCAGAAGAAGAAAGTGGATCCCGACAATCGCTTCCGGTTCAACCCATTCGCGAAGTTTATCGGCTGAAAAGAGACCGGCCGCGGGCATCTCGCGTGCCGGGTCGGACAGCGGCACCTCGGCCGATGCTCTCGATTTTGCCAAGAACCAAACGCCCATCAGGCCGCGGCGACCCTCGGGGCAAAAAGCATTTCTCTAGCGGCCAGCTTCAGGCGATCTTGCCGTAAAAAGGCAGGCCATTTGGGGAATGTCGGTTTGGGGGAAGCTGCTGTGACCTATCGTTATTTGGGGCTGCGAATTGCGCAGGGCATGCAAGTAATTGCACTGTTTGTTTTGGGCCTCGCTGGTCTCGGACTTTTGATCTTTACCGGGCTCTCTGCCTTGGGGATCATGCCATGGCTGACGTTTGCGGCAGATTTTGAAGGCGTGTCCTTCATCTACGCAGGCCATGCCACGCAAATCGGCCTGACGACTTTGCTGTTAATGCTTTTCTTCCTTATTCCGTCGCAGGCACGGCTTTTGTCGCTTGAACAAAGCCATCGGAATTTCCGCATTTCGATGGATGACGTTTCGCGTGCCTATCACCTGTGTCATACGGCTGACCGTGCTGGATTATTCACCGCGTCATCGGAATTCGATGAGGTACGTGAAAGGCTGACATTCCTGCGGGACCATCCGGACCTGGCTGAGCTTGAGACGGATATTCTCACCGTCGCGGCCCAGATGAGCCAGCAATCCAAGCGTCTGGCCGATGTCTACTCCGACGAAAAGGTCGCAAGGGCCCGAGATTTTCTGCGCCAACGGCAGGCCGAGGCCGAAAACCAGCAGGCCCGGATCGTCGAAGCGCTTCATGTCTGCCGCGAGATCTGCAAATGGGCCAAGCAGGTCGAGGTGGAGGAAAGCATCGTCGCCAGCCAGTTGGCCCAACTGGACAAACAGTTGCAGTCCGCCCTGCCCGCCCTGGGCTACTCTTTCGAGGTGACCGAGAAAGACGAGGCGGCAGTGGACCAGCGCCTCTTGGCCCCGCCTGCTCCATCTTTGCCAAAGGCCGGAACTGCTAACGACAGGGCTGCTAACGACAGGGCTGCCATGAACAGCGGCCACACAGCGCCGCGGACGATGCGTCCGGACAATGTCGTGGCCCTGGCGCCGACGGCAGCAGAATAGGCCCTTGCCCCGAAGGTGGCAGAATAAGCCGTTGCCCCGAAGGTGGCAGAATGAGCCCTTGCCCCGACGGTGGCAGATGGCCACTTTCGGAGGACCAAGGGACAAAGGGAACTGGGAACATGCTGAACGCCCTGAGGGTCGCAAATCTCGCGCTGCTGATCCTGTTTCCCCTCTCATGGTTCGCGCCGCTACTCAGGGCCGGGCTTCTGCCGCTCTTTGGCCTGTCGGAAATCAGTGTGGTCTCGGGGCTGCAGAGCCTCTGGCCCGCTGACCCGATCCTTGCGCTGATCGTCACGGCCCTCGCGCTCTTTGCACCTATGATAAAGACAATCGGGGTCAGCCTGATTCATTTTGGCTTGCTCAAGCGGCGGTTGCTTCCGGTCCTGTCGTGGATGGGCAAGCTGGCCATGGCGGATGTCTTTCTGATCGCCCTCTATGTGGTCATCGTCAAAGGGATCGGGGTCGGCCGGGTCGAAACCGCCTGGGGGCTTCACCTCTTTACCGCCTGCATCCTGGCCTCGATCGTGATCTCGACACTGACAGCCCGCCAGACCCGCGGCTGACACCTTCGCTTCGTCCAAAATACTCCCCCCGGAGGGTCCGCACTTACCGCCCGTTCCGACCGCAACCGTTCCGACCCCACCCGCTCCGAACCCAACTGTTCCAACCATTGCCCAATGCAGCGCAATGCGGCACAACCCGGTCATGGCCAAAGATCTCGCCTTTACCTGTTCCTCCTGCGGCGCCACCCATTCCAAATGGTCGGGGCGCTGCGAGGCGTGCGGTGCCTGGAATTCCATCGTCGAAGAGCAGCCGCTTTCGGCTGCCCCCACGTCCAAGTCGATGGGCACCAAGCGGGGCCGCGCCCTTCCCTTGACCGACCTTGCCACCCTCGAAGCAGCCCCCCCCCGGACCGAGGCCGGCGTCGCCGAGTTGGACCGCGTGTTGGGTGGCGGGCTTGTCGCAGCCTCTGCCATCCTTGTCGGCGGTGACCCCGGTATCGGCAAATCCACGCTCCTTTTACAGGCCGCCGCCCGTTTTGCCCGCAACGGACTCAAGGTCATCTACGTGACGGGAGAAGAATCGACGGCCCAGGTCCAGATGCGTGCCCGCCGGCTCGGCCTTGATCAAAGCCCGGTACGGCTGGCGGCTGAAACCAACCTGCGCGACATCCTCACAACGCTTGAGACCGAGGTGCCCGATCTGGTCATCATCGATTCGATCCAGACCATGTGGGCCGATACCGTCGATAGTGCCCCCGGTTCCGTCTCGCAGGTCAGGGCGGCGGCGCACGAGCTTGTCACCTTTGCCAAGCGGCGCGGCATTGCCGTCATCCTTGTCGGTCATGTCACCAAGGAAGGCGCCATCGCCGGGCCGCGCGTGGTCGAACATATGGTGGACTGCGTCCTTTATTTCGAAGGCGAGCGCGGTCATCAGTTCCGCATCCTGCGCGCGGTCAAGAACCGCTTTGGCCCTGCCGATGAGATCGGGGTGTTCGAGATGACCGGCAAGGGGCTGGCAGAGGTGCGCAACCCTTCGGCCCTGTTCCTGTCTGAACGTGGCACACCGGCCCCCGGCTCTGTTGTCTTTGCCGGGATCGAAGGCACCCGTCCGCTCTTGTGCGAGATCCAGGCGCTTGTCGCCCCGGCCCCTCAGGGTCAGGCCCGCCGGTCGGTGGTGGGCTGGGATGGCGGTCGCCTCAACATGATCCTCGCCGTTCTTGAGGCGCGATGCGGGATCAGCTTTGCGGGCCTTGACGTCTATCTCAACGTGGCGGGCGGCTTGCGGATTTCGGAACCAGCGGCCGATCTGGCCGTGGCCTGCGCCCTTGTCTCGGCCCGACAGGACGCCGCCTTGCCCGAAACCTGTGTCATTTTCGGCGAGATAAGCCTTTCTGGTGCCCTTCGTCCGGTTGCCCAGACGGAAAATCGGTTGAAAGAAGCCCAAAAACTTGGTTTCACCTCCGCAATCCTACCAATCTTGCCCAAACGCGGGGCGGGGGCGGGGCTGGACCTGCGCGAGATGCGCGATCTTGCCGATGTTGTGGCCGCGCTCTTTGGGCTTTCGCCCGAGGCGCCAGAAGTAACCTAGAAGAAGAGGCCCATGGAAGGTTTTACTATTATCGACGGGGTTGTGGCACTCGTCATCGTTCTCTCCGCACTTCTGGCCTATAGTCGTGGCCTTGTCCGCGAAACGCTTGCAATTGCAGGCTGGATCGCCGCCACCGTGCTGGCCTTCCTCTTTGCCGATCAGATCCAGCCGCTTGTCCGGCAGATCCCGGTTCTGGGCGACTTCATCGGCGACAGCTGCGAACTGAGCATCATTGCGGCCTTTGCCGCTGTCTTTGCCGTGGCATTGGTGGTCTTTTCGATCTTCACCCCACTCTTTTCCTCTGTCGTGCAGCGATCTGCCCTGGGTGGCGTCGATCAGGGCCTTGGCTTCCTCTTTGGTGTCTTGCGCGGCATCTTGTTGGTGGCCGTGGCCTTTTTTGTCTACCAGACGGTCCTGTCGACCCAATCGATCGCCATGGTCGAGGACAGCCGCGCTGCGGCGGTCTTCTCGCGCCTGACGGGTCAGATCGAAGAGCGGCGGCCCGAAGAGGCGCTTGGCTGGATCACCACCCAGTACGAGCAGCTTGTCGGCGACTGCGGCGCGGCACAGTAGACCAAGCCCATACATGGCGGTCGGGGCGGACGTTCCGCCCGACCCCTAAGGTTTCGTTGCGGCGGCCCGCGAGTAGCTTTTGCCAAAAGGCACGCCGCGCCGCTGCGACAGCCTGAATATCCGACGTTGTTACGTTCTTGTCGCATTTAGTGCCCCAGCAGTGCGATCCGTGGATGACATGGCCGGATCGCTGGACTATGTCCCACAAAGCACCCTGCCTGCACATGGAGCTGCCTGCCTTGACCAAATTCATGCCGCCCGCCCATCCCTTCGACACCTCTGGACTTACCGACGCCGGAGACGACGACAAGCTTCGGGAAGAATGCGGAATTTTCGGTGTGGTGGGGGTGACTGACGCCGCCAACTTCATCGCCCTTGGCCTTCACGCCCTGCAACATCGGGGACAAGAAGCGGGGGGAATCGTTACCCACGATGCCGAGACCGGCTTTAATCAGGCCCGCCGCATGGGCCTTGTCCGCGATAACTTTACCTCGAACGAGGTGATGAAGACGCTGCCGGGCACCGTTGGCATCGGCCATGTGCGCTATTCCACCGCCGGCTCCAAGGGTCAGACAGCAATCCGCGACGTGCAGCCATTCTTTGGCGAATTCGCCATGGGTGGTGCCGCCATTGCCCATAATGGCAATATCACCAACGCCATAAGCCTGCGCCGGGAGCTGATCGAGCGGGGCTCGATCTTTCAATCCTCGTCGGACAGCGAATGCATCATCCACCTGATGGCCCGGTCCATGGGCCGCACCATTCCCGACCGCATGGAAGAGGCGCTGCGCAAGGTCGAAGGCGCGTTTTCCGTCGTGGCGATGACCCGGAGCAAGCTGATCGGCTGCCGTGACCCGCTGGGCGTTCGGCCCCTTGTGCTGGGCAAGATCGGCGACGGCTGGGCATTGTCGTCAGAGACATGCGCCCTCGACATCATAGGTGCCGACTTCGTCCGCGAGATCGAGCCCGGCGAAATGGTGGTTATCAGTGGCAAGGTGGTCGAGTCCTTCTTCCCCTTCCGCCCCCGCAAGTCGCGGTTCTGCATCTTTGAGCATGTCTACTTCTCGCGCCCCGATTCGATCCTTGGCGGCCGCTCGGTCTATGAGACCCGCGAGGCGATCGGCCGTGAACTGGCCAAAGAGGCCCCCGTCGAAGCGGACCTGGTCTGCCCCGTTCCCGACAGCGGCACCCCTGCCGCCATCGGTTACAGCCTTGAAAGCGGTATCCCCTACGCCATGGGGATCATCCGCAACCAGTACATGGGCCGGACCTTCATCGAGCCGACCGAACAGATCCGCAACATGGGCGTCCGCCTCAAGCTCAACGTCAACCGGGCGCTGATCAAGGACAAGCGGGTGATCCTCGTCGACGATTCCGTTGTGCGCGGCACCACCTCGATCAAGATCCGGGAAATGATCCTGGATGCCGGCGCCAAGGAAGTCCACTTCCGCATCGCCTCACCTCCGACGGCCTGGCCCTGCTTTTACGGGGTCGACACGCCGCAGCGCGAAAAGCTGCTGGCCGCCAACATGTCCGAGGACGAGATGTGCGCGCACTTGGGCGTCGACTCGCTCCGCTTCATCTCGCTTGACGGGCTTTACCGTGCGGTGGGCGAGGCGAATGGCCGGAACGGCAAGCAGCCGCAGTATTGCGATGCGTGCTTCTCGGGTGAATATCCGGTCGAGCCTGCGGATATGATCGAGGCTGGCTTTCGGATGAAAACAGCGGCGGAGTAGGCTGGATCTTGGCCAATCGCCAGCATTTCAGTCCATCCGCTTGCACGATGGTCAGATTCTCGGCATAGCACCCGCCATGACTGCGATCACCCCAGATAGCTACCTTGCTGCGCTGCCGAGCGACCAGCAACAGGCGCTTGGCGACCTGCGGCGATACTTGCGGACGATCCTGCCTGACGCAGAGGAAGTCATGTCCTACGCCATGCCCGGGTTCCGGCAGGGCAAGAAGATGGTCGCCGGATACGCGGGCTTTGCCAAACACTGCGGGTTCTATCCACACTCTGGCGGGATCATCCCCCAGATTACGCCCGAGATCGAAGAGCTTGGCTTTAAGTGGAGCAAGAGCGGGGTGTCATTTACCCCATCGCACCCGCTGCCCGAAGAATTGGTGAACCGGATCGTCGCTTTGCGTCTTGCGGAAATCGGCGGATGAGCGTGCCGTCAACCGTCATCGTGCTTTGCACCGGGCGCTGCGGGTCGATGACCCTTGCTGCCGCCTGCGCGCATCTGACGACCCATACCAGCGCCCACGAAAGCCGGACGCATGCCGTCGGCCCCGCCCGCTTTGCCTTTCCGGACAATCATATCGAGATCGACAATCGGCTGGCCTGGTTCACAGGTCGGCTCGACGCCGCCTGGGGGGACCGGGCCGCCTATGTCCACCTGACCCGCGACCCCGAAGCGGTGGCCCAAAGCTTTGCCCAGAGGGCCAGCCAGGGCATCCTCAAGGCCTACCGCAACGAGATCCTGGCCCGGTCCCGTATCAAGGCGCGGCGCACCCCACTGATCGACTTTTGCCGGGACTATGTTGAAACGGTCAACGCCAACATCACCCATTTCCTGCGCGACAAAAGCCATGTCATGGACATGACGCTTGAAACGATGCCAGACGATTTTGAACAGTTCGTCGGCTGGATCGCTGCCGATGGCGACCTGTCCGCCGCCCGGGCCGAGCTGGCGATTTCGCACAATGCAACAGCCCCCAAAGCAGAAAGCAAACCGTGACCCAAAGCCCCAAGACCGCCCTGATCACCGGTGCCTCCCGTGGCCTCGGTCATGCCCTGGCCCTCGCCCTTGCCCCGACGCACCATGTCATCGCAGTGGGCCGGACGATCGGCGCGCTGGAAGAGCTGGATGACGCGATACAGGCGGCGGGCGGTCAGGCCACGCTCGCCCCGATGGACATCACCGTGCCAGAGGCGATGCAGCAATTGTGCCGGGGCATTCATGACCGTTGGGGCGGCCTTGACCTTTGGGTTCATACGGCGGTTCACGCAGGCCCCCTTGCCCCTGCCGCCCACCTTGCGGACAAGGACTTTGACAAGAGCGTGGCGATCAACCTGCGCGCACCCACCCGGCTGATCGGCTACATCGCCCCCCTGCTGGGCCAGAGCGGCACCGCCGTCTTCTTTGACGACCCGCGGGGCGGAGAAAAGTTCTTTGGCCACTACGGGACGACCAAGGCTGCGCAGATAGCGCTGGCGCGGTCCTGGGCGGCCGAAACCGTCAAGACCGGCCCACATGTCCGCATCCTTACGCCGCCGCCCATGCCCACGGCCACCCGCGCCCGGTTCTACCCCGGCGAGGACCGGTCCGCCCTGACCGATGTCCAGACCGCCGCCGCCGGCCTCCTGCCCGCAATCGTCGCATAGGTCACAGACGCCGGGCCTGTGGCCCCCAAGCGGGCGGCAAAGCCTTGCCGGTTCTGACCGCCTCGCTTAGGAAGGTAGCACGCGGTCTGGGGGCACTATGCGGATACTGATCACCAACGACGACGGCATCAACGCACCGGGCCTGCGCGTCCTGACGGCCATTGCCAATGAGATCGCAGGACCAGAGGGCGAGGTCTGGACCGTCGCCCCCGCCTTTGAGCAATCGGGGGTGGGCCATTGCATCAGCTACACCCATCCTACGATGATTGCCGAACTTGGCCCCCGCCGCTTTGCCGCCGAAGGCTCTCCTGCCGATTGCGTGCTGGCGGGCCTGCATGACGTGATGAAGGATGCCCGCCCGGATCTGATCCTCTCCGGCGTCAACCGGGGCAACAACGCCGGCGAAAACGTCCTGTACTCTGGCACCATCGGCGGCGCGATGGAGGCGGCGTTGCAAGGGGTGCGCGCCATTGCCCTGTCGCAGTTCTATGGCCCGGCCAACAACGCCCTCGACGACCCGTTCGAGGCCGCCGTGGTTCATGGCGTTGGCGTGGTCCGGCTTTTGCTGGACAAGGGGCTTTGGGAGGGCGGCGATTATCGGCTGTTCTACAACGTGAATTTTCCGCCCCTTCCGGCGGCCGACGTTAAAGGCACCCGCGTTACCGCCCAAGGGTTCCGGCCTGAGACGACGTTTACCGTCGATCCGCATATGTCCCCTTCGGGCCGAAGGTTCCTCTGGATCAAGGGGGGCAAACAGGACGAACGGACCAAGGACGGGACGGATGTGGCGGCCAACCTGGATGGCTATATCTCGATCACGCCAATGCGGGCCGATCTGACGGCGCACGATGTCCTTGCCACTGTAAAGGACCGGCTCGCGTGACCGAAGACGCCCAACGCCAGATGCAATTCCTTTACGCCCTGCGGTCCAAGGGCGTGACAGAGGCGCGGACCCTTTCGGCGATGGAGCGGATCGACCGTGCCCTGTTCGTGCGGGGCATCTTTGCAGAGCGCGCCTACGAGGATACGCCGCTGCCCATTGCCTGCGGGCAAACAATCTCCCAACCCTCCGTCGTGGGGTTGATGACGCAGGCATTGGCCATCAGCCCCAGGGACAAGGTGCTAGAGGTCGGGACAGGTTCGGGCTATCAGGCCGCGATCCTTAGCCTTCTGGCCCGAAGGGTCTATACGGTCGACCGTTATAAGCGGTTGGTGGCCGAAGCGCGGGGCGTGTTTGACACGCTGAAACTGACCAATATCACCGCCTTTACGGCGGATGGCAGCTTTGGCCTTCCCGATCAGGCGCCCTTTGACAAGATCATCGTAACAGCCGCTGCCGAGGACCCGCCCGGCCCCCTCTTGGCCCAGCTGCGGATCGGGGGTATCATGGTGTTGCCGGTTGGCCAGTCCGACACGGTCCAAAGCCTGATCCGGGTCAACCGGACAGAAACCGGATTTGAATACGACGAATTGCGGCCTGTGCGCTTTGTGCCTCTTGTCGAGGGCATCGGACAGGACTGAGGCCGGCGCAGGCCGAGTTACGTAAGACAACGACACGCCAAAGACCCTGACCATAAAGGGCCACCAGCGATCGAGGATATGATGCAGCAGACCAACCCAACGCCCTGGCGCGATACGCGCATGCCCAGCCTGACCAGCCCTCGCGCCCCCCGGCTTTGGCTGGGCGTGGCCTCTCTTGCCCTGCTTACGGCCTGCCAAACGCCCTTTGACCTTGATCTGCGCGATCTGGGCAATGGCTTTGACACCACGGCCGCTGTGCAGCAGGTGCCCGACCGGCCCAGTCCGGACAATCGGGGGGTGATCTCCTATCCCAACTACCAGGTTGTCGTGGCCCAGCGGGACGACACCGTGCGGACCATCGCCGGGCGACTGGGCTTCAACGCGGACGGGCTTGCCGTCTACAACGGGATTGATCCCGATGTGCCCTTGCGCCGGGACGAGATCATAGCACTGCCCTCGCGGGTGTCCGAGCCTTCGGCCGCAACCGGTGCCATCGGATCAGGTCCGATCCTGCCCGCCGGCGAGACGATTGACGTGACCACCCTCGCCTCGACCGCGATCGACCGGGTGGACGGCACGCCGCAAGGCGGCCCGACCATGACCATGACACCGCCGTCCCAATCGGGCGCAGAGCCAATCCGACACCAGGTGCAGCCCGGTGAAACAGTCTATTCGATCGCACGAACCTACTCTGCCAGCGTTGAGGCGATTGCCGCGTGGAACGGCCTTGGTCCCGATCTGGCTGTGCGGCAGGGCCAATTCCTGCTGATCCCTGTCGGCGATGGATCGCAGCCCCCCGCAACGCTCTCCACAACGCCCCCCGGAGCGGGAAGCGTGGCTCCAGAACCGCCCAGTGCGGCCCAGCCCTTGCCAGCCGAAGTCCCTGCACCGGCCGCCGCCGCAGCGGCACCTGTCGCTAGCCCGGCACCCAACCTCGGGAGCCAGCAAGCGACGCCAAGCTCGGACGCGGCAATGGTCTACCCGGTTCAGGGCAGCATCATCCGGGAATACTCCAGGGGCCGAAACGAAGGGATCGATATCGGCGCCCCGGCGGGAACCGACGTCAAGGCGGCGGCGGCCGGGACAGTTGCTGCCATCACCACTGACACCGCCGGGATCCAGATCGTTGTCATTCGACACGACGGCAATCTGCTGACCGTTTATACCCATCTCGACAACCTTACCATCAGCCGGGACGACCGGGTCAGCCGAGGCCAGACAATCGGCAAGGTTCAGGCGGGCGATCCGAGTTACCTGCACTTCGAAGTCCGTCGCGGCACCGAAAGCGCCGACCCGGGCGAATTTCTTCCGTAAGGTGGACTTCAACCCACCTTACTTTTTCCCGAAAACAGGTGATGACGTCATGAGGTAAGGTGGGTCCGGACCCACCTTACGGCAGTGTGACCCCGCGCCGTCCGGCCAGATCGGTGAAATACTGCCAGGCGACCCGTCCCGATCGGCTGCCGCGTGTGGCCTGCCATTCAATGGCCTCGGCCCAAAGCGCCTCGTCGTTGATCTCGACCCCGAAGGCATCGCAATAGCCCCGGATCATCGACAGGTACTGATCCTGATCGCAGGGATTGAAACCAAGCCACAGGCCGAACCGGTCCGACAGGGATACCTTTTCCTCCACCGCCTCGGACGGTGAAATCGCGCTGGAGCGTTCGTTTTCGATCATGTCGCGGGGCATCAGGTGCCTCCGGTTCGATGTGGCGTAGAGGACCACGTTATCCGGCCGCCCTTCGATCCCGCCATCCAGTACCGCCTTGAGCGATTTGTAATGGGCATCGTCATGGCTGAACGACAGGTCGTCACAATAGAGCACAAACCGCCCCCCTGCGCCGCGCAACAGTGCAAGGCACCGCCCGATCGACGCAAGGTCCTCGCGCTGGATCTCAACGATCTTGAGCCCCGGATAGTCCTTGCAAAGCGCCCCGTGCACCGCCTTGACCAGGCTCGACTTGCCCATCCCCCGCGCGCCCCAGAGAAGCGCGTTGTTGGCAGGCAGGCCTTTGGCAAACTGTTCGGTATTGGCCATCAGGGTGTCGCGCGACCGATCGATGCCGATCAGCAGGTTCACATCAACCCGGTTGACTTCGGCCACCGGGACCAGCCGGTCCGGATCGGGATGCCAGACAAAGGCCGTGGCCGCTGCAAAGTCAGGGGCCGGTTGCGGCGCCGGGCTCATCCGGTCCAGCGCCGCGGCGATCCGTTCCAATGCGTCTTCACTCATGTCTTGGGCGGTCCTGCAGTTCCATTGTCATCAGCCTCGGCCAGATCATCGGCCTCTTCGTCATCTTCGAACCACAGACCTTCGGCCCGCAGCCGGGCCTCGCGCTGACGCTCGACCCGCCGCACCAGGATGATCGACACCTCGTAAAGGCCATAGACCACCGTAAAGAGGATGACCTGACTGACCACATCCGGCGGCGTGGCGATGGCCGCGACCACCAGAATACCGACCATGGCGTACTTGCGCGTCCCGGCAAGGCCCTTCGCGCTGACCAGCCCCGCCTTACCCATCAGGGTCAGCAGCACAGGAAGCTGAAAGCACAGCCCAAAGGCCACGATGAACTTGATCGTCAAAAGGACATAGGACTGGGCAGAGCCCTGGAAGGCGATACCTGCAACCCCGGTTGCGCTGTCGGGCCCATCAAGCAAGGTCCCGGCCTGCTGGAACCCGAGGAAGAAGTCGAAGGCCAGCGGGGTAATGATGTAAAAGGCGAACAGGCCGCCCAGCGTGAACATGATGGGCGAGGCCAGAAGGAACGGCAAAAAGGCGCCCTTTTCGTTCTTGTAAAGCCCCGGCGCCACAAACCGCCACATCTGGTAGCTGATCACCGGAAACGAGAGCACCAACCCTCCGAA
>Ga0213861_10003360_pt1 | contig 13228 bp, 14 predicted proteins | sample PICome_4_FD_160110 | JGI IMG/M metagenome (GOLD analysis project Ga0213861, IMG submission 160110) | Coastal seawater microbial communities near Pivers Island, North Carolina, United States - PICO131 | ecosystem: Environmental > Aquatic > Marine > Coastal | place: USA: North Carolina...
TAAAAAAGGGCGAGAGCTTAAATCGCTAGAACCAGCTGACTCGTTATGTGTTTGAATGCAAAGTACATTTGTTCCCAAATTCAAATTCGAACTCAAAAACACCTTTGACAGAGTAAATTGTGCCGGGTAATCTCCATCATAAATATCTGCCTCGTGTAACCCTGAGGCCAATTGATCATAGTCAGGTTGTCCTGCACCATCCATTAAAACACGACTTATTTCAACACCATTTAAATAGGCAACAAATCCATCATCAAAATCAAGCATTAAAGCTGCTGCGCTTATCTCACTCGTGTCAATAATATCAAATTCAATACGCTGATAAACTGATACTGTGCCGCCGGGTAAAACTGTATTGTCATCTCCATCTCCATAGCCGAATCCGCCAGCTCCCGTTGGCCAAGAATCGGCATCAAAGCTTAACGTATTCCAATCGGCGTCAACTGGCGCATCAGGCACTAAATAGGACCACTTATGCGTTTCGTATACCACGATTTCCCAATGATCAATTTGAGCATTAGAATTCGAATTAAAACCAAGTAATACTCCTAAAAGAAGAATTAATGGTGCGTGATGATTGGAGCGGCGCCCTAACATATTGTTAACTTTCAGTGAACAATATAAGAATTTTGAGCGGATTGTTTAACTTTATTTTAACTCACATTAATTGCTGATTGATAAATTTTTTTGCACAAATGGTCAACAATGTGAACAGCTTGGTTAATTAAGAAGGGTAAGCATTGGGAAGCCTTTTAAATTCTGTCGAGGTATCAATTGCAATGCGCTGCCCTGAGCATTCGTCGAAGAGTACAAATACGTTCAATGTTTTCTATCTATCATTACTTAAAAGATCAAACTCCTAACTCTGCAGTGTGAAGAGGACGTCAGTTCGAGTGATTTGAGCTGATTAAGTGAAGCGGAAATCAACTCAAATTGTATCGAGAACAAGGACTAAGAAACTGACTCAATATAAAGCGCTTCTACCTTATTTCTAGCCCATGGTGTACGGCGCAAAAACTTCAAGCTGGAGCGAACACTCGGATTACTATTAAAACAATTGATTTTTATTCGATAACCCAATTCCGACCAACCGTACTCTTCTACCAAATGGTTCAACATATGCTCAAGTTTTACCCCGTGTAATTTGTTATTCGTTTGGTCTCCCGGATGATTTTTTTTTTCCATTATCGAAATTTAGTTCAACAAAGTTATAAAAATTTACTAGCTCAAACCCTTACAAATCCTACGAACTAAAAATTAATTTAAAAGATTGTTTGGAGATTTATTTTATTCTACCGCCGCCTTTACGGCGTCGATTACAATTCTTGTAACAGTGATTGATTTGCAAAGAAGAGGGTAGAGATAGGCTCGTTGATCTTCTGGCAACCCTCACTCCGAAAGGATGTTTAAAGGTGTCAATTTCTGTTTCGAGTAGATAATCCGCCGAAGAAATATAAATAATTACGGAAAATGACACGATCAAAAAGAAGCGTTCACAGCGGTAAATTTGTTTTACAATCGATTCAAGGTTTATTTGATTTTAATCATCTGTTTAGGGTTATCAAGCAATAAAAATAGCCTCAATTTTTTCAAATGCCTTGGGAATTGCGGGAGGTTTGGAAAAGGGTAAGGCATTTGAAAATGCCTAAGATGTATGGGGGGATATAGATCAAGCCCTAAGAAAGCGACTAAAAGCGATAGCTGATTTTGAAGTTACCGTAAATGCTGAAGACCGCTTTTGGAAACGTACTAGCATGTTCTGCTGTGACCTTGCCGTTTGGAGAATAATTGGTTTGATAGGAAGGGCCAACATCTAATCCAAATGCCATTCGATTTCGGGTGAAATAAGTCAACCCTATAGGAAGATAAGTGATGTTCCTTTCTCCACCAGAAAGCCGCGAATTAAATGTTGTTTTCACGCCAATATAGGGAACGAAACCTCCCAAGTAAATGGGTTTAAACATGTAAATTGTAGCGCCAGCTCCAACACCTAAAATTCCAAATCCAACTTCAAGACTTAGGCGTTGACGAATCAATCGTTCATACGAAAATCCGACATAGGTCCCTGTTCCCAGAGCGTTAATTGAAATGCTATTATACCTTGGGGTGAATGTTACGCACGGCGGTTTTTCAGCGAGTGAAATGTTGCTCGAAAGCGTTATTAAAAGTACGGTGCAGATAAACTTTTTCATGATGTTCTAAACGAAGTTACGCATTAATTACGGATGGTGAAATGTTTTGTTTGGCTGTCAGTGATACTATTGACATACAATCGAAATGAGGTATATCGTTAATCGATTCCAAGGTCATTTATAAACGAGGCGGTTCGGGTAATTTCGCTTTTTTTAATTCCAAATGAGTCGTGAATGATAGTTATTACTCGAATATCACATGTTTTTCTAGAAATCGAATTGTCAGATTTTTGCACAACCTTCCACACCAAATCTAATAAATCTCCAACCGTTACAATTTTACTTGCGTCTCGATCGTCAATTTCAATTTCAAATTTGGTTTCAACATCATGAACGAGTGTGACTGCATCTAATCCCATTTTATCAAATTATGATTTCTTATGACCGAATATAGTGGATTTATTTTTAACTTACGAATCGTAAAATTAAATCACATGAGATATATATTTTCCCTTCTATTACTTTCAGTTTTTCTATTGTCTTGCGCAAAGAAAAAAGCCGAGAAACAAGCTGCCGAGGATGCGACTATTATACAGAATTACATTGCTGATAACAGTTTGCTTGCGAATTCGACAAGTTCAGGATTATATTATGTGCGCAATGTAGTTGGAGCAGGGGAAAGTTGCAATGCTTTTTCTACCGTTACAGTGGCCTATAAAGGTTATTTCACAGATGGAACCGTTTTTGACGAAAGCCCGGCTGAAGGAATAACTTTTGGTTTGCAAAATGTGATTAAGGGCTGGACAGAAGGTATTCCTTATTTTAAAACAGGCGGAAATGGCATTTTGTTAATTCCATCTGCCCTAGGTTATGGTAGAAGTGGTCGTGGTTCAATTCCAGGTAATTCAGTATTGATTTTCGATATCGAACTGATAGAAGTACTCTAGGATTTACTTGTCACTTTTTTCAAGCGCTTGCTTGCCAATGTGCGAATTCTTTTGCCACATCCATTTGTTTCAAAATCGTTAAGGATTTTTTCATCTTCTGTTTGCGCAATAATGGTAACTAATAAACGACTATCGTCAAATTTATTCTTGTAAGCCAAACATTCTTGATAGAATTCAAAGGTTAATTCGTCTTTTGTTAAACGTCTATTCAAGTCTTCACGAACGATTAATTTCTTCGTCCAATCTCCAAACTCAGCCAATTTTTCTTTTAATCCTTCAAATTGTTCATCCGTTAAAATTGGTGACAAATAAAGGCTACGAACAGCCGATCCTGCCATTAATTGATGCTCATCTTCATGGGCCAAAAGCAAGTAATTTTCGATTTCCTTATCTGAAATTGATTTTTTAGATTCTAACCAATTAATGAATGTATAATAGCGAAAGTGTTCGATTTTTTCTTCTTCATCTTTTCCCGATTTTTCCAATTCTTCCAATTGTTCATTGAAGATTGTTTCATTCAAAAAATTGAATTTAATCCATTTGGGGGTATATCCGAGTTTTGCTAATTTCATTCTTTGTGCTTATTTCAGATGCAAAGCTAGCCATTTTTTAGGATCAGACAGCCAAAAGTCCATTCTCACGCAAAATGTTCATGGATTTAGAATACCAAAAAAGTTCAAAGTCGGGCTGCTCTTTTTCATAATCCATTTTCAATTCGGAAAATGAAAGTAAATTCTTATTCGTAACAGAAAGACTTGGCAAGGTTTTCAGCAACCAATCGCCGTTTGTTTTATCTAATTGAATCGTGACTGAATCGGCGGTTAATTGAAATTCTAAGCGTTGCATCTGGCAAGAGTCTCCTCTTTTAGATTTTGTATAGGTTTCTGCGAATGGTTGAGTTCCTAACCACAGAATTTTATGTGAGGGTTTTGTATTAAAAGGGGATGTTTCAGCTAAACATGCTTCGATATAATTCGGTTTTACTTTTGTTCGAGGAATATTAAAATCAAACCACTCTTGTAGAGGCAATTCAAAGCCAATATCGTGCATATAGTTATAGAGTGATTTTTTTAAGCCAAAGCTAAAAGCACCGTGATCAATTCCTGTTTTATCCTCAAAATCAATGTCGTTATTTGCAAAAGTAATCGACTGATAATTTGGGGTAACGCCATATTCACTCGGATTAATACCAATTGGACTATGTGCGGTTAATGCAAATTGATGCCAAAATCCAGATTGCAAAATTCCAATTTCAAACAGTTGACGCACCATTTCCAAACTGTCCACTGTTTCTTGAATGGTTTGAGTGGGGTAACCGTACATTAAATAAGAATGCACCATGATATTTGCCTCGGTAAAATTACGGGTCACCTGTGCTACTTGCGATACACTTACACCTTTGTCAATTAGTTCTAATAATCGATCTGAGGCGACTTCTAATCCACCCGAAACTGCAATGCAACCTGATGCTTTGAGTAAGTAACAAAGATCTTGCGTAAAGTTTTTTTCAAATCGAATATTCGTCCACCAAGTCACGGTAATTTTTCGCCGAATAATTTCTAAGGCCAAGGCTTTCATTAAGGCGGGTGGTGCTGCCTCATCTACAAAATGAAAACCCGTTTCACCCGTTTGGGAAATCAGCTCTTCCATGCGGTCGACCAATAAATTGGCGGCAATGGGTTCGTATATTTTTATATAATCCAACGAAATATCACAGAAGGTACACTTGCCCCAATAACAGCCATGAGCCATGGTTAACTTATTCCATCTGCCGTCACTCCATAAGCTGTGCATGGGGTTGGCAATTTCAATTACTGAAATGTATTGGTTGAGTAGTAAGTCGGAATAATCAGGTGTGCCCAATTCGTTTTGTTTATAGTCCTGTTGGGTGGTATTGTTTTTATAAACGAGCTCTTCGTTTTCCAATAAAAAGGTGCGTTTAAAATTATCTTCATCTCCATTTATAACATGGTTTGTCAATAATTCAATCGGCAATTCACCGTCATCCAATGTAATGAAATCGAAAAATTCAAAAACGCGAATATCAGATACAGAGCGCAATTCAGTATTGGGAAATCCGCCACCCATTGCAATTTTGATAGTTGGGTGCTTTGCTTTTATAAATTGCGCACATCTAAATGCGCTATATAAATTCCCTGGAAATGGAACTGAAAAACAAATGAGTTTTGGTTGATTGGTTTGAATCCGTTCTTCTAAAATTGAAAGTGTAATTTCATCAATTAGGGTTGGCGAATCATTCAGTGCTTCATACAATTCGTCAAAGGAATTAGCACTTTGCCCTAATCTTTCTGCATAACGACTAAATCCAAAATTTTCATCAATGCATTCAATAATAAAATCGGATAAATCTTCCAAATAAAGTGTCGTAATATGTTTTGCTTTATCATGATTCCCCATTGAACCAAATGCCCAATCTAAATCATCTAATTGTTCAAACCGCGAAGCCTGAGGCAAAAATTTTCCTTGACATATTTGACGCGCCAAGGTTTCATTATTCCCTTGCAAAAACTGAACAACAGCATCCAGGGGCTGCAAGTAGTCATTCCGCAAGGCGTATATGCGTTTGCAATTTTCTGTAATTATCAAGTCTTGTTCATTCGCCGTTTCAAACAGGGTGGTAAATGTTGCTTTAGAGAATAGGTTTAAAATTACTTCAATACCTAAGTCCATTTGAAAAGCGGAAATTCCTTTCGTATTTAAAAAGCCTTTGAGATACGCCGTAGCGGGGTAGGGCGTATTCAATTGTGTAAAGGGCGGCGTTATTAATAAAAGGTCTTTCGACATTGGTTGAATTACAATAGTGATTTACAGGGTTAAAGATAATTGAAAAACTGGGATGGGAATATCCGTGAATTTAAGGGTTAAACTGCTGATAAACTTGCTCATTAAATTTGTTCACCCATAGTTTATATTGTTTGGCAGAAGGATGCAGACCGTCTGAAGCCACCAAATTAGGCTAGTATGCTATTCGGTCAAACAGCGAATCCTAATCCATTAAATGACTCAACAGTAACTGTTGCGGATAAAATTATTATAACAGGAACCGTTACGAATGAAAATGGTGTTGGAATCAGCGCAGCCGTAAAGTATTTTTTTAATGAAGAGTATATCATCATTAAAACGGGTGATCAGGGTCAATTTGAATTTAAAATGCCAAGTGAACTAGTAGGGCAAAATATTACCCTTCAATTCTATGCGATGGGTTATAAACCTGAATATGTCGCAACAATGGATCTTAAAGCAAAGTGTTATAGACACCTCATTCATTTAGGCGAAATTCCTGCGAGAAATTCGAAAACTTTACCTTTATTGGGATTCTTCTAACTATATTTGATTGCAGCAAACAAAAAGCGATTACAATATAAGTAAAATGGCAAAAGTACAATTTAGAACAGATGACCCTAAGTTAGGATTGACCCAAGCAATTGGATTTATTTGGGAAGATCGTGATGGAATTCATATTGAATATCAAGTCTCTGACATTATTTTGAATGTTATCAAGTCAGCTTTAAAAGATGTATTTATTCCTTATTCACAAATTGCGAGTATTGTCTACAAAAAATCCTGGCTAGGTAAGGGGAAAATAATTATCTCACTTTCAAGTTTGAAAGGACTAGATAAAATTATGTTTTTAGAAACCACGACACTAAAAATTTCAGTTAAGAAAGATCAAAAGTCGAATTGTTTGGAGTTTGAAGCAAACGCGAACTTGTCTTTATCTACAGATCGAGTGGCTCAGTTGGATGAAATGTGATTTGCAAGGAGCAATGCGCTGCCCTGAGCATTTGTCGAAGGATGTAATGATCAATTAAATTATTTTTGACTAATTCGCCATTTCACTCATAAACTTGATGCGCATTAAGCGAAGTTGTTCTTCCTCATAATCGCCTTCAAACTCTTCAAATGCAGTGTCTAATTGGTCTGATTCAGCTTCTAGAAAATAATCGTAAATATCTTCTTGATCGTCTTCGTCCAACTGGTCGTTGATATAATAGTCGATATTCATTTTGGTGCCAGAACTCACGATACCTTCAATTTCAGTAATGATTTCATCTACCGTTTTACCTTTTGATGAAGCAATATCTTCTAAAGGCATTTTGCGGTCCACATTTTGAATGATATGAACTTTTAAAACAGACTTATTCACAACAGACTTTACAACGAAGTCTTGTGCGCGTTCGATATCATTTTCTTCAACATATTTGGCAATCATTTCAATAAATGGTTTGCCATAACGCGAAGCTTTACCAACACCCACACCAACAATATTTGCCAACTCTTCCAAATTAATTGGATACTGAATCGTCATGTCGATTAAAGAAGGTTCCTGGAATATGACAAACGGAGGTACACTTTTCTCTTTTGAAATACGCCTCCTTAAGTCTGTCAGCATTTTAAACAATTCTTCGTCCGCTGTGCTTGCCCCTTTTTGCACAATTGTATTGGCTTCTTCTGCCGAGTAATCATGTTCTTTTAGTAGTTTGAATGAATAGGGTTTTTCAATGAATTTACGCCCATCTTCAGTCAACTTTAGCGTTCCGTATGATTCTACTTCTTTAAATAAAAAGTCATGAACTAAACATTGTCTAGACACGGCATTCCAGAACAAGAAGTCATGTTCTTTTCCTGCGCCAAACGTATCTAATTTATCATGTTTATAAGAGCGTGTTTCTTGCGTGTCGTTTCCAATAAGGAAATTACAAAGGTATTTTGCTTTTTGAGATTCTTTTAATTGTAACACGGCTTTAAGGAATAATTGAATTTCGTTCATTCCTTCAAACTTTTCACGTGGATTTTTACAGTTGTCGCACATTTCAGAACATCTTTCTTCTGCAAAGCGTTCACCAAAATAATGTAGAATATATTTTCGGCGGCAAACAGAAGTCTCTGCATAGGAAACAATTTCATGTAATAATTGACGCCCAATTTCTTGTTCGGCGATCGGTTTACCATGCAAAAACTTTTCAAGTTTTTCAATGTCTTTATAGCTATAGAAGGTCAAGCAATGTCCTTCTCCGCCATCTCTTCCCGCACGACCTGTTTCTTGATAATAGCTTTCTAAACTTTTCGGAATGTCATGATGAATCACAAATCTAACGTCCGGTTTGTCAATTCCCATTCCAAATGCAATGGTTGCAACAATCACATCCGCCTCCTCCATCAAAAACATGTCTTGATGTCGTGCACGAGCGCTCGACTCTAGTCCGGCATGATAAGGTAAGGCATTAATTCCGTTAATCTGAAGTATTTCGGCAATTTCTTCTACCTTTTTCCTGCTTAAACAATAAATGATACCCGACTTTACAGAACGTTCTTTGATGAAACGAATGATGTTTTTTTCCACATCCTTTTTCGGTCGAACTTCATAGTATAAATTATCCCGATTGAATGACATTTTAAAAATGGTGGCATCCAACATTTGCAAGTTCTTTTGAATGTCGTGTTGCACCTTTGGTGTAGCAGTTGCGGTTAATGCAATAATTGGTACATTACTAATGGCTTGAAAAATTTCTCTTAATCGGCGGTATTCAGGACGGAAATCATGTCCCCATTCTGAAATACAATGTGCTTCGTCAATGGCGAAGAATGAGATTTCTACACCAGTTAAAAATTCAATATTTTCTTTTTTGGTGAGTGACTCTGGCGCTACGTAAAGCAATTTGGTTTTGCCATGCGTAATGTCGTCCTTCACCTGCTTGATTTCTGTCTTGGTAAGTGATGAGTTTAAAAAATGCGCCACGGAATCCGAATCGCTAACATGCCTAATAGCATCAACCTGATTCTTCATTAATGCGATTAGTGGAGAAACAACAATAGCTGTTCCTGGAGAAATTAATGCCGGTAGCTGATAACAGAGTGATTTCCCACCTCCCGTTGGCATAATAACAAAGGTGTTTTTTCCGGCTAACACATTTGCAATAATGGGTTCTTGTTCTCCTTTAAATTCGTTAAAACCGAAATATTTCTTTAAAGAATCTTTTAATTGGACTGGATTTTTCGTGATCATCAAAACTATTTTATCCCTATAATTTGTAGCGTAAGTTGGTAGGTTGGTAATCTGTAATTAATGGTAACCATATATTAAAGATAAAACAATTGCGGACTTATGAAATGTTTTTCAAAAAAAAAAACTGCTTTTTTTAACAAATTGAATCCATGCCCAATAAATGGATTTAACCTATCGAAATCGATTGAGATGAGGAGAAATGAATCCGTATTCCCTACTCATTGGCAAATTGAAATCTCGGAAGATTTGAAATAAAAGGAGTAAAAATAATTAAGAAGGATGTTTTACGACTTTGGCAAGACTTTTGCTTTTCTTTTGTAAAGCAACGTAGGTGTGAAAAATACGTTTTGTTAATGTTCTGTTAAACTTTGTTTTGTTTTAAAGAAGCTTTTCTATATTTGAAACCAATTAAACAACAGAAAGAAAACTTATTAAATAAATAAATATGAAAAAAATTGTCTTAACACTTAGTTTATTAGTTTTTGCCGCAATTGGAATGAATGAAGCTTATGCTCAAACAACTGGCGAAATTACAGTCACCGAAACGGAAAAAGAAGTGCCTGCAGATGGGCCTAAAATTTCAGTAGACAAAGAGTTTCACGATTATGGTGAGATTGAACAGGGTGGTGATGGAACATGTGTTTTTACTGTAACAAATACGGGTAACGCTCCGCTAATCATTTCTTTATGTAAAGGATCTTGTGGATGTACTGTGCCAGTGTGTACAAAAGAACCAATTGCACCAGGTGCTTCAACTGAAGTGTCTGTAAAATATGACACAAAACGTCTTGGTTTAATTAATAAAACGGTTACGATTACTTCAAATGCCGTAAATTCACCAAAGAAAATTGTGAAAATTAAAGGTAAAGTAAACGGGAAACCAGCAGGTGGAGCTCCAACAAGCACAGGTGGACCAGTTTTAAACTAATAAATAGATTATAAATTCAATAAAAAATAAAACAAAATGAGAAAAGCGGTAATAACACTAAGCCTTATTTTAGTTGCAATGTTTAGTTTTGCACAAGAAGGGCAACCAGTAGTTGCAGGACAAGCAGACGGACCAGTAATGAAGATTAATAAAGATATCCATGATTATGGTGAAGTTGATTATGCTGGAAACGGAACTTGCGTTTTTACAGTTACAAATGTGGGAAATGCTCCGCTAATTATCTCTTTATGTAAAGGATCTTGCGGGTGTACAGTACCTGCTTGCCCTCAAAAGCCGATTGCTCCTGGCACATCAGCGGAAATTACAGTGAAGTATGATACAAAACGAACTGGACCATTCCATAAGTCGGTAACTATTACTTCAAACGCTGTAAATACACCATCACAAGTGGTGAAAATTAAAGGAAGTGTAAAAGCTAAACCTGTTTCGGAAACAACAACAATTCCGCCAACGAATTAATGAGGCTATTTTTTGCGATCATAATAGCGTTGAGTTCCGCATTCACTTTTAGGAGTGGTGCGGAATTCTCTTTTTTAGACCGTAATCATGACTTTGCGGGTGTGAATGAAGGGGTAGTGCTTGAGCATGATTTCTCATTCACGAATGTGGGTGATCTTCCTTTGGTTGTATCTGATTTCAAAGTCGCCTGTACATGTACAAAAATTACTTTTCCAACCGATCCGATTTTGCCCAATCAAAAAGGGAGTATTCATCTTTCTTTCGATACGGAAGGTAAATATGGCTTCCAAAGCCGTAAAATTGAAATTATTTCTAATGCCGGCCGAAAAGTAAAATTAAGCTTTCGAGTTTTTGTGAACCGCGTTTAATTTTAGATGTAGGGCAATCGCTTGATGAGCAGCTTTAACATCATGAACCCTTAATATCATAGCGCCATTCTTTAAAGCAATCATGTTCAAAGCCGTGGTACCATTTAAACTTTCTTCAGAACTTGTGTCGAGCGTTTTGTAAATCATTGACTTTCTTGATAGCCCGGCTAAGAGCGGTTTGTTCAACGCCCAAAATGAATCTAACTGACTTAATAAGGCAAAATTTTGATCGAGCGTTTTGCTAAAACCAAATCCCGGATCAATAATAATATCTTTCACACCAGCTTGTTCTGCCTTGCGAATTTGAACCGAAAAATAATGGATTAAATTCAACATGAGATTATCATAACTAGTATGTTCCATCATATTTGCCGGAGTGCCGCGCATATGCATTAATATATATGGGCAGCAGTGTTCAGCTGCCACGTTAAAAATGTTCGAATCCATTTGTCCGCCAGAAATGTCATTGATTAAGTCGGCCCCATTTTTCAACGCTTCTAATGCTACCTTGCTCCGAAATGTATCAATTGAAATTAAGGTTTCTGGCTGTGCTTTTTTAATCGCTTGAATAAGTAGAATCGTTCGGTCTATTTCCTCCTCTTCTGAAACTTCAGTCGCACCAGGACGAGAAGAGTATCCTCCAATGTCAAGTATTGAAGCGCCTTCGTTGATCATTTCCGCGGCTTTTTTCAACGCCATTTCTAAATTATTAACACGACTTTTCCCATAAAAACTATCGGGTGTAGCGTTTATAATCCCCATTACAATTGGGTTTGAGAATTCCCTTAAAATACCTTTGGTATTAAAGCTTAATTGTGATGAAAAAAGCGTATCTTTCACAGCTAAAAATAGATTTATTTTAATGCATAAAACGGCAGAACAATATAGAAAAGTAATTCTGAATTGTCGTTCCATTTTTGAAAAAAAAGGAACAGATTATGGGACGGCATGGCGAATTTTACGTGTAAGTTCATTGACGGATCAATTATTCATTAAAGCACAACGTATTCGAACCATTCAAGAAACGGGAGTGAATAAAGTGGGGGAAGATATTGAGAATGAGTTTGTAGCGATTGTGAATTATTGCGTGATGGGTTTAATTCAACTTGAATTAGGCGCTCAAACAGAAGAGATGGGTATGGAAGAAGCGGTCAAAAGATATGACGAGAAAACAAAAATATCTTTTGAACTGATGGAGAAAAAAAATCATGATTATGGAGAGGCTTGGCGTGATATGCGTGTTAGCTCATTAACAGATTTAATCATGATGAAAATTCTAAGAACGAAACAAATAGAAGATAACAAAGGTGAAACGCTGATTTCTGAAGGGGTTGATGCGAATTATCTTGATATGCTAAATTATGCCGCTTTTGCACTTATAAAATTTGATGAGGAAAAATGATTTAATCTGCCCGCCAATAGGGAACTTACAGATGTTAGTAATCTGTTAAAATGAAGCTGAGTCTTGAAAAAAGCAATACATTGACAAGAAAATCCACACCATGAACGAAATGAGACTTAGAAATACAAAGCTCGACATAATTGGTCGATCTTTGATTTTGAATATTGCAGCAATTATATTGAACGTTACAGCTGTTGTATTAATTGCAAAAGGATTCCACGCCAGCACAGATAGTGGAGCCATGGTTATGAAAATAAGTGGCTTTGCCTTAATCGCTATAACGCTTTTTGTACTTGCTATTCTGAAAGGAATGTTGCTATTTTCCTATGTGGCACGTGCCTTAGTTGGAGGTCTCTTTATAGTTTCTGGATTAGTGAAGGCCAATGATCCATGGGGTTTCGCATTTAAATTAGATGAGTATTTTGAACCAGCCGGCTTAGCATTTGACTTCCCATTTTTTGCAAACTTCCACGATTATGCAATCTATATATCCATTTTTGTTTGTATTGCTGAGATTGTATTAGGGGCTGCTGTTATTCTAGGAGGAAAAATTAAGCTCGCATCTTGGGCATTGATTTTAATGATGATCTTTTTTACGTGGCTTACTTGGTATACGTATTCATGCAATATTAAGCAAGAACTTGCCGGTTTGGCAGGGGAAGATTTTGGACGGCAATGCGTGACTGATTGCGGTTGCTTTGGAGATGCCCTGCGCGGATCCGTTGGTCGATCCCTAACTCCGCTTGAATCATTTTGGAAAGATCTCGTATTGTTCTATCTCTGCATAATCATCTTCGTGAATCAATGGAAAATAAAATTGAACACTGTAAAAGAAAACTGGATTATGGTTCCAGCGTCAATGCTAGTCGTCATCCTTTTCTCTTGGGTTTTTGGATGGATCTTCCCCATTTTCTTCACGTTAATAACCATGTTGGGCGCATTC
>Ga0213861_10003365_pt1 | contig 13217 bp, 12 predicted proteins | sample PICome_4_FD_160110 | JGI IMG/M metagenome (GOLD analysis project Ga0213861, IMG submission 160110) | Coastal seawater microbial communities near Pivers Island, North Carolina, United States - PICO131 | ecosystem: Environmental > Aquatic > Marine > Coastal | place: USA: North Carolina...
GCCTTGTCACCATGAAAGTCAAATCCACCGAGAAAATTGCGAATTTCCTGCTCAGTTGATTTCGGACTGATTCTTTGAATATGTAAAAAAGCACTTGCCTGCAGGTCTAAAACTTCCAGCTGGTGCTGAGCAAAGTAACCAACTTTTATATTTTCACCGTAGACCCGTTTGCCATCGAGCAGATCAAGGTCACCAGTTAAGCTGCCAATCAATGTTGATTTACCGGCACCGTTTGGACCCAATAATCCAATTCTTGTCCCCGGCTGCAAGTCAAAATTAACCTGGGTGAGAATTTTTTTATCGCCGTAACCCAAATCCGCCTGACTGATATTGACCAGCGCGCTGTGCGCTTTTTTGGGTGTCGGAAAATCAAAATTAAACGGCGAGTCAATATGGGCTGGCGCAATATCCTCCATGCGCTGCAACTCTTTAACCCGACTCTGCGCCTGTTTGGCTTTTGATGCTTTGGCACGAAAACGTGCGATAAAACCTTCAACTTCTTTTCTGCGTTTTTGCTGCTTTTCAAAACTCGCCTGCTGCAGTGCTAAACGTTCGCTTCGGACTCTTTCAAAAGTTGAATAATTGCCTTTGTAACAATTGGTTTTTTGATATTCAAGATGCACGATTCGCTCGACAACATTGTCGATAAAATCCCGATCGTGGGAAATTATTAACAGTGTTCCGGGATAACTTTTTAACCACTGCTCCAGCCACAATGTGGCATCCAAATCGAGGTGGTTAGTCGGCTCATCGAGCAGCATTAAATCCGACGGACTCATCAGTGCCTGAGCAAGGTTTAAACGAATGCGCCAACCACCGGAAAAACTGTTTACCGGACGGTTAACTTCCGACTGAGTAAAGCCTAAACCATGGAGTAATTGCTCAGCCCGATAGTGGGCATCAAAACCATTGGCGGCATCGAGCTTTTCATACTCCAGAGCGAGACGGTCGTTATTCTCATCTAGGGTCGCCTGGGCAATCGCTTTTTCTATGGCTCGAACCTGGGGATCACCGTCGAGAACATAGTCGACCGCGCTGTGCTCGGAATTAGCCAATTCCTGAACCATATGGGCAATGCGCCAAGTGGAGGGAATAAACAGGTCCCCGGCGTCCGGCGCTATCTCGCCAAGCAGCAGTTTAAACAGGCTCGACTTGCCGGTGCCATTACCGCCAATAATGCCGATATGCTGGCCGGGATGAACCACGAGTTCGGCATCCTCTAAGAGGACTTTTATGCCGCGACGCAGTTCGACATTACTTAATGTAATCATATTGGACTTATTACCAGTATTTTATTCAGACCCTAAAAAGCCGCCGGACTGGTGGCTCCACAATTTGGCATAAAGTCCATTTTTGGCGAGTAATTCTTTATGACTGCCCTGCTCCACTATCCGGCCCTGATCAAAGACAATCAACTTATCCAGTGCGGCAATCGTCGACAACCGATGGGCAATGGCAATAACCGTTTTACCTTCCATCAGCTGGTTAAGACTCTGCTGAATGGTTGCTTCCACCTCGGAATCCAGTGCCGAGGTCGCCTCATCGAGCACCAGAATCGGCGCGTCTTTTAACAGCACTCGGGCGATGGCAACTCTCTGGCGCTGACCACCGGAGAGGGTGACACCGCGTTCGCCGACATGGGCATCGTAACCACGGCGCCCCTTATTGTCGCGCAGGTTGAGAATAAACTCATGGGCCTGGGCCTGTTTAGCGGCGGCTATCATCTGCTCTTCTGTGGCATCCGGGCGGCCAAACATAATATTCTCCCGCACCGATCTGTGCAGCAGCGAGGTATCTTGGGTGACCATGGCAATATTGTCGCGCAAACTCTCCTGGGTCACTTCCTTGAGATTCTGTTTATCAATAGTCAATTCACCACTCTGGGTATCAAAGAAGCGCAATAACAGACTGACCAATGTGGATTTACCAGCACCACTGCGGCCGACAATACCGACCTTTTCCCCGGGGGCAATTGTTAAGTCGAGCTGATCGAACACCCTCTCATCTTCGTTATAGGAAAAATTCACCTTATCGAAACAGATCTCGCCCCTGTCCACCACCAGATCTGTAGCGCTTTCGCTATCGGTAACACCATGGGGAATAGAGATAGAATTAATGCCATCCTGTACCGTGCCGATATTTTCAAACAGACCGCCGATCTCCCACATAATCCAGTGAGACATACTGATCAGGCGAATCGACAGACTCATTACAATCGCAATGGCGCCCGGTGTCACCGAACCTTGGGTCCAGAGATAGATGCCCAGCGCACCAGTGCTAAATACCAGCAGCATATTGAGGATCCACAGGCAGATATTGAGCAGGGTAACCAAGCGCATCTGCGGGTGAACCGTATCGAGAAATTCGGCCATGCCATCTTTGACGTAGGCGGCTTCGCGGGAACTTCGGGAGAAAAGCTTAAGGGTGATAATATTGGTGTAACTATCGACTATCCGTCCGGTCATCAGCGAGCGCGCATCGGCCTGTAACATAGCGATATTCTTCATTCGCGGGACAAAGTATCGCTGTATGGAAATATAAGCCAATAGCCAGCCTACCAATGGCACACAGAGCCTAAGGTCAGCACTGGCAACCAGTATGAGCATGGTCACCAGATAGATAGTCACAAACAGCATGACATCGAGCAGCTTCATTACCGTGTCACGCACAGCGAGTGATGTCTGCATCACTTTAGTGGCGATGCGCCCACTAAATTCATTCTGAAAGAAGCCATAACTTTGGCTCAACAGATAGCGATGAGTCATCCAGCGAACCGCCATAGGGAAATTTCCCATCAGCGTCTGATGTACCACCATTGAATGCAGTGCTCTGGAGATCGGGATAACAAGCAACACGAACAACGTCATAGCCACCAGAGTTTTCCATGAATCAGCAAGAAATGTTTCCGGATTACTGGTCGACAGCCAGTCAACTATCTGGCCGAGAATACCGAATAACAGGGCTTCGGAGACCGCGGTAATGGCTGTAAGAATTGCCATCAAAATCAACCAGTGCTCTATGCCGCGACTGTAATAGCGGCAGAACTGATAGATTCCACGAGGTGGTTGCTGGGGAGATTCGGCTGGAAATGGATTAACCAACCGTTCAAAAAAGCCAAACATTTATTATCCTGTGGGTGTGTCCTGCAACAATAAGCCTATAATTGGGCTGTGGATAAGGCGATGGGATTTCTAATCGTCAATAATTCAGGCGGGCATAATAACAAGATCCGGACCTCCTCAGGAGAAACAAATGATTTTTAATCGCTCTATTTGCGTAAAAGTTTTCTTTTTTATCTGCTTTTTAAGCACCAGCTCGACCATAGCCATTGATCTTGAAGCAGAGCGTATGATCGACAACCTCGCCAACCTGCAGTTTGATAAACTCGGTAGCCCACAGATTAAAACTGATTCGATCAAACCGGTACTCGCTCCCGCAGATCAACCTCACCGTCTGCTGGTGATCGCCGTGGAGTTTCCGGAAATCGGCTACGAGCGCTTCGCTGGAGATAAAAGACAGAACCGCAAAAACCGCGACTATTTTCAAAAGCTGCTATTTGGCGGCAGCGTTAAACGCCCCAAGTCTGGCACTCTTTCCCACTACTATCGCCATCAGTCCAAGGGGCTCTACAACATTACCGGGCAGATTATGCCGATCGCCAAAGTCGACAAACCTCTGGCTCACTATGGACGACCCATACAAAACGCCGATGGCAGCTGGCGCAACGATGACCACACCGATGAGCTGGTCGCCGATGCACTCCGCGCAGTCTATAAAAACAATCCCGACTTCCCGTGGAAAGATTACGATATCTGGGATCCACAGGATTTTGATGGCGATGGTAATCGCTCTGAAGCTGATGGCTATTTGGATCATCTGGTGATTGTCTATGCCGGCAAGGGCCAATCCTCCTGTCAGGGGCTGTACAAACTCGGGGAAAAATTTACCAGCAATGCCGACAGCTCAATTTTCGACCGCCTGCCAAAAGCAGAACGAGACTGTGCTGACCGTATCTGGCCCCATCGCGGCTCAATCAACCGCGATCTAGGTAAAGGACCAACCCTCGAGGGCGTTGTGAACGGACGGGGCGGCCTGGAGATTGAAAAGGACCTGTGGCTCTACGATTACAATATGCAGTCTGAATATACTGAAGTGGCAACCTTTATCCACGAGTTTGGCCATTCGCTGGGACTGCCGGATATCTACGCTCGCGCCACCAATAACTCCACCGCCTCTTGGGAAGTCATGTCATCAACCGCATCGCCAGAACCTCAAGAGATGAGCAGCTGGTCGCGAATGGTATTGGGCTGGATGAAACCCTGCATTGTCAGACCACCGGGCTTTGGTGGCGACAAGCGCCGCTCTATGTACCTGAAAACCATGAATAACTGGTCGAATAAAACCGGCGACATCAACAGCCCCGGGGTTTGCGATTCAACAATGGTGATCCTGCCACCAAAAATACGCGAGCTAAATCTGGGGCCTCTGGGTGAGGCGCAGGGTAAATACGCCGCCTATACCGGACAGGGCAATGACCTCAATCACTTTTTAACCCGCAGCTTTGACCTGACCAAAGTAGCGCCAGAACAGCCGCTGATACTCTCCTTTGATACCTGGTTCAAAATCGAATCAGATTGGGATTATCTCTATATAGAAGCCGCAACCGATGGCGGCGAATACCAGCGTCTATTACCTACTGACAAAGACAGTGCAGCGGATACTAGCAGCAGCATGCCCTCCAAAAAAGGTCATGAAGGTGAAGGCTCACTTCCAGGATTTAGCGGTCGATCTGGAGATATGGATGGCGATGGCAAAGTGGAAATATCCAGTGGCTGCGACCCCAAAATAGATAAAACCCTGGCTGAAGATCGCGTCGGGAAGAGCGTCGTTGATGCCTGCGAAACGGCCCAGTGGATTGAGGGAAAATTTAATCTCGAAACCTATCGCGGCAAACAGGTTTCCATTCGCTTCCATTACTTCGCCGATGGCGCCGCCGTCGAAGATGCCGCACTAATCGATAATATCGCCTTGCCAGCGATCAATTATCTGGAAGATTTTGAAAGCGGCAGCATTCAGGGCTGGAGCAGCCAGGGCTTCACCATCAGTGGCGGCCAGCACCGTATCGCCGTGCCCCATTATTATCTACTTGAATATCGCGATCCCTACGCAAGCTTCAAAAAAGTTAAAAACTACGATGCCAGTTTGGCCAAGCCGGGCTTCTCATTCTATAAAGACCAGTCCGGTGAGATGAAAGCCTTTAATGCCAATTACCGCCCCGGGGTTCTCGCCTGGTACTACAATGGTGAATATCTCTGGAGCCAAAATGAGCCGGCGCAGTTTGGCCCGGGTAATGGCTTTCTTCTTTTAGTTGACGCCAATCCCCAGGAATTTAATCTGCCCGGCGTACCTGAACAGTATCTGCAAAATAAAGAGGGCTGGACCTTCTACAAATTTGATCAAGAGGCTCAGCCCTGGTTGCATCAGAGCTTTGTCGATGTCATGTGCCACCAGCGCCGCGCCGCATTTTATGCCAGTGATGTCAGCGCGGAAGATCGCCAGCGCTGTAGTCAGTCTCTGGTCAATGGCCTGCCGCCGGTTGAGTCCTTAAACTGGAATGGTCGCCAGTTGATGTATGGCTATACATTGATTAACGAACTACTGCCCGGCGCCGATAGACTTAAATATAAAGGTGTCTCCACGCTGTTTGATCTGCGAATCCGCAATGACATCACCGAATATCGTCTCTATGACCGCGTTCTGCGCAACCGACATTCCGGTGATGCACCCTTTGCGCTAGAGCCATTTGCCAATGGCACCTCTGTCTACGGTATTCAAAACAACAGCATAATTCAGGAAGAGACCACAGCCTATCCGCCAGTTAGCGAATTTTCAGACGCTCGTCCCAATCGCTACCTGAATCCCCACCTTCCCTTTGGTGGCGCCAATATTCCCGAGCTGGGACTGCGCTTTAAGCTCGGCCAGCCCGCTTCTGAGGCACCGGACACCGCCGAGGTGAAGGTCATTATAGATTGGGACTAACAGCAAACACTGTTTTGGGACTGGTAGTACGTATTTACATCTATTGACTGAGAGCTACCGGGGAATCACCTTCCTGCCATGGCGGCAGCTTTTTCATCGCCGCCAAAAAAAGTGGTGAATCGAGAAGCCCCTGCAACCAGATTTGTAGCTTTGGATAGGGTGACTGATCGAACCAGTGCTTGTCGACAAAGGCGAACTGACGAACAAACGGGAACAGCGCTATATCCGCCATAGTAATTCTGTCTGCCAGCAGATAGCGCTGGCGACTTAAACGCTCTTCCAGCAGTTCTAAAAATATTTCGCCCTGAGTGCGATAGAATTCTTGCGACTCTGCCGGATAGCGCTCCCAGTATTTATAGTGATCGAGATAGGTTTTAAACTGATTATCGTTGTAATCGATTAGCTGGTTGATAGATTCAAGTATCTCTTCGTTCAACCACTGCTGTGGATCCTCAATAGCCAGCGCCCAGTGCATAATATCGCGACTCTGGTCCAGTACTTGAGAATCGGGCAGCAGCAATACCGGCACAGTTCCCTTGGCGGAAATATCGAGCATTGAGGACGGTTTATCCTTGAGCAGGACTTCACGGAGTTCAAGGTTTATACTCGAATATAACAGAGCCATCCGCGCGCGCATTGCATAGGGGCAGCGCCGAAAAGAATAAAGCACAGGTAACATTGGGGAATATCCGCTCCGCGGGTTAAATAAACGACAACTCTAACAAAAAGAAGAATAACTATGTCAATCGATGAAGCATCCAACAAACAGTACGACCTGATTATTTTTGGTGCCACCAGTTTTGTCGGGCAAATTTTAACCACCTACCTGATTGAACATTTAGGCAGCGACAGTGATATCTCCTGGGCTATTGCCGCACGCTCCGAAACGAAATTGACCGCACTGCGTGACTCCTATGGCGACAGCGCCAAACAACTGCAGATGATAATTGCCGACTCCCACGATGAAGCTTCGCTTCAGGCCATGTGCGCCCAGACTAGAGTTATTGTCTCTACCGTTGGACCCTACGCACTCTATGGTGAGTTACTGGTAAAAGCCTGCGCTGAAAGCGGCACTGACTACACCGACCTGACCGGTGAAGCCCAGTGGATCAAGCAGATGCAGGACAAGTACCAACAGGCCGCGCAACAGAGTGGCGCGCGTATTGTTAACAGCTGCGGTTTTGACTCTATCCCCTCAGATATGGGTATGTTCTGCCTGCAGCAACAGGCCAACAAGCAATTTGACCATCCCCTGCCGCACACCAAACTTCGGGTTAAAGCCATCAAAGGCGGCGCCTCCGGAGGTACTGTAGCAAGCATGATCGAAGCGATTAAAGCGGCCAAAGCCGATCCAAAAGTTCGCCGTCAAATGGGCAACCCCTATTTACTCTGCGGTGAAAATCACCAGTATCAACAGAAAGCCCACAGCGTTAAAGGACCGATGTTTGATAAGGAATTTAACTCATGGGTTGCCCCTTTTATTATGGAAGCTATCAACTCGAGAATCGTTCTGCACTCCAATGTCCTTTCGGGCATGGCCTACGGTAAAGACTTTACCTACAGCGAGGGCATGCTGACCGGACGTGGATTTAAAGGACGCATGGGTGCCATTATGTCGACACTGGGATTTGGCGCACTGGGTGTGGGTCTGTTCTTCAACCCGCTGCGTGCACTGCTGGAGAAATTTGTACTTCCATCACCGGGCGAGGGCCCAAGCCCTGAAGCACAGCTAAAGGGGTTCTTTGATCTGCGCCTGTACGGTGCTGATAACAATGGCAACCATCTAATGGTTAAAGTCACCGGTGACCGCGATCCAGGCTATGGCTCAACCGCCAAGATGCTTGCCCAGGCGGGACTCTGCCTGGCCATGGATATTAAAAAGGAAGATTGTGCCGGCGGTTTCCTAACTCCTTCAACAGCCATGGGTCATGCTCTGATTAAACGCCTTGAAGATCATGCGGGGCTGGCTTTTACCCAGCTCTAAAAGTCTTCAGTTTTTAGAAGCATATTTAAAGGGCTCTTTTTAAGGGTCCTTTTTTACGAACTCATTTTTTACGAGCTCGTTTTAATTGTCCTTTCCCTTCTTTTGCGACTCACTTCAGCCGAATAATTCCATAATTTGGATACCCTTCAGCTCTGTTTATAATTTGGGGCTTGAGCAATTCAGTGAAACCGCTAAAACAATTTATTAAAACAACCTTTGTTGACTTTGTTGCGCAACGCGCTACACTTATCTTATGATTAAATCTTTCAAACATAAAGGGTTGGAAAGATTTTACGTATCGGGAAGCACTAGAGGCATTCAAAACAACCATGCCAACAGGTTACGAATGCAACTTGCTGCCCTGGATACAGCGCAAACAATTAATGATATTGATATTCCAGGTTATCGCTTACATCCCTTAAAAGGCATTAGATCGGAGTTTTGGTCTATTAGCGTCAACGGTAACTGGCGGGTGACATTTAAATTTATCGACGGGAATGTCTATATCGTTAACTATGAGGATTATCACTAATGACTATGCACAACCCCCCCCACCCCGGTGAGTTTATTCGCGCCACCTATATGGAGCCTTTCGACCTGAGCTGTCGCTTTCTGGCCAATCAGCTGGATGTGGCGGCATCTACGCTTAACCGGATTCTTAAACAGCAGAGTGGTATTAGCCCAGAGATGGCTTTGCGTCTCTCTAAAAGTCTTGGGCGCAGTCCGGAGAGCTGGCTAGCGATGCAACATAGCTATGATTTATGGCAGGCTAAAAAGGTTGTTCGATTGGAAAGGGTCAATAAGCTTGATCTGGATGCAGCATAGTTGGAGATCCCTCGTCATACCGACAAAGGAACGTCATACCGGCGTAGGCCGGTACCTATTGCCGCGTGAACCCAAACTCTAGCGAAGATAACAGATGCTGGCCTGCGCCAGCATGATGAAAAGAGGTGCCATCATGACAGGGGAGGCACCGAATACGACAGTAATTACAGCCGGACTGTGATCCCGCGCTCCGCCATATATTGCTTAGCCTCGGGCACTGTATGCTCACCAAAGTGAAAAATACTCGCCGCTAAAACCGCATCAGCTTTACCTTCAACAATCCCATCAACCAGATGCTGAAGATTACCCACACCGCCTGAGGCAATTACCGGAACATTCACCGCATCACTGATACGCGAGGTAAGTTCGAGATCAAAACCATTTTTGGTGCCATCGCGATCCATACTGGTCAGAAGAATCTCGCCAGCACCATAGTCGGTCATCTTCTCCGCCCACTGAATCGCATCAATACCAGTTGGCTTGCGACCACCGTGAGTAAAGATCTCCCATCTTGGCTGATCACCCTGCTCCACCTGCTTGGCATCAATAGCCACAACAATACATTGCGAGCCAAAACGCTGTGCCGCTTCGCGAACAAATTCCGGATTGTGAATAGCCGCTGAATTGATCGCCACTTTATCGGCACCTGCATTAAGTAGATTGCGAATATCCTGCAACTCACGAACACCGCCGCCCACAGTCAGGGGAATAAATACTTCGCCCGCCATACGCTCAACAGTATGCAAGGTGGTATCACGGGCTTCATGGCTGGCGGTAATATCCAGAAAAGTAATCTCATCGGCACCCTGCTCGTTATAGCGACGGGCAACCTCAACCGGATCGCCGGCATCGCGGATATCGACAAACTGAACGCCCTTAACTACACGGCCTTTATCAACATCGAGACAGGGAATAATACGTTTAGCCAGACTCATTTCTCTTCCTTAAACAGATGACCGAGCTTGCCAGCTTTGGTCGATAGATATTGAACATTGTGAGGATTGCTATCCGCCTGAAGTGGAACACGGTCGACCACATCTATGCCCAGCTCTTTCAAGGCCGCAACCTTGCGCGGATTATTGGTCATCAACTTAACCTGCCTGGCACCCAGATGCTCAAGCATCGGCGCACAGATAGAATAGTCACGCATATCAGCACCAAAGCCCAATTGCTCATTGGCTTCAACTGTGTCGGCACCCTGATCCTGCAAATTATAGGCACGAATCTTATTGACCAGACCTATACCACGACCTTCCTGACGGAGATATAAAATAGCCCCGCGACCCTGTTCAGAAATACGCTTCATGGCTTCCTGTAACTGCTCGCCACAGTCGCAGCGCAGACTGCCCAGCGCATCGCCGGTCAGGCATTCAGAGTGGATTCTTATCAACAGCGGCTCTTCAGCGGCGCAGTCACCCATGGTGATAGCGATATGCTCCTTACCTTTAAACGGGTCTTCAAAACCGTGAATATCAAAAGTGCCCCAACGAGTAGGTAATTTTGATGATTCGATAAAGCGAAGCGCCACAGTTTTCTCCAGAGTATTCGTTAAGAGTGTTTTATTCGGTCGGGTATTGTAGCTTCAACACTCGACCAGTAAAGGGTTTAAATAAGACCAACCGCGCCCAACAGAGCGATTACTGCAGCGGCGGCTAAACCAGCAATAACATCATCGACCATAATGCCAAAACCGCCAGAGACTTTTTTGTCCAGCCAGCTAATTGGCCAGGGCTTTAAAATATCAAACAGGCGAAATAGTACAAAGCCCAGCAGCAGAGATAACCAGGATACTGGCAGCGCGGCCATAGCAACCCAGAAGCCGACAAATTCATCCCAAACAATTCCGCCGTGATCGTGCACACCGAGTGTTTTGGCCGCAGACCCACAGATATAGATCCCGACAACCGTACTGATTAAAACAATAACCAAATAGCTCGACAGTGGCAGTTGCGCCAGCAGCCACCAAAGTGGAATAGCCGCCAATGTGCCCATAGTTCCAGGCGCTTTGGGAGAGAGCCCACTACCAAAACCGAAGGCCAGCAACAGTGTCGGCGAGCGCAGCAACTGCTTAAAAGATGGATTAACCATATTCTTATTCCGATTATTAACCAAAGTGGTCATACCCCTGCTTATTAACAGCAACTGGGTTGTTACCCCGATCTAAAACAGTGATCAGATTAACCGAATCGCCGGTTGCGGTGATAGTGCCGATTTTACTGGCATTCAGCTCACCGCAGTCAATCAACTGCTCAACCTTATCGAGCTTGTCGGCACCGACTGTAAAACAGAGCTGGTAATCATCACCGCCATAAAGTGCCCAATCAGTACAGTCTTTCGGAGACAGCTCCCTAACATCTTCCGCTATAGGTAGCTGCTCTGTATAAATAGTTGCGGCCACAGCACTGGCCTGACAAATATGACCCAAATCAGCGACCAGTCCATCGGAAATATCAATACAGGAACTGGCTATTCCGCGCAGTTGTATAGCTTTTTTAATCTGCGGATGAGGAGCATAGAATCTCTGAAGTAAGCGATCACTGTCAATACCGTAACTTGATTCACTGGAAATTGATTTTAGGCCTGCCGCGCCATCACCCAAAAAACCAGTTACAAAGACTGAATCCCCAACTGCCGCACCACTGCGCTGCAAACTCTCGTCCGGAGGCACTTCACCCAACATTGTGATTGAAACTGTCAGCGGGCCGCTGGTGGTATCTCCACCCAGCAACGCTATATCAAACTGTTTGGAAATTTCGGCGATACCAGCACTAAAATCTGCCAGCCATGCACTATTGGCTTTTTCCTTCGGGAGAGTTAATGCCAGAGTAAACCAGCGCGGCTGCGCGGCCATGGCAGCCATATCACTCAGATTTACACAGAGTGCTCGGGTAGCGATCTGCCTGCCTGTGGCAGTATCGGGGAAATGCACCCCCTCGACCAAAGTATCACTGGCAACCACTAGCTGTTGGTTGTCGCTGGGATTGATAAGCGCACCGTCATCACCAATACCCAATGCGACCCCGCGCTGACCGGTAAGGCCAGCAAAGTGGCTGGCGATCAGCTCGAATTCGCTGGGTTGATGATGCTCTTGATCAGACAGGGCTTTGTCCTCTCTCAGTGATTAGCGGTCAACTTAACGGCGCTTATTGGCAGCCACTTCTATAGCGCGCTTTTCAGCGGCGACACGGTCGAGAATACCATTGATATATTTAAAGGCATCGGTGGGGCCAAAGGTTTTTGCCAGGTTGACCCCTTCATTGATCACAACCTTATAGGGTACATCGATACGAAAAATCATCTCATAGGTAGATAGACGCAGAATGGCGCGCGACACTGGATCGAGCTGCTCTTCCTGACGATCTAAATGTGGCTGAAAGGCGGCATCTATTTCGCCAAGATTTTTCGGTACGCCATGCAGTACCTCGTGAAACAACTCAGTATCCACAGTGGCCATATTGTTATCGGTGTGGAATTCGGCTTCGATACTGACCAGATCCGTACCGCCCACATCCCAAGAGTAAAGCGCTTGAGCTAGCAGTCTGCGGGCTTTTTGGCGCATTTTAGGTTTTGACATTTATTCGGCGCCCTGGATTTGGTTAAACACGGTAAGTAATTCGAGAATCGTCAGCGCCGCCTCTTCGCCTTTATTCTCACTGTTATCACCAGAGCGATCCAGCGACTGCTGGAGGTTGTCGGTAGTCAGCAGGCCAAAGGCGACTGGCAGATTTTCATTTAAGGCAACTTCACCAATGCCCCTAGTAGTCTCTGCACAGACATAGTCAAAGTGCGGAGTATCGCCACGGATAACACAGCCCAGAGCTACAACCGCATCAAAGCGACCGGTAATTGCTGCCCGCTGGCTGGCCAGTGGCAACTCAAAAGCGCCGGGGACACGAAACACTTCCACAGCATCGCCCTCAATACCGTGACGGGCAAATGCGCGCACTGCACCGTCAAGCAGACCATCGGTAATTTCGGCATTCCAGCGCGCCGCGATCACTGCGATACGTGCATTGCCAACATTAAAGTTACCCTCTTCGGGTCTATATTCGCTCATGGACTGTTCCTGTTTTATTCGCAGTCGACATGTTCTACAACTTCGAGAGCAAAGCCGGAGATGCCGGTAAATTTAAACGGTGCACTCATCAGACGCATCTGGTGAATACCCAGATCGCGCAATATCTGCGAGCCGGTGCCAACCTGTTGGTAGACCACATCGCTGGCAAGCTGCGAGCGCGCCTGATTGGGGTTCACTATCTGCTCGATACTGCGATCAATATCTTCCGAAGACTCGGGATAGTAGAGCAAAACCACAACACCACGGCCTTCGGCGTCAACCCGCTCCAGAGCCTTGTGAAATGACCAGCTC
>Ga0213861_10003367_pt1 | contig 13211 bp, 8 predicted proteins | sample PICome_4_FD_160110 | JGI IMG/M metagenome (GOLD analysis project Ga0213861, IMG submission 160110) | Coastal seawater microbial communities near Pivers Island, North Carolina, United States - PICO131 | ecosystem: Environmental > Aquatic > Marine > Coastal | place: USA: North Carolina | collected...
TGTGGATCGGATCAGCCCGCGAACTTGGGATTGTCAGCCTGACCGCCGAACAGCTCGCCACTCTGTAGACCGGAGGTGATGGACCTGACATGAAAAAGGCGCCCGAATGGGGCGCCTTTGTTTATTTTTGGGTCCTGCCCACTGCTTATTGGCCGTCCAGCACCAGAGCCACGAACCGGGGATCGCCGCCCCGACGCACCAGCAGCAGCAACGACCGCCGGCCAGCTTCGGTTGCCTCGTCGATCCGGGCTGTAAAGTCATCGACCGAAGCGACCGGCTGCTGCCCGGCCTCGGTGATCACGTCGCCGGCCATGAGCCCCTTGGCCTCGGCATCGGACAGGGGTTCAACAGCTGTCACGACCAGTCCGGCTTGCTCTGTGATGTCGTACTCGGCAGCAAGGTCATCGGTGATTTCCGACAGGGTCAGGCCGAGCATCTCGGTCATTTCGGGCTCGGGTGCGGGGGCCACCTCTTCCGAAGCAGGAACAACGCTTTCGGCGTCCTCACGACGTCCCAGCGTGACGGTCAGGGTGGTCATCTCGCCATTGCGCAGCACCTCAACGACGACGGCCTTCCCGACAGGCGCGTTGCCGACCATGCGGACCAGGTCCCGGGTATCGGGCACGTCTTGCCCGTCAAAGGTCAGAATGACATCACCCGACAGAACCCCGGCATCTTCCGCCGGACCGGGGGGCACATCCGTGACCATCGCACCCGCCGATGAGGTCAATCCAACGATCGCCTCGACCATGTCGGGGGTAATGTCCTGGATGCGAACGCCCAGCCAGCCGCGCCGGGTTTCCCCAAACTCTCTTAACTGGTCCACCACATTGCTCACGACCGACGACGACATGGCAAAGCCGATGCCGATCGAGCCGCCATTGGGCGACAGGATCGCAGTGTTCACGCCGATCACTTCACCGCTCATATTGAACAGGGGTCCACCCGAGTTTCCGCGGTTGATGGCCGCGTCAGTCTGGATGTAGTCGTCGTATGTCCCAGAAAGCGCCCGGTTGCGGGCGGAAACGATGCCGGCAGAGACTGAGAAGCCCTGTCCAAGCGGGTTGCCCATGGCCATCACCCAATCGCCCACCCTGGAACCTGAAGCATTGCTATCGCCAAAGGCTACGAACGGCAGGTCCGTCGCATCGACCTTGAGCAGAGCGATGTCGGTATTCGGGTCTGTTCCGATCAGTTCTGCCGGCAATTCGCCGCCCAAAAAGAACTCGATCAGGATTTCATCCGCCCCTTCAATGACGTGGTTGTTGGTCACGATATAGCCATCGCTGGAGATCACGAAACCCGATCCCAAAGCCGAGGACCGGCGCGGTGCGTTGGGGCCGCGATCCTGGAAATCCCGAAAGAAGTCCTCGAACGGGGACCCCTCGGGCGCCTGTCCCTGGGGACCTGTCGCTGCGGCAATCGTGGTCGAGGTGGTGATATTGACGACCGCCGGGCTGACCATTTCGGCAAGCGCCGCAAAGCTCAGCGGCCGCCCATCCTCCATCACTTCGGGCGGCAGCGCTTCTTGCGCAGGCGCAGGCAGAGCCTGCGACAAGACAAGCGCCGCCCCCAGGGCCAGCGGAGCCCAGAGGCGTACCCCCCAGGACGAGGTCGACATCTCAATTGACTGCGCGGCTGCCCGTGCGGGCGAATTGGTTCTTGCGGCCTGTGTGTTCACTGGGGGGCTCCCTTTGCGACGAATCCGGGGTCACCCTGCAAGGTGACCGTTTGGTGACAGACTGTACCTAGGACGCGCGCAACACAACGCAAAGCCTTTTACAATTGTCTCAAGAGGCCGTGATAGTCCATCTGTCGGCACGCCACCGAAGGCTCACGATCCCTATTGCAAATTCCGGCCGGACCCGGATAACGATAGGACATCAGGTTCGGGAGATCCCGGGGCCAACTGCACATCGCGCAGTCGGAACCGGAGCCGAAGGAGCATCCGCCCCGGTAAACTCTCAGGCGCAAGGGACCGTATCTGATAACGAGACTCTGGAGAGTGACCTTGGGCTTTCGTGGCCCGGGTCCGCCGAAGGGATAACGATCTCAGGCGTCCCCATGGGACAAGGACAGAGGGGGCATCGTGGGTCGGGCTGGAACAGTCCAGGCCAGGGGATGCCCGGCTTTTCGAAGCCGACAGAACGGGGATGAGACAGAGATGACGGATCTTCTGAAACTGGGACTTCACGCACTGCACCTGGAGCTTGGGGCCCGCATGGTCCCCTTTGCCGGGTACGAGATGCCGGTCCAGTATCCGATGGGGGTCATGGCAGAGCATCAGCATTGCCGGGCCTCGGCTGGGCTTTTTGATGTCAGCCACATGGGCCAGGTCATCCTGCGACCCAAAGGGACCCTCGCCGAAACGGCCCTCGCCCTTGAGGCGCTGATGCCTATTGATGTGCTTGGCCTGCCCGAAGGGCGGCAGCGCTACGGGCTATTTACCAACGACAGCGGGGGCATCCTCGATGACCTGATGGTCGCCAACCGGGGCGATCACCTGTTCGTCGTGGTCAACGCCGCCTGCAAGGCCGCCGATGTCGCCCATATGACCGCACATCTGTCCGCCACGACCGAGGTGCAGGCCGTGACCGGCCGGGCGCTTCTGGCCTTGCAGGGACCAAAGGCAGAAGTGGCGCTGGCCCGGCTGGTGCCTGCCGTGCTGCCCATGCGGTTCATGGATGTGATCACCGCCGAGACCCTGTTCGGCCCCCTTTGGATCTCGCGGTCGGGCTACACCGGAGAGGACGGTTTTGAAATCTCGGTCCCCGATGGAGGCGCGCGCGGATTGGCCGATGCGCTCTTGGCGATGGAAGAGGTCGCCCCCATCGGGCTGGGTGCCCGCGATTCGCTCCGACTGGAGGCAGGACTGTGCCTTTATGGCCATGACATCGACACCGACACCACGCCAGTGGAGGCCGGCCTGACCTGGGCAATCCAGAAAGCCCGGCGCAGCGGCGGCGGACGTGCGGGCGGTTTTCCCGGTGCCGCCCGGATCCTGAACGAACTGGCCTCCGGACCCGGTCGGCTGCGGGTTGGCCTGCGGCCCGGCGGCAAGGCGCCGATGCGCGAGGGCACCGCCCTTTTCGATGGCAACCGCCAGGTCGGACAGGTGACCTCGGGCGGGTTTGGCCCGTCGGTGGGCCAGCCTATCGCCATGGGCTATGTCCTTGCCGAACATGCCGAGATCGGCACCAACCTGACCGGCGACGTGCGCGGCAAGCGCCTGCCCGTCACAGTTTGTCCCCTTCCTTTCCACCCCACATCCTACAAGCGCTGAGGAGCGTCCCCATGAAGTACACCGAAGATCACGAATGGCTGCGTATCGAAGATGACCTGATCGTCGTCGGGATCACCGAACATGCGGCGACACAGCTGGGCGACATCGTTTTCGTCGAATTGCCCGAAGTTGAAACCATGATCGCCAAGGGCGACGAGGTCGTCGTCATCGAAAGCGTCAAGGCCGCATCCGACATCCTGGCCCCGGTCGATGGCGAGATCGTAGAGGTCAACGACGCACTGGGCGACAAGCCGGGCCTCGTCAACGAAGACCCGACCGGTGAGGCCTGGTTCTTCAAGGTCAAGGTCGACGATCTGAGCGTGCTCGACACCTACATGGACGAAGACGAATACCAGGACCTGATCAGCTGATGGCCCGTCGGCAAAGTCTTCGCGAAGACTTTGCCGACACCTCCGATCACACGCGCGGAATTTTCGCGAAAATTCCGATCTGCCAGAGGATAGCGCATGACCTTTACACCGACCGAATACGATACCTATGACTTTGCCAACCGTCGGCACATCGGCCCCTCACCGTCCGAGATGGACGAGATGCTCAAGGTCATCGGCGTGCCGGACCTCGACACCCTGATTGCTCAGACCGTCCCTCAGGACATCCGCCAGTCAGAGCCTTTGACCTGGCCTGCCATGACCGAGCATCACCTGCTGGAGCGCATGCGCAAGGTCGCCAGTCGGAACCGGGTCATGACCTCGCTGATCGGACAAGGCTATCACGGAACGGTGACCCCGCCCGCGATCCAGCGCAATATCCTTGAAAATCCGGCCTGGTACACCGCCTATACCCCCTATCAGCCCGAGATTGCCCAAGGCCGGCTTGAGGCCTTGTTGAATTATCAGACCATGGTGGCCGACCTGACCGGCCTGCCCGTCGCCAACGCTTCGCTACTGGATGAGGCGACTGCAGCGGCAGAGGCGATGACGATGGCGCACCGGACTGCCAAGTCCAAGGCCACCGGCTTCTTCGTGGACCGCAACTGCCATCCCCAGACCATCGCCGTCATCCAGACCCGCGCAGCTCCGTTACACATCGAGGTCATCGTGGGCGATCCGGCCGAACTGGACCCGACGGCGGTCTTTGCTGCTATCTTCCAGTATCCCGGCACCTATGGCCATGTCGTGGACTACACCGACCAGATCGCGGCGCTGACCGCAGCCCGCGCAATTTCCATCGTGGCCACAGACCTTCTGGCGCTGACCATGCTCAAGGAGCCGGGCGCGATGGGCGCCGACATCGCAGTGGGATCGTCCCAGCGTTTTGGCGTGCCGATGGGGTACGGCGGGCCGCATGCCGCCTTCATGTCCTGCACCGATGCCCTGAAGCGGGCGATGCCAGGGCGGATTGTCGGCGTGTCGATCGATGCCCGCGGCAACACCGCTTATCGTTTGTCCCTGCAAACCCGCGAACAGCACATCCGCCGCGAGAAGGCCACGTCGAACGTCTGCACCGCACAGGCCCTTTTGGCCGTCATGGCGTCATTCTACGCGGTGTTCCATGGCCCCGAAGGTCTGCGCGCGATCGCCGAGCAGGTCCATTTCCGCACCAACCGCCTGGCCAAGGCGCTGCGGGCGGCGGGGGCCAAGGTCTCGCCCAAGGCCTTCTTCGACACCATCACGGTCGAGGTCGGTGTTGGTCAGGCCGGTATCCTGGCCGCCGCCCGCGCCGAGGGCATCAACCTACGCAAGATCGGCGGCGACCGGGTTGGCATCACGCTTGATGAAACCACCGACGAACAGGTGCTCTTGCGGGTTCTGCGCACCTTTGGAATCCAGATTGCCCCACCACATCGCGGCACCCTTGGGTTTCCCCAGTCGATGCTGCGCACGTCCGACTACCTGACCCACCCGGTCTTTCACATGAACCGCGCCGAATCCGAGATGATGCGCTACATGCGCCGCCTGTCGGACCGCGATCTGGCCCTTGACCGGGCGATGATCCCGCTTGGCTCTTGCACGATGAAGCTGAACGCCGCGGCCGAGATGATGCCCCTGACCTGGCCCGAATTCGGGGCCCTGCATCCCTTTGCCCCGGTCGATCAGGCAGCGGGCTACGCCGAGGCCATTGGCGATCTGTCCGAAAAGCTATGCGAGATCACCGGCTATGACGCCATGTCGATGCAGCCGAACTCCGGGGCGCAGGGAGAATACGCGGGCCTTTTGACGATCCAAGCCTACCACCGGTCCCGGGGTGACGGCCACCGCGACATTTGCCTGATCCCGGTCTCGGCCCATGGCACCAACCCTGCCTCGGCCCAGATGGCCGGGATGAAAGTGGTGGTGGTCAAATCCGCACCGAATGGCGATGTCGATCTGGACGACTTCCGCGACAAGGCGGTTGCGGCGGGTGACAACCTTGCCGCCTGCATGATCACCTACCCCTCTACCCACGGGGTATTTGAGGAAACGGTCCGCGATATCTGCAAGATCACCCATGACCACGGTGGACAGGTCTATCTGGACGGGGCCAACCTCAACGCCATGGTTGGGCTGGTCAAACCCGGCGAAATCGGATCGGACGTCAGCCACCTTAACCTGCACAAGACCTTTGCCATTCCCCATGGGGGCGGTGGTCCGGGCATGGGTCCGATCGGGGTCAAGGCACATCTGGCCCCCTATCTGCCCGGCCACCCCCAAACCGGCGGCGCCGAAGGGCCGGTGTCGGCAGCTCCCTACGGATCGGCCTCGATCCTGCTGATCTCATGGGCCTATTGCCTGATGATGGGCGGCGCCGGGCTGACACAGGCGACCAAGGTGGCGATCCTGAATGCCAACTACATCGCCGCCCGCCTCAAGGGGGAGTACGAGGTTCTGTTCATGGGCAACAAGGGCCGGGTGGCACACGAGTGCATCCTGGACACCCGCCCCTTTGCCGACCATGGCATCACCGTGGACGATGTGGCCAAACGGCTGATCGACAACGGCTTTCACGCCCCAACGATGAGCTGGCCGGTCTCTGGCACCTTGATGGTTGAACCCACCGAAAGCGAAACCAAGGCCGAGATTGACCGCTTTATCAACGCCCTCCTTGCCATCCGGGCCGAGGTGCGCGACGTGGAGAACGGGATCATCAGCGCCTCTGACAGCCCGCTGCACCATGCCCCCCACACGGTTGAGGACCTGATCGCCGACTGGGACCGAAAGTATCCCCGCGAACAGGGCTGCTTTCCCCCCGGCGCATTTCGTGTCGACAAGTACTGGCCACCGGTGGGTCGGGTCGACAACGTCTTTGGCGACCGCAACCTGATCTGCACCTGCCCCCCCTTAGACAGCTACATGGAGGCCGCGGAATGAGCGTTCTTGACCCCAATGGCGCATGGCTTGGCAGGGTCGACCGCCCCAGCATCGGCCCAAGCCTTGTCACCCTGCGCGACGGTCGGGTGATCGACATCACCAGTCGGGCAGCGGCTACGGTCAGTGACCTGCTCGATCTGCCGGATCCGGCTGGATACGTCCGACGCGCTGAAGGCACGGACATAGGGGCAGAGGGCGATCTGGGCAGTGATGCCCTGCCCCTTTTGGCCCCTTGCGATCTACAGGCAGTCAAGGCCTGTGGTGTCACGTTTGCAGGCTCTATGGTCGAGCGGGTGATCGAGGAGCGGGCGGCAGGTGACCCGGACAAGGCCGCCGACATCCGCGCCCGCGTGGGCGCGGCCATCGGCGACAGCCTTGCCGACATCGTGCCCGGCAGCGACGGGGCGGCCAAGGTCAAGGCCGCACTGATAGCCGAAGGGCTGTGGTCGCAATACCTTGAGGTCGGGATCGGGCCGGATGCAGAGGTCTTTACCAAGGCCCCCGTCCTGTCCTCGGTCGGGCATGGCGCAATGGTCGGCCTGCACCCGATCTCAAAGTGGAACAATCCCGAACCGGAGGTTGTTCTGGCCGTCAATGCCAGCGGCACCATCTGCGGCGCAACGCTGGGCAACGATGTGAACCTGCGGGACGTGGAGGGCCGGTCAGCCCTTCTGCTTGGCAAAGCCAAGGACAACAACGCCTCTTGCGCCATTGGCCCAATGATCCGGCTGTTTGACGAGGACTTCTCCCTCGACACCGTGCGGGGGCTGGAGCTGTCGTTGACGGTGACGGGGCCAGAGGGGTTCACGCTGCAAGGGGCGTCCCGCATGGCCGCGATCAGCCGGGATCCGGCGGATCTGGTGGCCCAGACAATCGGGGCCCATCACCAGTATCCTGACGGGTTCATGCTGTTTCTGGGGACGCTCTTTGCCCCGACGCAGGACCGGTTTGCCCCCGGCGCCGGGTTCACCCATGCTGTTGGCGACGTGGTGACAATCTCTTGTCCCGAACTGGGGGCGTTGACCAACACCGTCGCCCTGTCGCCCGATTGCCCACGGTGGGAGTTTGGCATCCGGGCCTTCATAGCGAACCTGGCGGTGCGCGGACTTATCGCGGGTTGATCAGCGACTGATGCGCCAGTCGGCCAGGTCTGGTCGTCAAGACCCGGGCCCGTCTCGACGGGCCCGGGTGGGTGTCACTTGATCACGTGGACTGTGGCAGGCCTATCTGCTCACCCTTCGACTGCGGCTGAGCAGCTGCCCGCATCTCGGCAATCAACCGGATCCAACCTTGGGCAAAGCTATCAGCTTCGGCCGCGGCGATGACCCGGCGTTCCCGGGCAAAGCCAGGTAGATCCGGCTGGACAAAGGCCTCGACCAAGGCGCGCTTCCAGGCTGGCAGGCTGCCGCCAGCTACTGGCCTCGCGCCACCGGCGATATGATCGGCCAAACCATCGACGCCCGACACGATCAGCCTCCGGCCAGCGGCACGAGCCTCAAGGGCGGCGAGGCCATAGCCTTCCCAGCGCGATGGCATCACCAGCACATCGATGGAGGACATCGCCTCGACCGGGTCAACATGCCCATGGAAGGTGACGCGATCATCGCCCTGAGCGAGGGCTTCCAAAGCCTCCCTTTCCGGACCCTCACCATACAGATCCAGCCGGGTGTCCATTTCAGGCAAGGCAACAAAGGCCTCAATCAATGTGTCGAAGCCCTTTTGCTTGTCCAGGCGACCGATGGCCCCCATCCGGACCGGAGAACCGGCAACCGGCGCATCCATTTCCAGGAACGGTGTCACGTTGACCGCAGAGGGTATCACCTCAAGCCTCTCTGCCGCGACAAAGTCTTGCGAGACAAGCCAGCGGCCCTGCGCCTGACTGACGGCAACGACCTTGTCAAACCGTGCGTAGGCCGTGCGCAACAGGGTGGCGAACCGGCGATGATTCTGAACCTCTGACGCGACAAAGGCTTTGGTGTAGTTGTGTTCAACATGCAGGATCGGAAGGTCACCATGACTTGCCTGCAAGGCGATAATGCGCGGAAGCATCCGCCAACTGATCGTCAGGTGCGAGACGATGATGTCGGCCTTGATCCTTCTGAAAGTCAGGGCGTTGCGTCGCATGATATGAACCTCGTGACGACCGTTCGCAGTCATCTCGGGGTGGTCGATGATATGGTCCAGCACGCGCATAACACCATCAGGTGCGGCGTCGTCGATCAGGTGTACAATGCGGGGGCGGGTCATATCAGGTGCTCCGAAATCGGGTCAGGCGTGGGCACGCTGCATGCGGCAAAAGCTTGGGACTGGCTCAGCACGGCAGGGCCAAAGGTGTGTAGCCGCCGGGATGCACGTTTTGTAAGCCTACGTGGCCGCGATTGGACTGACATCGCGACAGGATGAAAGGCGCAATGATCGACGATGACGATCGCGTTGTCCGTCAATCTCTGTGCATGAACGGCCCACAGGGCGCACGGCATCGTTTCCGAAGCCTTGAAACCAGGCCCGAAGACCGAGCTGAATGGAGCAATACGTGTCATTAGAAAAGTCCGGCTTAAAAAATTAGCGGCAGAAAAGCATTCGTCGTAAAGGCCTGGGAATGGCCGGAGCAGCGAGCGCGGCAAGGGCCGTCGCCGAACCACGGCGCAAAGGGAACAGAAACGCAGCGGGGCTCAGCACGATCCCGGCCACCGACAGGCGGAACGCGCTGAAACCAGGACTGTCGAGGCGAAGGGCGCGGTGGGCGAGATAGCGCAAATGCTGCGCCTCTGCCCGCGCATTTGGCTCGGCACCGTAGCGGCGGGCGGATGTCTGCACATTGTTGCGGCCCGCCCGCAGGGCGTTCAGATCGTAGGAGCGGCCGATCGGGTTGGTCCGATACCACACCAGAACCTCGTCGATACCGATGACATTGGCGCCTTCGCCACATAGTCGGATCAGCCACTCAAGATCCCCACTCTGAGTGATGCGGGGGTTGAAGCCTCCGGTCTCGATGAACAGCTCGCGGCGCAGTGCGATGTTGGACATGGTGTAGACCGGGTTCTCGCCCAAAAGTTGCTCGATCCCAAGCGGCCCTTTGGCAATGCGCGACGTTACTCCGACACGGTCGGCCTGGTTTCGGAAAAAGGCGACACGGGCATAGGCCCCGTCAACGTCAGGGTCCGCCATCGCCTTGTCCAAGCTGGCCAGCTTGGTCTTGACCCAGATGTCATCGGCGTCACAAAAGGCAACGATCTCGCCCCGCGCGAGCCGGGCGGCACCAAAGTTGCGGGCCTCGCCCGGACTCTTTCCGGGGTTGGTCGCAAGGCTGATGCGCGAATCCGATGCCGCAGCCGCCACGACAAGCGCCCGGGTCGCATCGGTAGATCCACCATCAACACAGATCGCTTCCCAGCTTTTGCAGGTCTGGGCGCGTAGTGCGTCAAGAGTGGCCTTTAGCGTCGCTTCGGCGTTTTGGCAGGGTATGATGATGGAAAAGCGAGGCATGGTTTCAGGCCCCCCGAACAAGCAGAGGCAATGACGCCGAGAAGGCGTGCAATACGGCCACCAGATATTCGCAGGGTGCCGTCAAAGCGCTTGATCGAAGGTCGATTTCCATTTCCGTACCAATTCAGGGTTGTAGAGAATTTAGGCAGACACGCGGACGGCGTCTCAGCCCCCTCGGACGAGGGTCATGGCTCTTTGTTCCCTTTTGATATCCGAACGGATATTTTGCGGGCCTCGCGGCGGGAAAATGTGTTCAAAACAAGGCGGTTTTACCGTTCGCGCAGCAGACTGCCGGCGACGACGCTTGCTCAGACACGAGATCCAGCGCGCCTCGGACAGGGCCGGTTTGGCCACCGCAGGCGAGGCGGGCTGCGTGACCAAAGGCACATTCCATTTGATGCGGCCGTCGTTAAAGAATTTGTTGGTCGCTTGACCACTCGCCAAGTCGTTGGCTTCGCAAAAATTACACCAGATGGTCGGTCGCTACGGATTATTGGCCCGTTCGCGATCCTGAATTAGCGATCCAACTTGGCCCTCAGGGCCGTTTCTGTCGCTTTCCATATTGGGCCGATGGCCCCGATATGCGCGTCAAGAGCATGTTCCGCCTTGGCCGCCCGTTCGAGGCTGACCAGGGCTTCGCGCAGGGCGGCGGCCCCGAAGGTCGCGGCGCTGCCGGCGCTGTTGTGCGCACGCTCCGCAATTGCGAACCGTACTTCCGGCTGAATCGTGGGGCCGGCAAGCGCGCCAAGCAGCCAGTCAACCAATTCTTCGCCCTCATCCAAGAAGCGGGGAAGCAGGAGTTCGATCCCTGCCTGGCCCAGGCTGTCTTGGGCCGATGCGAACTGATCAACGTCCAATATCTGACCAACAGCCGATCGAGGCGATTGGACAAGGGTACGCGCCCGCGGGCTTTCGGTCCTGCCAAGAATCCTGCGCAGGGCCTCCCGATCCAGCGGCTTGGCCAGGGCATCGGTCATACCATCGGCCAGGAACCCTTCGACGTCCTCGGGCAACACGTTTGCGGTCAGGGCCACGATCGGCACATCGCGCGAGGCCCCCCGACCCGACCGGATCGCGGCAGTCGCCTGACGGCCGTCCATCCTGGGCATGCTGATATCCATCAGGATGAGGTCAAACGGATGCGACGCAGCGAGACGGACGCCTTCGGCCCCATCGACGGCTTCGGTCACCCGGTGGCCGTCACTTTGCAGCATCTCGCGCGCAACTGCGCGGTTGATCGGGTTGTCCTCGACGACCAGCACATCACGAGGTGTGACGGAAGTGACGGGTGCCTTAGCCCCCAAACGGATCGCGAACTGCTCTTTCGGCTTTTGGGTGGTGACAAGGGGCAAACGAACCCAGAACAGGCTCCCTTCTCCGGGGCTGCTTTCAGCGCCCATTTCGCCGCCCAAAGCGGTCACGATCCGGCGGGCGATGCCCAAACCAAGGCCGGTCCCGCCGCTTTTGCGGCTATAGGACACGTCGCGGGTTTCAAAGTCCTCGAAAATGCGTTCGATGTCGTCCTCCGGAATGCCGATTCCGGTGTCGATCACGCGAACCTCCGTCACCGCTTCCTCTCCGCGCCTGAACAGAACTTCGCATTCAAGCGAGATCCGACCACCGTCAGTAAACTTGATGGCGTTACCGATCAGGTTCAAAAGCACTTGGCCAATCCGCACCGGATCGGTCGAGACCCAGGCCAAGGGCGGCCCCAACCAGGACAATTCCAATCGGTTTCCTGCGGCTTCAGCGGCCCCCCTTTGGGTATCGACAATGTCCTGCACCAAAGGCGAAAAATTGACGGGAACCTTCTCGAGCGCCATTTTGCCGGCATCCAGGCGGGAAATGTCCAGAACATCGTTGACGTGGTGCAGCAACAGCCGGCTGGACAGGTCCATATCTTCGAGAAACCGCGCCTGTCGTTCGTCAAGTCTGGTTTCGCGTAGCAACGACAAGTTGCCCATGATGCCATTCAACGGTGTCCGGATTTCATGGCTCATCACAGCCAGAAAACCGGCCTTGGCCTTTTCCCCGGCAAGTGCCCGGTCACGGGCCATGACCAGCTCGGCCTCGGCCTTCACCCGGTGCGAAATGTCACGCAAGAAGGCGAGGAAGATCTCTCCGCTTGCGGTGTCTGCTGACTGTATGGCGAGTTCTACCGGGAAAACTTCGCCGTTGGCGCGGCGCGCCTCGAGCTGGACACGACCGTGGCCAACGACCCGCTTCTCGCCCGAGGTCCGCATCCGTTTCATACCGGCGGCATGGCCGGCCCGATGATGAGCGGGCACAATCAGCTCGCCCACAAACTCCCCGATTGCATCCTTGGCATCGTAGCCAAAGATGACTTCTGCAGCGCTGTTGAAATGCGTTATTCTGCCGTCCGCATCGGCGACGATGACCGCATCAAGGGCAGTGTCGATCACAGTTCGCATGCGACTGCTGGTTTCCTCAAGATCCCGGCGTTGCCGTTCACTCGTCGCGCTGAGCCCAATGAAATATAGGGCCAAAAGCGCCAGAACCCCCAAAAGAATTGCCGTCACCGTCGCCAACTGAATCAAGGTCGCTGCCACCTGTTCGCGGCGCTCGTCCGAGGCGACGGCAAATACCCTCAACCCACTTACGGACAGGTCGCGCACCTTCGGCCGTGCCTCGTCATAACGCGCAAGCAGTTCGGGCGCGGCTGCATGCAGTTCGCCGTCCGATCCGTCGATCAGCGGAACACTGTCGTCCAAAAAGACCTGCAAATCGGCAAGGGCTGATGCGGAATAGGGATTGGCGCGAAGGTTCTCATATAGCAAGCCTTTCCGGATTGTTGAAATCCGGCTGTAGAACACATCGAACTTGACCCGCAGGTCTCGCAGCAAGACCGGGTTCGGTGCCGGTTCTTCCACGATCTGGTCGATAACCGGCCCTAGCTCCAGAAACTCGACCTCGGTTTGCGACAAGGTCCACTGCACGTTGTCCGACCGCGCCGCCCCAAGAAGCCTGAGGTCCGAAACGACACTTTTTCCAAGAATACCGATGATCAACGCGGCCACGAGCAAGACCCCCGCGAGGATCGGCACGGCACGACGACCAAACGCGTTACGCAGATCCAGACGCCTCATCCTGGCCCCCCATGCGCTGGGTTTGAA
>Ga0213861_10003368_pt1 | contig 13210 bp, 20 predicted proteins | sample PICome_4_FD_160110 | JGI IMG/M metagenome (GOLD analysis project Ga0213861, IMG submission 160110) | Coastal seawater microbial communities near Pivers Island, North Carolina, United States - PICO131 | ecosystem: Environmental > Aquatic > Marine > Coastal | place: USA: North Carolina...
TAATTTTGTTAGTGTGCGTGTGTGTCATTTTACTTTAATAAATAAAAATATATTGAATTATCTTCTCTAATATTCTCATAACGATCAGTTAAATAGAATTCTTCCATTTCCAAAAGTTGCAACAGTTCTACCAAGAGATGTACCTACATAGCCACCTAGAGTACCAGCTCCAGTAATTGTTATTGTTTTAGCGAACACGCTATCACCTGTTTCATTTAGTCTCGAGCAGTTCTGAAACAGACCACTCCCGAAAGTGGTGGCCTTGGGGAGAGAAACGGATAGGAGTTCGAAGCATTCACTAAACGCAAAAGTCCCGAAAGTGGTGGCTTTGGGGAGAGAAACGGATTTGAGATCGCGGCAACTCGAAAACGCACTATTCTCGAAAGTGGTGGCTTTGGGGAGAGAAACGGATAGGAGGTCGACGCATCCACTAAATGCAGTATTCCCAAATTCGATGGCTTTGGGGAGAGAAACGGATACGAGGTCGACGCAACTCGAAAACGCATCATCCCCGAAAGTGGTGGCTTTGGGGAGAGAAACGGATACGAGGTCGACGCATCCGTCAAACGCATCATCCCCGAAAGTGGTGGCTTCGGGGAGAGAAACGGATACGAGGTTGGTGCAACTCTGAAACGCATCATCCCCGAAAGTGGTGGCTTTGGGGAGAGAAACGGATACGAGGTTGGCGCACGAAAAAAACGCATCATCCCCGAAAGTGGTGGCTTTGGGGAGAGAAACGGATACGAGGTTGAAGCAACTCTCAAACGCATCATCCTTAAATTCGGTGGCTTTGGGGAGAGAAACGGATTTGAGATCGCGGCATCTCGAAAACGCATCATCCTTAAATTCGGTGGCTTCGGGGAGAGAAACGGATACGAGGTCGACGCAACTCGAAAACGCATCATCCCCGAAAGTGGTGGCTTTGGGGAGAGAAACGGATATGAGGTTGGCGCATCCATTAAACGCATTATCCCCGAAAGTGGTGGCTTTGGGGAGAGAAACGGATACGAGTTCTGTGTATCTACTAAACGCGTTATTCTCTACACTAGTTACCTCTGGGAGAAAGATGTCGAGTATGTCTGAATTTGCGCATTCTGTGAGCCTAGTAGTTATTTTATTTTTGGTCATGAAAGCCCTCATATTAGCAACCGTTAATGTAGTTTCTGTATTGAGGTCAGTAAAAAGTTTTGTCTCGGTTGGCGATACACGAACAAGAATTCCTGGTAATTTGTCTTTTATCCCGAAAACCACACCGAGAACTATCGCGGCAACAATAACGAGTAATGCAAAAATCACAAGAATAGTTTGAAAATTAATTTTGTTAGTGTGCGTGTGTGTCATTTTACTTTAATAAATAAAAATATATTAAAGAGAAACTTTACAAAATGGAGTGTAAAGCTTGTGAACTCGTGTCAAAGGGTCAAGAAGGGATTACTCAAGATGACCATTACGGAGGTTGTATCCCAAACTGGGTTGAGACTGAAGATGTTTGGGCTATTCTTTCTAAACCGATAGAAATACAAGAAGTCGTTGAGGAAACGACAAGAGATATGGAGACTTTAGACATCGATTCTGATATGTCAGAATAATGTTAATTTTTTACACTCATATATTCAAATAAAAAGAAGTTGTTTTCTGTAATTTAAGTATTATCATTTCCTCGAAGACTGCCCTTAGAACCTTGGAACATATTATTATAGTTTCCATATCGTTGTGTATAAAAATCCAACTGTTGATCGAAAGAAGTTGCATCGGAAAACATATAACTCATATCAGTGACACTACTTGTATCCCAATTCAACGGTTTATCGAAAGAAGTTGCATCGGAAAACATATAACTCATATCAGTGACACTACTTGTATCAAATTTCAACTGTTTATTGAAAGAAGTTGCTCTCTCAAACATATAACTCATATCGGTGACACTACTTGTATCAAATTTCAACTGTTGATTGAAAGAAGTTGCTCCATGAAACATTCCATTCATATGATTGACACTACTTGTATCCCAATTCAACGGTTTATTGAAAGAAGTTGCTCGGTCAAACATATAACTGATATTAGTGACACTACTTGTATCAAATTTCAACGGTTTATTGAAAGAAGTTGCTTCGCGAAACATTCCATTCATATGAGTGACACTACTTGTATCCCAATTCAACGGTTTATTGAAAGAAGTTGCTTCGCGAAACATTCGACTCATATTAGTGACACTACTTGTATCAAAATTCAACGGTTTATCGAAAGAAGTTGCATTATAAAACATATAACTCATATTAGTGACGCTACTTGTATCCCAATTCAACGGTTTATCGAAAGAAGTTGCATTATAAAACATATAACTCATATTAGTGACGCTACTTGTATCCCAATTCAACGGTTTATTGAAAGAAGTTGCTTCGAAAAACATCATTTGCATATTAGCGACGCTACTTGTATCCCAATCACTAATATTTTCATTGAAATTACTTCTTTCAAAAAGTTCAGACATATCAGTGACATTTTTCGTATCCCAAGTTTCTATTTCCCCGTATTTTTGTATAGCTTGAACTCTATTCTTCAAATAAAATTTTACCATTCTTTTCAATGATTTATTTGCCAATAAAGGTAATACATCGTCAAACCCATCCAATATTACAACGTCTGTAGATAAAGAATATTCGAATGTTCGGGATTCAAGATCTGTAATTTTTATTGTGTCGATATTTGAACGCGTTATCATGTTTTTTTCAAATTTGTAAAATGTAATATCATCATTTGTTTCCTTATATAAAAAATTGTTAAATTCGGTATAATCTTCATAATCTGGGAATAATGTTCCTCCTATTTTCATATCATCTATTTCTAAGATATCAAAGTATTTTTTAAAAACTTCTTTTATATCCGAGGGTTTCTCATCTTTATCATCCATAAAATGATCTATTTCTTTAGTTTCTCTATCCACCGCTAACTGATATTTTTCTTTTTCATAAGAACGAATTTTTGGATTTGGAATTACTATATACATTTGGTTGGTCTTATTGTAACCACTGAACATATTATCATTTTCAGCGGCAGTGCACCATTTAGTTCCTTGTCCATAGTATTTTGAATCTTTTTGATCTCTTACTTTATAAATTTTTGAATATTTTCCATCTATAATTAATGCTCCGGGTTTCGGTTTGTCTTTTTTTTCTATGTATTTTTCAAGGATATCATCATATTTTTCAAGGAGTACATTTAATCCTGGTTTCTCTATCTGTTTCTTTTTACTTTTAGATAAGCATCCTATCATACCACAGTAGTTTCTGATATTTGTCTCGTTTGTCTTTGGATCTGATGGATTTCCTTTTTCTAAAACTTTATTATCAAGCAATATCTGATATTGTTCCAATGAATCTTTCACACTAGATTTAATATCCTCATATAATGCTATCCCTCCTTCGATATATGATAATAACATCCACTCAGTATATTTTTTAAATTTCTTGTTTCCCATATAATCTGAAATAACAGAAGGGATAACTTTTCCTTCTCTGTACGAATTATCTTGTTTAAATAATTCTTCAAGTCTTTCTCCATATTCAACCCAATATTTTTCTGGAGACTTTCCTTTTATTTTTTCTGTATTCCATGACGACATATCCCCATGCTCTAAAAGAGATAATTCTTTGTTCCCAAATCTCAATTTTATAGCATCTTTTAAACTTTCAATCGTTTTAATCGTTTCAAACCCGTCAGGCTCAAGGACCGGAATCGTGAGTGACATTTAAATAATTCAAAAATATTTATAAATTTTGTTTTATAAAATGCACCAAGTAAATATTCTTGAACCAAACGACCCCAACATTGAATACAGGAAAACCACTATGTATGTCTCTATCTTAGATATGCAAGGTGAAGATGCTGAAATGGCAGTGGAAGATCTCTCGCAAAACGATAAAGATCACTTACTTAACTTTGTTAAGGAAAGTATGAGAGGAGTTCACAAGATGCACCCAAGTATTCTTGTAAAGGGCGTAAAAATGGAAGACGGAGAGTTCTACATGATGTTAGGAAGCACCATCGACGATGACTTTGATGTAACTTCTGAACTTATCCAAGGATATATGATGTCAGATACCGTGCAGAAGAAATTTCCAAAGATTAACGGAAATCATCACAAGTTCAATGTAGATCTTGAATAAACTGAATTTTAATCATAAATTTTTTGAAAAAACAATGACTTCGTTACCAAAAATTAAAGATATTTCTTCCCTCTTTGGAGGACTTAGTGTAGATGACACTAGTGATATCGACTCCCTAATAGACTCTATGGAGGATATATCTTTAGAACGCGAACTCCCAAAAAATGTATATATGTTAGACGGTAAACTTGTGGTTTGGAACCCAAGATTTGATATTTCTATTGTATACTGTTATGACACTGGAAATGTCGTACTCAGAATATAACTAAATTCTAAAACTTTTATGGTAGATTAATCTACTATAAAATACTTACTTCAATAACTCAACAACCCATATTTGATATGTTTATTAGATGATATACAGAATCTGTTAGAAAATCAGAATAACCAGGATACTGGATTTCGATACTCTGCAACTTACTGGTAAAAAATCTACCAGATTTTACTTCCTCTACGATCAGTATATCATTTTCTTTATAGTTTTCTTTGATACTCTGGTAATCATCTATATCAAAATCGTCCTCGCGATTAAACATCCTGAGGAAAGTTTCGGAATCGACTTGTATTGTATGAGCCATTTTTCTCTTGAATTCTGTATTTTAAATTCAATTTTAATCATAATTCTGTTATGGCTGTATTTTCAAACCCGTTTTTCTTAATTGGTTTGTATTGAATATCTTTCTCTCTATCCTTATAACAGTAAATACCTATACAAGAGCAGAACAAACAAACCAAAGATAAAACAGGTAATATAGCGTGTTGTATGATATAACCTTCACTTGTACTATTATTCATTTGGTTTTAGAACTGAAAAGTTAATAAAAAATATAAATAAAAAGTTCAACGATAATAATTACAAGATGTTTCCTCAACTTCCCGAAGAGATGGAGAGAATGATCTGGATGAAGTATTTCAGTTATGTTCTACAAGAAGTTACAACTGCTGATTCGGTATGGGTCAATCCGTCCTATACTCTTTTTGTTAATACTTCTGATCCTGGTGCAATTCAGATAGGTTACACTGAACTTGAGAGAAGATACGAAGACACCGAACCTCATAGTCCAATGGCAAGGTTAATTCTGGGTATGTATGTAGAAGATATACATTGTGAAGATTGTTGGTATGAGAAATGGGGTATTTGTCAACAAGAACAAGAGGATGTTGAATTTGAAAAACACTCTGGATATTGGTGGGATTTAAGTTTCTACGCGAACGGCGAATATAACGAAGACTGGTAAACAAAAAACATAATAAAGACATAAAATATTTTAATAGAGAAATCTATTAAAATGTTTCCTTTTCTACCAGAAGAAATGGAAAGAGCGATATGGGAACAATTCCGTTCAAGATTTGTCTTTAAGGAGATTAAGGAAAGACCAACTATTTGGACCAACCCTTCCAATCACTTGCTCAGTGTAACTCGAGAAATTGGTGCTATTCAATTCAATTGTACAGACTTTGAGAGAATTTTACAGCAAGGACATATGAAATGGTACTACAGTAATTTGCATTATCAACCTTGTTTGAGAAAACTATGTATAAATTGTATCAGATATGGATTTCCGTGTCAATCATCAGTCCATATTGGAAATATGTGTGACGAGATGTTAAACAATTGGAATTTTTAGATTACATTTGGTATTCTACCCCTTTTTCATCTTTGGTTTTAACCCCTATGCATACATTATATACAAAAAAGACAATCAAGACTTGCCAAAATAATTGTAAACCAAAGTTGATAAATAACAATAATATTGCGAGTTTCTCATCTATCCAACAATCGTAAACATATACACCTAATGTCAAATTCTTATGTGTATAAATTTCTGAAAGTATATTGTAATTCAGTATAATTCTCGTGGGAACCCATGACACTACGAAAAAGGACAACAGTAAGTTAGAAATCATATTGTGTCTCGTATGCTTAGTTACTTCGAAAACCTTGTTCATTACCTTTCCTCCATTTAAGAAAATATCCGCAACATCGTGAGATAGAGCAATGATAACACCAATACGAGTAAATCTGTAAACACTGACCAGTAACAAGAACATTGTAGAAAGATGATGTGTTAGGAAGACATTGTAATCTTTATCAGTTTTCTCCATATGCAGTATTTGAACAAAGTATCTGATAAAGTATAGATAATAGTAAATATATACCGACCATTCAAATTCGTAATCCCACATCATACTCAAGTCATACAACCAAGGTCTATTAAAAAATGACAAATACCCTCCTAAAAAGAACACAGAATGTTCTAATATCAAATACAGGGGCTTTTCTATCTTATCTTTGTAGGGAGTATGAGAAACTATAGATGTTATCTTCCGTTTTGCATATGTAACAGCTGTTTCGAAGAACTGATAAAACATTTTAGTAAATATAAATTTAAACGATAAGTATATAAAATGGTTTGCAAAGATTGTGGAGAAGAAAAACATACCTCGAAGACTTGCTTATCAAGTTACAAAGAGATAGAAAGAGTGGTGTCAAACGACGAATGTTCTATTTGTTTATCAAAGGTCAACAAACCCAAGTGCAAAACAGTTTGTGGTCATATCTTTCATATTACATGTATCAAAGAATGGCTAAAGTCAAATGTAACCTGTCCTTTGTGTAGAAACCCTATAAATACCGACAAAGAACATATATTAGCTATACTGATTGACGCCATAATTGAAAGAATGGAAGATGTAGATGACATTTACCTTTTAGCAAATCCTGGAATGGTTGAGGATGTTGTAGAATCTTACTTTGAAAATGAAATTTTAATTTAAACCAAAATTATAAAAAATGTCGGCAACACAATCTTTCGAAGCCTCTATCAAGAACTTTCTTTCTACGAATGTTCTAAAGCCTCTGGCTCAAGTATCTGTAGAAAATAGAGATTGCGATGTTGATGCTCTCGTTAAAAAGTTCGTTGAGGTTTTAGATCTTCCTCTTGTTGTTCCCGGAGCAAAGGGTCCTGCAAGAAAGCGTTCACCTAAAAACTCGTCTCCGAAAGCCGAACAGCAATGGTTAACTTATGATAACTACTCTGAACGGTGCGATGAACAATTTCTATGTGGATATGTTCAAACTCGTGGAAAATTCAAAGATCACTATTGCGGAGTTTCTCTTGACAACGCCAATGTGGTATCTTGGAGTAAAGAAACAAATTTTGTGGAATCAACACCAGAGAAGGAACTCCAAGAGGTTGATAACAAACGAGGGGAGATGAGATGCAAATTGTGTTGGGCTCGTGATCCTAAATCTGGAGAATACAAGAGAAAGAAAGGACGAGGAGATAAGTTAGTTTCAGAACATAAAGGAGATATAGTTGCCCCTAATGTTATCGAAGGAGTATCTGTCCCCGATAACGAGAGTCTTATGGGTTTTTTAAGCGGTAATAATAAGAATTTTGTATCTCCTACCCGCGCAATGGAAACTGTGAAGAAGGTAATTCGTGCTAAAAGGTATCCTGGTCTTACAAGAAACGAAGATTACAGCCATGTCATGCCTAACCCAGAACATCACGATATACCTTGGTTGATACGCGCTGATTCTGATGGCCAGGTTGTCATAGGAAAATTTGAAACTCAACCAACTACTACAACTACATTTGAAGACGGTTATCTCGAAGACTTGATTAGTTTAGATGAAGATGATTTACAAAAATGCAAAGAATACAATATTGAATACAAAGCATACGAGAAACCAGAAGACGACGAAGATATGGATATTCCTGTAGTTCATCAACGAGAAGATGACACATCTACTATGCAAGATATCCCAGATGTTCCTACATTGGAAATTGATGATATGTTAAACAATATTTAATACTATAAAATGGTGAGTTATGATACAGAAGCCATCTTAATAAACGCTCTTGGAGATGAGTGGGGTGGAGGAGAGTTATGGGATTTATACGAGTCTATAGAGAACAAGAAACAGTTTTTTGCTGTTTTTGTTTATATATTTGCTATTATGTTTTTGTTAATCCCTGGTATTATATTCCTTGTAGTCTATTTTCTAGAAAAAGATAAGAAAAATCTTGCTACAAACAAAAAGAAAGAAGTAGGTCACTTCATATTTTTAGGTATAGGTCTAATCGTGTTTAGTATAATTATCCTAGTAGGATATCATTTCTTGTAATTTATATCGTAAAGATATAAATTATTCTTCATCCATATCAAAAATAGGATTTGTGTATGTATCTGAATTATTAGATTTAATTCTATTTTCTCTCATAATACGGCGTTTTGTTCTATATTCAGAAACCTTACTTTTCAGATCTCCACTTTTTTCTTGGATGTATTTTCCAGCTGATGTGTTGTAATATGCCCATAAAGTAGTTCCAAGCAAAGCAGCAAGAGAAAAGATTGCCATCACATAGAGTTCCCAGGGTTTCTTATCCGTACCAAATCTGTTATCTACAGCCATAAGGCCAGATAAGACAACTGTTAGCAACACAACTGTTAGCAACACAGTGAGTCTAGAATGAGCAGCCAAAAGAAGCACCGCGAGACCGAACGCTCCAGCACCTATCAAAAGGATACGAGTGTCCTTTATTTTCTTATCTTCCCAGTTTGCTATCATATCAAATGATACACCGGACACGAATGCAGCGAAAGCGAAAATTATAGCAACAAATTTCCAATCCCATTCCAAGTTGAAGAGTTCCATTTTGTAATAACAAAAAATTTATTTATTAAAATGCAAGATAATTTAGTTAAGGGATTGTTTTTTGGAGGAGGATTTGGTGTTTTGATAACTTATGTATTCTTACATATTACTGGGACATTGGCTAAACTTGCTAGTGTATTTCCACCTATGACTTGGAAAATTTGGACCTTTTCGATGCTTGTAACCACAGCTTCTGTTCTGGGTATATATTCTCATTTCACTTTCAAACAGAGAATGACGAGTTGGAAACGCAACCTGTTTATAGTATCGACTTGTGTCTTCTTAGCAAGTGCGATGACTTGGTCTCTTATGGTAGAGTATATCACCCATAACAAGACAAACACAGATCTGGAAAGATTGCCGCTTACACTTACTGCATTAGCAACCATAGGTATACTTGTATCCGTGTCGTCCTCTACAGACAACTGGTTACTCATTTCTGCTGCTTCTATTGTGGTATTTCACCATCTGTTTTTTGACGCTATGGTGTGGGCAAATATGCACGAAAAATCAAAAATTATAACAGTATAAAATGCCTTATGAAGTAAAAAAGGTAAAAGGTGGATTCAAAGTTCAGAAAAAGGACGGAGAAAAGACTAGCACAGGAAGACGCTACTTCTCTGATAAACCATTGACAGAAGAAAGAGCAAAAGCTCAAATGAAGGCACTTTATGCCTCTGAAGGTAGACGCGCTGTGTCCCCAACGCGGAAAAGGTTAGGTTCTCCTAGGCGTTCTGTAAAATCACCAACAAGACGGAGAAAACCAACTTCCCCAGGAAGAGTCAGAAAGAGACACTCCTCTCCGAAACCAAAAAAGAGACACACAAGTCCAAAACACAAAAGAAAATAATTTAGTATTATAAAATGACAAACGAAAAGAAAGTTTCAAAGGATTCCTATGTGTGGGGTCATGTAGGGGTTATCATATACCACTCATTAACTGCCCTGGTATTAATTTCTACACAATATATGAAGAAAACATTTGGATATAATTCTAGAAATGTTGTTATAGTTGTTTCTGTTATATTGTTGATTGTCACATTGCTTTCTCTTACACCAATATTGAAAGATTACGATAGAATTGTTATTGAATAAATTTTTAAAAGATATCTTTTAAAAATGACAGTTGAAGTAATATTTTCTCACTCAGGCAGTATGTTTGCTTACTACCTAGGCATAGCAGAAGTCCTTCAGAAATATGATTTGTCCGATGTTGTCTTCAGTGGAACTTCGGGTGGTTGTTTTCCCTGTATATTACTCAATTCTAAAAACGACATTCGTGAATTTTTTGAAGATATCCTTAACTGTGTTAAAACTTCAAAGGACAGCTGGGAAAATGTAATTAGAGATTTCTTAACAGAATACCTATCAGAAGACGATATAGAAGCCAATAAAGGGAAATTTACTTGTAAACTTACAAAACTTAACGATTTCTTTCTTCCTGAAAAAGTTAAAGTTAGCAAATGGACCGATAAACAAGATTTTGTAGATTGTATAGTAGCATCTTGTTATGTTCCTATTATGTGCGGAAATAAGTTTTATATTGAATACAGAGACCAGAAGATAGTTAATGGTTTCTTTTCCGGGGCCTCTAATGAACCAGTAACAGAAAATAAACATATATTGTTCAGTCCAAGTAAATGGAGATATGTAAATCCATCTTGGTTGATGCCATCTAAAGATACTGTGTGGTTAAAGTCATTGTATGAACTGGGATATAACGATGCTTTAGCAAATATTAAAGACATTTCGTCAGTTCTAAAACCGAATAAAGAAAAAGATTTAGAAACACAAAATGATCCGGTTCGACAGAGTGAGTGAGGAAGCAAGACTTCCAGTCAAAGGAACAGCTGTATCTGCAGCATTCGATCTATATGCTGGAGAAGAAACCGTTGTCAATGCCTTTTCAAGGAAACTTGTATGTACTGGTCTTAAACTAGCAGAATGTCCTGAAAACACCTATCTTCGTATCGCTCCTCGTTCAGGGCTTGCTGTCAAAGGCATTGATGTTGGTGCAGGTGTCGTTGATTGCGATTACCGAGGAAAAGTGAAAGTGTTACTTATCAATACAACAAAAGAAGATTTTGTTGTTAATGTTAACGACAGGATCGCTCAGATGATTCCAGAAGCATTAACTCCAAATACCTACTGTGTTATAACAGGTGAAGAAAACAGTACCGAAAATGCATTCTTAAGAGAAACTCGTGGAGAAGGAGGATTTGGATCCACAAACTAAAATATTTAAACAAAACTATTGTTTAAATGCAACGCGCTTTAGATTTTTCTGATGTTCTTATTGTTCCGACAAAAACTACCATTGGGTCACGAAAACAAGTGAATTTGGAGAATACTTTTGATTTCAGATACAGCAACCAAAGATTAACCTGTTTACCTATTATGGCTGCAAATATGGATACAGTTGGGACTATTGATGTTATGAAGGTTCTTGCTGAGAATGATATGTTCACCTGTTTACATAAATTTATATCATTGGAAGAATTTAAAGACAACAAAGATTTTCTATCTCAAAATTTGGATAATTTTGCTGTTTCCATTGGTTTCAATAATGACGAGATAACCAGATTGAAAGAAATACAAAAGATAGTAAATTTTAAAGTTATCTGTATTGATATTGCAAACGCTTACATTCAAGACTTTGTTGCTTTCTGTTCAAGGGTCAGAGAAGCATTCCCAAGTAGCATAATTATAGCTGGAAATGTTTGTACAGCAGAAGGTGTAGAACAGCTCATCACGGATGGTAAAGTAGATATTGTAAAGTGTGGTATTGGTGGAGGAAGCGCTTGTACTACTCGTATCAAAACAGGTGTAGGAATGCCTCAGTTTTCGTGTGTCTTAGAATGCTCTAAAAAGGCCCACGAATTGGGAGCTCATATGATCAGCGATGGCGGTATAACATGTCCTGGTGATCTGGCAAAGGCTTTTGGAGCAGGAGCCGATTTTGTTATGGTTGGTGGACAGTTTGCTGGTCACGATCAAAACCCAGGAGAAATTATAGAAGAGAACGGTAAACGGTACAAAACTTTCTATGGTATGAGTTCAACTCACGCTATGAAAAAGAACTACGGTGAGAAAAAGTCATATAGAACATCAGAAGGTAGATATATCAAAATACCTTACAAAGGTTGTCTTTCTGATACGATAGAGGACTTCTTAGGTGGCCTAAGAAGTACTTGTACTTATGTAAATTGTAGTAATATAGATGAAATTCTTTCAAAAGTTGAGTTTGTTAGAGTTAATCAGCAGTATAATAGAAGTCTGGTAAATTAAGTTTTAACTATTTTTTATCTCTTCTCTAACTTTCATTAATAATTTTCCAAGAGTATCTTCTCCAGGAAAGGTCCAAAAATCTCCTTTTCCTCTCATAGGGTTTTCATGTAGAACAGAATCTCCTGTAGATAATAATAATTTTCTATAATAAGGTTTATTATATTTTTTACGAAGACATTCCATCATAAGTTCTATTTTCTCATCGTTTGTTCTATTTTCTCTTATTTTAACTTCTTCTTCTAAACCAGACAGTTCAACAAGAATCTTCAATCGTCTTCTAGCCCCAGGAGTATTTTTAACAGACCCCCCTGCCAGCTTAGATAAGATACCAGTTATAGGGGATTCGGCTTTAAACCAGTAGTTTAGTTTTTTATCGGTCCAAGATTTTTCTGGTTGTAACTTTTTGAGAAAGTACAAGAACTTTTCTTTGTCAGCAGAATCAAAATCATCAAAGAGAGCCTTAATTTTTTTGTTTTCGAACCTGTCTTTCATATAACAAGGTTCGACACCTCCATAAAAGTTTGATAGTTCATAAAATTCAGACGACTTCGAGTTGAAAATAATTTTATCATTTGGTTCAATAACGGGTACGTGATCCATAATATCATCCTTCACAGAAACGAAAAATCTTTTGGAATCCATATTTTCTTCGCCATTTTCTACTAATTTTTCAGTTTTAACTATCTTACCACATGCTATCCTCTTACCAGCATTACCTGTTCTCAAACTTTCTTTATCTCCTCCTTTTCCCAAATCGTCTTCATCTTCGTGTATGACAACACTTCTATTCAAAACACTATGCTCTCCGCTTAATTTCACCAACAAGTCTGTAAAACTGATTTTACAAACTCCATTCTTGTCTATCTCAATGTTACCAAGATCACCTACATGTCTGTGTTCTCTGTCGTCATTTGGTCCTCCATGTGTGGCTTTGAATGGGTTGTAGTGAGCACACAAACTTCCGCACCCCTTATCAACTGTTCCTTTCTCGTGAATATGAAAACCGTGTTTTCCTTCTTTGAAACCATACACGTCTATTATAATTTGAGTCTTACCTTGTTTTTCTACAAACTTGATATGTCCGTGGTTT
>Ga0213861_10003370_pt1 | contig 13205 bp, 10 predicted proteins | sample PICome_4_FD_160110 | JGI IMG/M metagenome (GOLD analysis project Ga0213861, IMG submission 160110) | Coastal seawater microbial communities near Pivers Island, North Carolina, United States - PICO131 | ecosystem: Environmental > Aquatic > Marine > Coastal | place: USA: North Carolina...
AGTCGCTGCCTTCACTTGGAACCACTACGACATGCGGTGGCAGATTATTGACAATCGGACCATGGGGCATAGTGGCCAGATCATGACCCGCGAGAACAGATTTGCGTAATTTCCGACGATTACGAGCGAATGCCCGCTCGTCCAAATTTGGGTAAATCCGTTGAGCCAAGGCACCCAAGTGCCCTCTCAACCCCTCAGGTTTTTCGGGCATGGACGAGTCCCGAAGTTTCGCACCCACCACCTGCCTACTGCTCCAAATCAATCGCCCATTGGGGCTTCTGCCGCTCCATAAATGTTCCAACCGATTCCAGCCCAATAACATTGTTGAGTTCGTCCATCAGAATCAACTGCCGCTGCCTCACCTCGGGCGGCAAAGTAATGAGTCCCGGGTACTCCTGATCCCATGCACTCATGTTACTGAACCATTCCCTCTTCAACCAATTAATGATTGGTTGGCCACTGGTATCCAGACCTCCCAAGCCAATTAGAAGGCGTGTGCAGGCGTAGACGCGTTGACCGTCCGGCAATGCCGTGGGTACAACGGCACCTTGCGGGAAGTAAGCGCAACCAATTGGATTCTTCACTATTGGTTGATCAGCCGTGTTCACGACCTCTGCGGGCCACCAATAATTTCCATCACGGTCGAGAGCATTGGGCCACTGAGATGGGCTGGCGTAGGCAACAGCTCGAGTGAGGAGCCCATCAATCGAAAGAACATAAATGATGGCTATGACTCCAGTAAAACGAATCACGGAACGACCTCGGTTGCGTGGATCCAATTCCATGACCGCCAGGGGAACTGCAACAGCGAGAATGATTATGGATACCAGGAACGCAGACTTCAGTGCTCCATATGCAGGCGGTTGCCCTGACCACCATGAACCACCAACCGTCAAACCAATGGAATAAGTGGCAAGCACAATTGCCGGACTAAAACGCAGGAACAACGCTGCAGAACTTGCTTGGGGAAAGACCCTGCGAACAAATAACACGGCAAGAACTGCAGCCAACACAACAGCAATAGACAAACTAGGTGACACCTGCTCAGTGCCGCCCTGGCTGGACAGGAGGTCCAGTGATGGGATGCCGCGAACCGCCGCCGCAACACCCCCAACAACGCCTCCTGAGGCACCGGAAGCTGTCGTAGTGGTATCCGTGATGTACCGCATTGCGCTCGCAAAACCCTGCCAAGTGAGCACAATCATGACAAACCATAAACCCGCGATGAAGAAAGAACTCGCGCCGCGATTTCGCACAATCCGACGAATCACAATGATCAATCCGCCCACAAGTACCACGATTGCTACTGGAGTCAGCGGGAACCACACGGTGGCAGCGGCAACTGCCCCCAGGGATGCCAAGAACCATCCATGACTAGCACGCGAGCCAACGACAAACAAGGCCACCCAGAAAGTTAGGGAGATGAAGACAAATTGAAGAGTCAAGTGACCAAGGCCTGACACGGCGAGACTGGCCGCTACCAAAACAAGCATTCCTACCCATACAACGGGTGCGGGAATATACCGAGTTGCGCCTCCTGAGCTCATACGGTTACGCATTTCCACCAATGGGGCAAGTGCAAATGGGGCCAGCACGGCGAGACCAAATGCTCCGTAAATCACGGAATTAGAAGCGACAAAAACTTCGTTTACACCACCAAATGCGATGAAGGACACGGCTGAAAGGAGCGTCGCCATGAAAACGAGAAACAATTGCAATGGACCACCCATGGGGACCGCCTGAACAATGTCTTGCCCCTGAATCAGTTGGCTCGTGTAGTCCAACCACTGCGCATTATCTTCAGCGTGGGGGCGTTGAATGAGGAATCCCACTCCTGTAAACAACCCGGCAGACGGTGCCGCGATCAATCTGCTCATCACCACAAACATCAAAATGACAAGTACTGGAACAAAACCCGCATACAGGTGACGTCGAAAACTGAATCTCCTACTGCGGCGACCCACTCCGAATGAAATCAAAGTTCCAAGGAACAGCAAAAGGAAAAGGGCAATTTGCAACGAACTTAGATTCCACAGGAACCCCTGATCCACCAAAAAAGAGATGAATGCGCCGCCGACAGCAAAAGTGCCAATTACAATGCCGACCGTCCAGGTCAAATTTCGGGTCAGAAAGTAGGAAACGACCGGCAGAGCAATAAATGCCACCAGATAGAGCAGGTCACTCATGTGGCTCCCATTTGGTCGAGGATTTCTATTCCGGACTGCTTGAGTCTAAAGGGTTGGTGAATCGGTAGTCGCGTCCCTCAGGCGCAATCTCACGAGCAATCGTGACGAGGAAGGGCTTCTTGAGCACTGTCCCCGCGGCTCCCAGGGCAAAAGCTGCCGCAATTATTCCTGACACGGTGGCTAACGCCGTGTTCCACACGACCACAGAACTGATGGCAATAAGCATCAGCACAATGATGCATGGGACAAACACGTGGGGGTCTCGGCCTCGAACAGGTCGTGATAGGAACGGAATAAGCAGCAAGAGAAATGCCGCTTTGTAAGCGTATCCGAAACCGCTCACCAATACGGAAATGAGGAAGAGTGCACTGCCGCCCGCCGCAAGCATGGCCGGGTAGCTTGAGCGAGAATCAATCTCACCCAATCTCCCCCAGCCGAATACCCACACAACTCCCCAGACAACTGCGGCGAGCGCCAAAAGGAACACAAGCAGGTCAGGGGCACCAAATGTTGAAGATTCGCCATCCCCACCAAGCATTCGAGCAACAAGTGGCACGCGACCAAGAACCACGAAATCGCCCAGATCAACCATGCCTGCATTGGCATTCAGCGAAAGAAGAACGTTGTCCCAAGTCATTGCAACGAAGATTCCCGTTGCAATGACAAATCCAGAAAGCACAAGCCACCCGCGCCTAATGAAGAGCAATGGAATGAGCATGACTCCCAAAACAAAAGGGTAGTACTTCCATGTACCTGCCAGCCAAATCAGCGCAGCCGCAATGCTCCAAGTCCATAGGCTTGGGAACCTGCGCACAAGAATGACGGTGAGTACCGCAACCCACATGACGAAAAGATCAAAATTTCCACGCTCGAGAATTAAAAGCCATCCAGCGCCAAAAATGGAAACCAGTAATGCGAGTTGACCCCTCGATGTTGAGTTACGCGCCAACCACAGAACCATAAGTGTCGACACGACCAAAGCAAGTAAGCCAAGCCAGCCTGAATTTTTGGCTGAGAAAATGTCAAGGGGTGCATATTGCAGCCACAAGGTTCCAGGAGCATAGATTGATGGGTCCTGCAAACACCCATTGTTGATAACATAAATATCAACGCCCGCCTGCGCGCAGTCAACACTTTGAAGAACTAGATTCAAATCCCAAAACTGCACTGGTCCTTGAGGAATGCGAAGTCCCTGATAAACCGCAGTTGCTGCGGACTCGTGGCTCAGTTGGACAAGGAGCCAGGGACCGAGGCTCAATAGAGCGGAAAACCCTGCAATCACGAATGTCAACCACGGGCGGACCGAAATGGAAAATTGCCGTAACAATCCCGGGGCAAAGAAAGCGATGGAAACGACTAATACGGCGGTGAGTCCTAACGCTGGAACTGCTGGATTCACTTCCGAATCGGAGGAACGAATGACAATCAGACCGAGGATGAGGGCGGCTAATAAATAGCAAAGTGTGCCCATTGCCAGGGCAGCGCGCCTCACACTCTGGTTTGCCACGCGCATCATGCTACGCGAATAGAACGGATCTCAGGCACAACCTGACAGACTTGGGGCATGCCACCCGTAATCTCTGTCGTGATTCCGGTGTTTAACGGTTTACCGCACATTCAGGACTGCGTTGATTCGGTCCTCAAGCAAACATATGCAAACATGGAAATCGTGCTCGTTGACGGCGGCTCGAGCGATGGTTCACGGGAATGGATTCACACCCAAACCGACCCTCGCGTTCGAACCCAAGAGATGCCTCATGGAACGTCTGCGGCAGACAATTGGAATGCAGCCAGTCACGCCGCAACCGGGGAGTACATCAAACTCCTTTGCCAAGATGATCTCCTCTACCCGGAGGCTCTCGAGAAACAACTCGATGACCTCGTGAGAAATCCTGAAGCAAGTTTTGCCGTCGCCCAAAGAGACATTATCGACGCCAACGGAAAAGTTCTATACAAGGAAAGGGGGCTGCGGGGGATGGTGACAGGCCCCATCTCCGGAAATGATGCCCTCCGTACTTCCTATCTTTCCGGGACCAACAATTTTGGTGAGCCTGTCGCGATTCTCTTCCGACACGAAGCCCTTGATGCTGTTCTGAATTGGACGGATGAGCGACCTTTCCTCCTGGACCTTGACCTTTATACAAAGGCATTGCAAAGACAATCTCTCGTGGTCCGCAAAGAGTCAATTGGCGCCTTTCGAGTAAGCAATAGTTCTTGGTCCACCAAACTCGTCAGTGAGCAAACTACTCAACTCCGCGAATGGCAACACGAAGTCGCTGAATTGCTCCAGCCGAGACCCTCGCCCATTGAGCGTGCCCGAGCCGAAATGGCTTTGCGGCAGCAAACTTTCCTCAGGCGCCTTGCGTATCGCGTACTCAAAGTACGAGGCTCATTCCGCGCTTCCTGACAGGCGGGCGGCGACCCAATAGACTTCGCATGTGTCTCTCGAGCAAGTAGATCCAAAACGGCCGCTGTCGGTGAGCGTGGTGATCCCTGTTTATTCGGGCGAAGTAACCCTTCCCGCCCTTTTGAGTGAGCTGGCAAAACACACTGTCCCCCAGCAAACCCCGAGTGGTTTGGATTACCAAATTTCAGAGGTCCTGCTGGTCTGGGACCGTGGCCCAGGTAGCAGTGACCAGACTATTCGAGAACTAGCCAGTCAATATGATTTCGTAAGACCAATCTGGCTTAGCCGCAACTTTGGACAGCATCCAGCGACCCTAGCGGGAATCACCTCTGCCGGCGGTGACTGGATTGTCACGATGGACGAAGATGGGCAACAGGATCCACGATTCATTCCCAACATGCTTGATCGTGCTTATTCCGAACGTGCGCAACTGGTATACGCATCTCCCACAAATGAAGCACCACACGGATTTCTCAGAAATGCGGCCTCAAATGTCACAAAATGGTTTTTTGTGAAACTACTGGCCGAAGGTGACTTCTCTGAATTCAACAGTTACCGTCTCATCCAGGGGGAAATCGGTCGAAGCGTGGCCGCCTACACAGGTCCCGGTGTCTATCTTGACGTGGCATTGAATTGGGTGGTAGCAACCACCGCTGAAGAACCCGTAACCAGTCGAACCGAAGGACGACCCGCTAGCAACTACTCATTTGGCAACCTTCTCGCTCACTTCCTCCGGCTCGTTGTTTCTTCCGGCACACGACCGCTGCTCTTTGTCTCTGTACTTGGTGCAGTCTTCGTCGTTCTCGGCGCCGTTCTCACCATTTGGATTGTTACCAATGCAATTACCGGTGATGTTCCGATTGGCGGCTGGGCATCCACCATGGTCGCGATCTTGGTGGTTGGCGGTGGCACCTTGTTGAGTCTCGGGATCATTGCCCAATATGTCGGGGCCGCAACGAATATGTCACTGGGCAAACCCCTTTATGTCGTAACCTCTGATCCCAAGAACACATTCGATTCGTGACAGCACCCAAAGAGACACTTATCTGGACCATTGGTTCCGGAGGATTAATTGGATCAGCCATTGACCAACAATCCCAACATCCCTACATTGCTCAATCCATCAACTGGCAAGATAACTTCCTGGCACTATCTGATCTGAAGGAAAACCTCGCCGATTTCACCGCACAATCCATTCGATACGACAATTGGGCCATTGTTTGGGCGGCAGGTGCTGCGACAACTGCCACAACCGCGGAGCGGGCCTGGTTGGAATTGGAACTATTCACAAAATTCTTGAATGAATTGGCCTTGACAAGCACCGCAAAACCAGGCGAATTCATTCTTATTTCATCTGCCGGCGGCATATATGCCGGCTCCTCTAATCCTCCATTCACCGAAGCTACCGTGCCCGCGCCCATCGGAATCTATGGTGATTTAAAGCTTTCGCAGGAGCGAACAGCTGAGGAAATTTTGAAATCCTCGCAGGTTGGCCTGTCAATCGCTCGGGTCAGCAACGCTTACGGCCCGGGGCAGGATTTGAAAAAACTCCAGGGTCTCATTTCTTTGCTAGCACTCAGCACAATCCAAAGAGAGCCCATAAATCTCTTCGTTCCATTGTCAACGGTGAGGGACTTTATCTTCACGGCAGACCTTGCCCGCATGCTCCAGGAAATGATTTATTTTCCTAACGGACCTGGTGAACCACGGATCAAAATTCTTGCTTCAGAAAATGGGACTTCACTTGCCTACTTAATCAAAGTATGCCAAAACGTGTTCCATCGCAAGATACCGATCGCCATGGGGTCTCACCCCAGCTCGAAGGTGCAAGCGGCCGATTTGAGATTCAAATCACTCGTTGAAAATTGCGCTTCGCAGGAGAGCACTGCTCTAGAAGTTGGCATCAAGGTGGTTTACGACGATATTCTGCATCGAACCACTCAAGGCTCGCTCACCAAAGTGTGAGGACGCCCCATCCCACACAAATATTGACATCGATATCGCAGTCTGCAGTGTGCGTCGAGGATTGCTAATGACACGAGAAACGACGAGTCGTCCACGAGATTCGGTTCACCACAGTTTCAATTGATGGCTTCACAAGGTCTTGTCATAAGTTGGGGCCAGCATCGCAAACAAAAGGGTTCCAATGTTGGGTAGTGGTTGCTTTCGTTTCAATTCCACCGCTGAATAGCCAGCCAACCCCCCTGCCGCTCTGGGAAAGCGCGACAGTGCCACACCCGTGAAAATGCCTGTCGCAAAGCGCACAGACACGTAATTAAATGAAACGATGTCTGCTGACAACAACGCACCAGCGAACTCGGAACGGAGTGAGTTCCGCGGTTCAAGCATCGATACTGTCTTCTCAAACCTGCAAGCAAGCGCCGGATTCCACCGCGTCTTGGCCGAATCTCTGCTTGACGGAGATATTCCCCTGACCATTCTGTTGCGACAGTTAAGTCAACCCCCAATTCCTTGCTCCACGCAACTTGCTACGACACTACAGGTGTAAATGGCATGGAATTGGGCTAGAACTCTGCCTTCAATACACTTAAGTCCTCACACCTGAAGGGCAAATAAAATTTTCACTTCTCATCAAGTTCGCGCTAGCGTGGCCACGTGAACAACCAAGTCCTCATTGTCGTTCCGACTCGTGGCAAGCGCTTGACGCACCTCAAAACTTGCCTTCAATCAATTGTTACACAGTCCCCTTCCCCAGACGTTCTAATTGTTGGTCCGCTCACTTCCGAACTGCAATCGATCGCTGATAGCTTTCACGCGCAATTGATAGCGGATCCGGGTAGCCAAACCATGGCCATCAACCGGGGAGTCGCACATGCAACGGCACACGGCAAATACGCATACGTTAATTGGTTGGGCGACGATGACCTACTGGAATCTGGATCCCTTGCGGCAACTACGAAAGCACTCGATTCATCGCCACATTCCACGGTTGCTTACGGAGCATGCCGTTATATTGATAATCAAGGCGAAGAGCTCTGGGTAAATCGAGCTGGTAAGTGGGGGCCTCGAATCTTGTCCTGGGGACCAGACTTGATACCACAGCCCGGGATGCTCGTCCGAATGTCAGCTTGGGAATCCGTTGGAGGTGTGGACGAAACATATCGGTTTGCTTTCGATCTTGACCTCCTTCTCAAACTCAAGAAACTGGGTCCGCTGATTGACGTCAATCAAATTGTGTCCAGTTTTCGCTGGCATCCAGATTCACTCACAGTGGGTGATCGGTCAACGAACATTCAAGAATCTGAGCGCGCAAAACGTGCTGCATTAAGCCCTGCCATGAGAAGGGTCGCGTGGATGTGGGAATCACCTGTACGCGTTGCAACTCGGCTAGCTGCTGCCGAAGTAAATCGACGAGCCCGGAAGTTACGACCATGAAAGCGCTTTTTCTTTCATTCAGCAATGGCGGTGGTGGCGCAGGCAGAGCCACGAATCGCCTCTTTAGTGCAATGAGTGAGAATACAGATCTTGATATGCGAATGTACGTTGACTTCAAGCATGGCTCAGATCCAAGAGTTATCACGAGCACAAAGTTTGCTGCCAGCAAACGGAGAACTGCGAGAATCAACTTAGAAGAACTACCGGCCTATGTCACTAGACATCCTGTTCCCAAACTCTTTTCGCCGGGCATAGCCAGTTCGATGAGCGCAAAATCACTAGACCGGCTGGGTGCCGACGTGATCAATTTGCACTGGAGTAACTACGGACATGTATCCATCCCACAGATATCGAAAATCAAAACCCCACTAGTTTGGACGTTACATGACATGTGGTCGGTGACTGGTGGCATGAATTATGAGCCAGATGTCCTCAGTCAAAAACTCAGTAACTACAAGGGCATTGAAGCTTGGGTCGCCCGCCGCAAAGCCCAATTTTGGACAAAACCCCTCAATGTCGTAACGCCAAGCACGTGGCTGGCTGAAATTGTTCGCTCGAGTGAGTTGGGTCATGATTGGACGGTTTCGGTAATCCCCAACCCACTTGACTTGAATAGCTTCACCCCACTGGAAGTTAATCGCTCCAGCAATCCTCATCATTTTCCTAAGGTCATTGTGAGCCTGGGCGGCGACTTAATTGATACTCGCAAAGGTTTTGATCTCTTGATTGCCGCCCTGCCTCGAATTGAATCTAAATTTGAACTAATGGTTCTGGGTCATGACGCGCCACCGCCTGACTGGCCACAGAACATGCCTAATACGCGCTGGCTCGGCTTCCTTAACGACTCCGAACTGGTCCACGCATATGCCGAAGCAGACGTAGCCGTTGTCCCCTCACGGCAAGACAATCTCCCTCAGACAGCCACCGAACCAACTGCCTGTGGGGTTCCATTAGTTGCATTTAATATTGGAGGGCTCCCAGACATCGTCGACCATGGAATTACAGGGCTACTCGCGGATCCTGAAGATCCAATTCATCTTGCGTATCAGATTGATATTCTCTTAAGAAATGAAGAACTAAGACACTCAATGTCAGGAAAGGCCAGGGAACGCGCGGAGCGCTTGTGGTCACCAGCGGTTGTTGCAAATCAATATCTCACCGTTTTCAACGACGCGTGCAAAGTTGCCGATCGCTAACTATTAAGCAATCGAAATTTGCATTCACATAGTCTAAAATTGGCTGAACGTTTGCGGCATTCATGCCATTTCCAAAAATATTGAAATTTTCAGTCTTAAGAATCACATCAACTCGTTGAATACACTCATAAAGTTCAGCGAATGCTTCGGTTGGGGAAAAATCAAAGACCTGGAAACGAGGACAAACTAAAACTGCGCCCTCTCGAACCGAACCAAGAAATCCTCTGTCATCATTGGTGCCTAATCTTGCATAGCTGAAATCCTTAAGAGGAATGCTGTTGAGCAGGTTTGCATCAATTGGTACTTCGGAAATTTCAGTGACGCGCGAATCAAATACCGCTGGCAGGGATTTGTAGTGATCAAAAAGCTGAATTGGTGACATCCACATGGAGAGGATGAAGGTAAGGATCAAGAGTAGGCCGACCCAAAGAATAAACCAGATCCGGACATTTAAAAGTGAGCCAAAAAGGATCGCCGCCAAAATCATTGGCAGAGAAATTGCCTGCAAATGATGACCCCAAAGGTAGGTAAGCGCAAGAGATGCAATGGTTCCGAAAATAGCGATCCAAAGTAATACTGTGACCAAAAATACTTCTGGGTGAGTTCGTCGTTTCATCGAACTAAACAGCAATCCCACTACTGCGATGCTTACCATGACCAAAAATGCGACAAAGATTGACCCAGCCCAATCCGCTTGAAGTTTTTCCAGATGTCCTGAGAAAGAATCCGAAAAACCGAAATATGCGATCGTGGTCTTTGAATAAGATCGGTTCTGACTGATCGACTCGATGTATCCTGGAATCCATCCCAAAATAGCCATCACCGTCACAGACACAACAAAGGTGACGCCCATGGCCACGAGTGCGCGTACTCCGCCACTTCTCTTATCGCGGAAGAAAAGAAAAAGCAGTAGTCCGGCAACTCCCACGGGCCATACTGTAATTTTCAAGAACAAGAGCAGACCAATTGCGATTCCGCCAAGTACCCATCGGCGGCATAAAAACATTCCCCATCCGAAAAGTACCATCGCTGTCCCAGGCGTATTACCGTGTCCAGCCATGTAAGCTGGACCAACCATTATGAACGGTGTGGTAACCAGCGCAAAAAATAAGGATCGGTCTGGAGATGCTATCGACCGCGAAATGAAAAATGTGCCCACTGCAGCGAGGGGTATCCAGAAGAGGTCCATGAAAAAAGCCCATGGGCTTGAAATGTGAGATGCACCTGCCATAGCAACTGCAAAAAAGGGATCTTTGTTGTCCCACAAATCTGTGTATCGATTTAGGCCGTTTGCAAGACCGTCGCTAATTGATAAGAAAATGCCACCGTCGTATTGGCGATCCATTACAGAGCCGTAAATCACAAAGATCCAAATTGGTATGGCAATCACGATGCTCAAAATTGACCAGTACGTGAAATTTCCTCTAAAACGTAAGACCATTTTCAACCTTTAACACAAATCTATTCGAATAAGCGAGACTGAGGAATTGTCAACCATTACCTCCCCCAAATCAACCAAATTGGAATTCTGAGTCAATGATTTATTGATCCATGCCCACCTTACACCCAAAGGGCAGAGTACTTCGATTGTATCCACCGTTGGTTGTGAGATGAAATCGCTCGATAACTCAATTCGATCCGGTATCTCACCAACGGTTGATATTCCGCCATAAACCGATTGATACGTGGTGCCGGTAATGTAGCTGCTCATCCTTGTAAGTGCTGGAATAACAAAACCTTCATTTTCATTCGTCACAATCACATCGCCAGAATTTGAATGTGCATGAAGGTACCTGGCCGCCTCAATCTCATTGCCCGACCAAGACCAAACAGTCGTCGCTTCAGGATCTATTTGGAGTTGAAATTCGGGATTCTTATCATTTCCCACCGCCAACTCATTAACGGTAATTACGCTCTCATCCTCTCGAACATTGATGTCGGCGAGTTCCGATGCATTGAAACTTGCACCATCCCTTGCGCCCCCCATAAGTGCGCCAATGATTGGAATCGAACGGGCAACGCTTGCCTGAAGTATAAGTATGGCTGTTGCAACTACAAATATTCTCGCTATTCGGTGCGAAGTTGAGAACACGGCGAGACCTAGCCCAGCCACCAACGCGATTAAATAGGCAAACCACGGTCCCCAAAATCGACCCAAGCCATTTTCCCAAACTTGATCGGTCCAGATATACGAAACAATTAATATCGATAACACCGAGATAACAACAGCGTAAATCCCTGCACGGTTTCCCAGTTGAAGTGAATTCCAGCCAAGCCATAAACCGAAAGCAGATAAAACTGACAAGGGTGCTGAGGCCGCTAATGCGAACCAGATTTCATTGAGCCCTTGACTGAAAACTAATATCGGGACAATTCCCGCCGCGACTAATCCGATCCCAAAAAGTGTCTCCGGTCGCGACCGCCACGAACGTTCGGTCGTGAGCCATGTGCCACCAAGCCAGCGGGCTCCGATTGCTAGTAAGAGACCAAACGTGCCCAGAAGTGCGCCTTTAGGACCGGGACTGGAGTTTAAGCCTTGGATTGTTGATGCTCTCGAATCCCACACAAACAGTTTCAGGTCACCTGGACTAGCGCTGCCTGCAATAACCCAGAAATAAATGAGCAAGAAAGCTCCAGCCGAGATTAAGAGGGCGACGAGCGCTCGTTTTCTCCATGAGAGTCGAAGTAGGAAACTCAAAAGGGTTGCCCCACCGACGGCACCCACTATGAGAGCACCGGTGCTCACCTTCGCGCCAGTTGTTGCGGCTATCAATATCCCGAGCACACTGAGCAACAAAATTGAGTTCTGAGCCTTGAGTGGGTTGTGCGAGCCCAAGAAAATCATTAATACGAAGACCGAGCCCATTAGCCAGGCCGTACCCATGGCCTGAGAAGGAGAATCAAAGTTCAGAATCGTTCCATTGATAGCACCCACATAGCCGCCAGTTACTAATAGCCCTACCGTCAACCAAGGCACGAGGGACGCGAAGCGCGCTTGAGAGATGTTTGCACTCTGTAAGAGAGCGCGCGTCCAAACTAGTCCCAGCGCCACGGTCGCAATCAATGCGACTAAAGGAAGCACACGAGTAAGGACCGCGAATGGCTCTGCGTCAACCATTTCCGTCAATTGGCCCACCCACGCATATGTAAACCAGTGATAGCGAATATCTGCGCCAACCATGAAAATGCTGTCCGAGCCGCCATAGCGGGCGGCTGAGTTGCTCAATGCTTCAAAAAAAATCATGTCTGGGTGGTACTGATCCCAGACTCCATCACTTCGCATGAAATCTAACGGATATCGCTGTAAATTCAGTACCAGCAGACTGATCCCAGCGAGTAGCCCTGCCAAGCCTGGAGCCCAATCTCTCCAGTATCCGTTTCTGACTGGTCGTGTCCAGTTTCGGCGACTTCTTAAAGTGTAAATAACCAATGTAATTGCGACAGGCGCTAGTGGATCCCAGCGCGAGTCAATCCAAGGTCGCATAACCACACCAGCAAGCAGACCCAGGACCGTGCCAAGCACGAGTCCCATGCCAATGAGTTCAAGAATGCCGATGACCCTCGCTCGACGAATTTGACTCCAGATATACCCACCACTGAGACCTTGAAGGAAAACAATCAAGGAAAGCCACAGGGCGTCTGAGATTTGCACTCCTACAATTACTAGTGTGAGCGCCATGACAGCCCAGCCGGCAACACAAAGCAGAGTTGTCTGGGTACGGCTCACCTAGGAAGGATAGAGTAAAGGTGTCAATGCATCTATGAGTGTGAGGCTGGGAGTGTGAAGAACCTTAACCGCTTTGCCTCGAGGGTTAAGTCAGTGTTCTCTGATCCATATGAACGGCGCGCCTACGCCGCTCGACTTAAATGGCTAGCGGCGGGCACAGCATTACAAGCGTGGAGTTTGGAATATAGAAGGGGTCTCACAGGCCGCTTTGACCCGCGGATTTCCCGCAGCTCCGAGGAACCCGAGGAAATTCTGCATTGTCCCGTCGACTGTGGTGCAAACGCGCCGCTTAG
>Ga0213861_10003371_pt1 | contig 13200 bp, 9 predicted proteins | sample PICome_4_FD_160110 | JGI IMG/M metagenome (GOLD analysis project Ga0213861, IMG submission 160110) | Coastal seawater microbial communities near Pivers Island, North Carolina, United States - PICO131 | ecosystem: Environmental > Aquatic > Marine > Coastal | place: USA: North Carolina | collected...
ATTCTCCCAAAATAACTCACTGTGCGGCAGCACTTGCCCATGGATATCGGCGGTTTGTAAAATCGTGATTTTTGTGGGCTCACCGTTTCCATTAGCAGGTGCGTTACAAGAGGTAAAAGCTGCTGCGATGGCGAAAGTGCTTAATAATCTAAGTGTCATTTATACGTAGGTTAATTTATGTAAAGTCTAATTTTTAACGGGAAGCCGATGGGGTAGAGCCTTCATTTACGAGCGTCTCCTGAAAAAGAACAGTCGGTGCTTTTAGAGTCGTGACTGTTTGACGTTGATCACTTAAAATGCGGGTCAATATTGAATGAACGGAACACGGCGAAGTCACCAATATCAAGGTTACGAGAATCACCAGGCTTAGCGATTTATAAACGATGGAGTGTGATTTTAGCTTCATTGTCGCGCAAGATACAGGTAAACTAAAAGTTGCATTGGACTTTAGTCACGATATTAAACGAAACAAGGCCTTCCCGCAATGGAAAGGCCTTGTTAAATGCAGACAGCAGCGCGGTTCTAGCTGTTTGAACTACTATTATGGTACTCTTCTACCAAGCGCATTACTGCTTTTACTAAATCTTTGGTTTCAAGAAGAAGGTTAAAGTAAAGGGTAGTATTCTTAGGACTAACTTCTTCCTTACGTGTGCGGGCAATCTGTGCGTCTATTTTGTCTGATATTAACGCTAGAATTGCATCTTCTTGGTCCAAGCATGTACTCAAATCACCGAAGCTTTTTGAAGTGAACGCTTGCTCTACAGATACCAGCATTCCGTCAAAGGTGGTTTGGATTTCATTGAGGTCAGATATTTGACTTTTACTTAACGGTTTGTGGTTGTTATCTATGTGCTTGAAGCTCTTCTTTGCAATAAACTCCAAAGATTGAACCACGTCTGTCAAGTTCGCGAGAACCATGATATAGAAATTAGAACCGCGAACGCTCGTCTCATCAAGATTCTTAATAAAGTAGAATAAGTGATTACGCAATGACTCTACCTCATCTTCAAACTTACCGACACGTTTACGCATTTTTTTAAGCGCGCCTGTATCTTGATTTGACAAGCCGTCGACAACCCCATTGAAAATACTTGTAGTGCGGTAAATGGATTTTGCAACGTTATCAGCGCTCTCTTCTATGATTCCCTGAACAGTTTGGCTTGCAGACTTCTTCAGGGAGCTATGATCCGATTGCGCATTTGCTTTCTTCTTATGGCTTAGATAATTACGTACAACTAAAACGCCAGCGAAAAGTAAAAGTATCGCGACAGCTGCCCCACGTCCCATGTATATAATGTAGGTTAAAATACCAGCGAACGTAAAAGCGCTGAATGCAGTGAAAAACCAACCGCCAATAACGTTCACGACCCCGGCAACGCGATATACTGCGCTCTCTCTTCCCCATGCACGATCCGCTAGTGAAGTACCCATAGCCACCATGAATGTCACGTATGTTGTGGATAACGGTAATTTCATACTTGTAGCAATGGAAATCAGAATTCCGGCAACCGCAAGATTTATAGAAGCACGAATCATATCAAATGCCGGAAGGGCTTTGGCTTTTTCTTCCGAAATTTCTATTGCTGGCGTTTGGAAACTATTCGTAATCTTAGTCTGAACAGCAGCAGGTAAAATGGTACTTACGACGCTTACTAGCTTTGTTGATCCTTTAACAATACTTCTAGATAATATATTCGGTTGAAAGCGTTCACTTCCATCGCCTTGACGAGAAAGATCAATAGACGTATCTGCAACGGTACGGGCTTTCTTTGAAAATGCCAGCGTGACGACCATAATAGCGCCTGCAATGAAAAGCAAGCCCGGCTCGGTTGGAACTTTCTCAGACAATATTTCCATTGAGAACTCAGAGGCGGGTATACCAGATACAGACCAGGCTTCGTAACTGTGGTAGGCGGCCATTGGTACACCTATAAAATTGACTAAATCATTACCTGCAAAAGCTAGTGCAAGTCCAAAAGTTCCTACCCCAATAACGATGATCAGCACATTAATTTTAAAGACTTTATCAATGATAAACATGAGTAACGTCCAAAACGCGAGCATCAACCCAATCACTAAAAAGGAATTTTGCGCCAGAAAGTCTTTGATATCGCCATAGAAAGGAGTCCCTTTGAGACCCTTAAAGAAAATAAAATAGCCGATCGCAGTTAAACAGATACCTGCGAATACGAACCCGAAGTTTTTAACCTTCTTTTCATATTGGAAACTGAATACCAGTCTGGATATCCATTGAACGAGCATACCCACGGTAAATGAAATCACAACGGAAAGAAGAATACCGGATATGATTTGCTTGGCTTTTTCAGTATTGATATAGTTCACTAAATCCGCGGCGGTTTCAGTATCAGACATACCGATCTTAATCAGTGCCATTACTACTGCAGCGCCCAATAAGTTGAAGACTATTGAAACGGTAGTTGATGTTGGCATTCCTAACGTGTTGAAGAAATCTAGTAATAGAATATCTCCAATCATCACTGCCATGAAAATGAACATGATTTCATCAAAATAGAATTTTGACGGCATAAAGATGCCCTTTCGTGCTACTTCCATCATACCGCTTGAGAATACAGCACCGATAAAGACGCCTAAACTGGCGATAATCATGATTTTCTTGAATGAAATTGCCTTTGAACCAATGGCTGAATTCAAGAAATTTACGGCATCATTACTGACACCTACAACAAGGTCTGCAACTGCTAGTAGGGCTAGTGCAAAAATCATCAAGTAGAATATACTGTCCATAGTTTAATTTTCTTATTGCGAAGCTACGCTCACAATGTTATCTGAAAGTTAAGTTTAGAAGTGCAATTCAAATCCAGTTCTGAACAGTATTGCATCGCCGTTTCCGTCCTTAGTTGAATAGCTTATGTCGCTTTGCACTTTGAGTTTGTGTCCGACGACAAATTTATTCAGTCCTAAAGTATACATTGCTACTGGTGCAGCACCTGTAATATCATCATAGCTCAGTGTGGTGTAACGTCCTGCTACTTCGACTTTTTCTGAAATAAAATAGCCCGCAGCAAAATTATAAGCGTTACCAACTAATACGATATCCCCGGTGGGTGTTCCGTCCAATTCTACAGCAATTGGATTTGCAGCGGTTCTATTGGCATATTCGGCCATAAGTGAGAATCCTTGATGCTTGACAACTAAATCAATGAATTGTGAGGTGATGTTGGTTTGATACAGGCCATCTTCGATGAACATGTAATCTCCCATATTCGATCTAGTTTTTGAAGCATCTGCATTAAAGTCATAGGTGTAGGCTACCATTACTTTGAGCTTTTCTTCTCTAACCGTTGATGACCCCATGTATTCACCTTTTTTGGCGAAGCTACCTAAGGGAAATAATTCTACGCGTCCGGTATACTGAAGGCCTCCTTCATTACCCGTAGCAATATTTCTACCTTCACCTTGAGAGATGGCAAATTTTTCTTTTGAAATGAATTGATCACCAAATTTAGTTGTGTGACGCAGCTGTATTCCAAGATCACGATCTATGTTAAACTTACTGTTCAACAATGACCGGTCTACAAGCTGCAGATTCGCAGAAGATATTACACGCTCAACATTGCCTGGAAGTTTTGTTTGACCTGCCCACAATTCGAAGCCAGGTGCGAATTTCCACTTAATAATTGCATCCAGTATATATCTCGGAGAGTTCTTTGTGAACTCATTTGCCCCCGACATATCATTATTCGACAGACCAAATTCCATTTTATAACCAATATTTGGATGAACCGCCCAACCGTCAAATTTGAAACGCGAACGACGCACTAGAAAATCATGCGCGACGGGAGCCAAACTATTATCTGTTATGTCACTCGTTCCGTAGTAACGTACTTGAATTCTCGGCGCAAACTTTACACTGAAGCTACTGTCGGCAGCTACAAAGTTCAAGAGGCCTTTACCAAAACTAGTTTCGTCTACACCTTGCTGTGCGGATACATTCAAGCTGATTAGAGCGATGAATAAAACTGAAATGCTTCTTTTAGTGCCCATTATATTGAATTATTTGATGCAAAGGTGAAAGCACAAAGTTTAATTTCTGTTACTTGAAAGATAAGGTCATGTAAATTCTATGTTAAGAACTAATATTGGCTTTACATGGTGTTAATTGGTATATAATTGAACGTAACTTTGTCCTTTACACAAGCAAGATGACTTTACAGGAATTTTATAATCAATTAGATTTTACAGCATCTTTGGTATTTGCCTTACCTGAAGGAAGATTGGTTCCCGCTCATTTTCATATCACGGAGGTTGGACAGATTGATAGATTTTTTGTGGATTGCGGGGGTACCGTGCGCAAAGAGTCTGCAGTCAATCTCCAGATGTATACGGCCCAAGACTTTGATCATAGGCTAACTGTACCTAAGCTTAAGTCAATCATAGAGATGTCGATTCAGCAATTGCAACTTAGAGGTGATTCAGAATTACGGGTGGAGTATCAGGGAGCCACCATTGAGGTGTACGGATTATCACACGATGGATATCAGTTCATACTTCAGCCTTTACAAACAGATTGCTTGGCGAAAGACAAATGCGGCATTACAGATAACCAGCCAAAAAAGGCTGTGCCGACATCCTGTACACCTGGTTCTGGTTGCTGTTAATGGTTATTCTATGGCTCTTTGTAAAGCATCGGAGCCGCCCACAATGGGAAGCGTCAGTCCAGTTTTTTTAAGGTCAACAGTCAGTCTTGTGCCTGCTTTAGGGTGAAGTGTGAATTCCTGATCACTAGAAAAAATCATCAAACCTATCTTTTGCCCCGCGGGGATGATTTGATCATCTGGTTGAAAGTCAAAACTTAAGGTGTAAAAGTTCCCTGGTTCCAGCGGATGACTTTCGGAAATCGATTTTGAATTTTGTGGATCAGCCCAGCCTCGGGTAATAATGTTGTTGTAGATGGCAGCATCGCCGTCGCTTCGTTCACCATCCCACGGCAGAGAAACCAGCCATACACTTAGGTTGGCAGCTGGTGCACTGCTCGATAATGAGAGTGTAATGCTTGCCGTACCTGAAATATGTACGTCTTCACTCAGTAATGGGGTAGTATATAATAATCTGTGTGGAGAATTCTTGACGCGTGCGAGGTATTCTCCGGTGAAGGATACATCGTCTATGAGTATTTCCTTTTTACGGCTGCCCTTATCAGCGGACAATCCTCCTTGTGCATTTCCGCCTTTGGTGAGGTGTAATTCCACATCTTCTGATTGAGGATGGGGATAATCCGGATAAGGGGTAGGGGATTGTCGATTATCGCCTTCTCGCACAATCCACGCCTTAGGATCCTGTTCTACACCGTTTTCGATTTCAAAAAGGTACCTGGTAAACCATCGGTTCATCATGGCTATAGGGGGAGGTCCGCCGTGGCCACCTTGATGGTAATAAATTTGGACGGGTAGTCCCATTTCTCGGGCCTTGTTGTAAATGCGGTAGCTGTGCTCGGGCATGACATTCCAATCGTTAAACCCATGTGACATCAACAGCGCAGCCTTCATAGGGGCCATATCGTTCAAATAATCGCGGCCCGCCCAAAAAGCATTGTAATCTCCTGTGGCTCGGTCCATATTTTCTCTCATTTCTTTATCGCGAATCGTCTTGTTTCCATAAGCTCTTTTGGACTCTTCACCGCTATGTATGAATTCGTACAAGACGTCGATATCCTCACCTAAGTAACCACCGGGACTGCGAACCAATCCGTTGGAACGGTAATAATGATAGTAAGAGGTGTTGGGAGCGACGGGTATAATAGCTTTTAATGCTTCCACCCCAGTAGTGGCGGCAGCCAACGGTATGGTACCGTTGTAAGAGGTACCGGTCATGCCCACTTTACCTGTGGACCAGAAGGCATCTACTTTCTCATTTCCCATGCGATCCTTATAGCCATTATTCTTCCCTGCCAGCCACTCAATCACGGCCTTTGGCGCAAGCGACTCGTTATCGCCTCCCACCGTTGGAGAACCGTCGGATAGGCCCGTACCGGGTGAGCTGGAATGTACCACTACGTAGCCTCTTGGCACCCATGTGCGTACTTGGGAATTTGAAATAATAGGACGTTGGCCTCTGCGAACTACCTCGACATGCTTTGGCGGTGCCGGTACTTCTCCAATCTCATGCGCTACATTCCAAAATAGATCTCTATCATTACCGGCTGTTCCGGCATAATAAGGGCTTGATTCGTAAATTACTGGCAGTTGCAGGCCGTCATTCGTTGCAATAGGACGTGTGACATCAACATGCATTCGATCTAATTTGCCGTCTCCGTCCGTATCAAATTCAGTTTCTACCCATAAATCTTCACGAATCCAATTTTCAGGTGATGAAAAAGCAGGAACGATTTGGGCCTCACCATTTTCAAAGAACGGCCTGTTTTGAGCGTCTATTGCCGCCGCACCACTTAAGGCAAGGCTAAGAAGAAAATACTTCATGCGATCAGTCTAAATTAATAAGCAGAAGTTATGGATTAAAGAAGATTCTAACTAAACCAACCGCTTTTCTTTTCGATCAACCCAGCTGCAGCTAATCGACCACTTTCCATAGCTGCATTTAAAGAGCCATTGAATTGGGTATCGCCAGCTATGAAGATATTCTCTGCAATTAGACTGGCACTAGGCTCACTGGTATACTTCAGGTTTTCTAAGTTTGGGAGTGCCTGCTTTATCCTAAAATTAGTGATGTGTTTTACATGACCTGTGCCACAATAGGTTTGTATTTCCTTTTTGACGGTTTCCGTGATTTCTTCCTCACCCATACCTTCATGTTTGAGCGTGGTTACGGACAGTATGGTTCGTCCATTATGATCCTTATAGGCATATAAGTTATTGCTAAGTTTCCCATGATCCGCCACTAGCGCTATAGTTCTATCAGGTATGGAGGTTTGATTTACCTCAAAATAAAGACACATACAAGACTTCCATTTCGTCTGCGCATCGTGTAAATTGGGAATAAGCGCAGCGGCGTTAGACGTAACAATCGCTCCCTGGTTAGGAATTTTCTCCCCGCCTTTAAGGGTAATAGTTGTACTGGTTATGGATTCCACCTCGCAATTAAATTTAAAAGTGGTCTGAACCAATTTAGCTTTAAGCTGCGCACTTATGGCACCAATACCGTCCTGAGGAATCATAGCATACCCTTCACCGAACATTTTATAGACGAATTCAAACATGCGGCTGGACGTCTGCAACTCTGTCTCGAGAAAAATTCCAGCAAAGAAAGGTTTAAAGAATCTTGAAATTATGGTGTCGGAAAAGCCAAAGACCTTTAAATAATCAAGTGTACTTACTTCTGGTGTATTAAAAATTTCATCGAGGCTCTTTTTCCTTAACAGGAGGTTGAGCCTTAGGACATTCACCTTATCTGCAATGGTTCCAATTCCAGAAAATAAGGTGGGCAGTAGAACCTTCCAATTTCGCATGGGATCACCAATCACATATCGCTTTCCGTCTACTAAAATTTGCGCACCGGATTCCAATTTCGTCAGGCGCAGCGCTTTGAGGTCCAAATATTTTTTAGCGAGAGGATAGGCGTTTAAGAGTACTTGAAAACCGAGGTCGAGCTGGAAGTCTTCCACTGTTATTGTTTGAACCCTCCCTCCAGAAGTTCCTTGTTTCTCAATGATCACAGGATGAAAGCCTGCTTGCTCTAATTCATAAGCCGCGATAAGCCCGCTAATGCCTGCTCCAATGATATGGATGGTCTCCTTTTGTTTCATGCGATTCTTGAGTGTTTACTAGTATAAAACCGAGCATGGCAGATTTAGTTCGTCACATTTTTAGGCTGGCTTGAGCCCTTTTATCTTTTCAGAGGGTAGAGCGTCGAGCATTCATTGAATCTTAAGCAAGGCCTACGAGTTTCTTGATTCGCGCTCGTAAAGTGAAAGGGATTTATTTCGCTTCGCTCAAAAGAACCCTAGAGGGGGAACGCTCCAAGACAACTGAAAACCAGTCCGCCTTCGGCGTCCTGTATTTTTCATACCCATCCCGCTCACTGAAGCAAGCTTCGTTCGCGCATGGGCATAAAAAAAAAACCAGCGTAAAACGCTGGTTTTCAGATGTTTTAGCGGAGAGAGAGGGATTCGAACCCCCGGTACCTCGCGGTACGCTGGTTTTCAAGACCAGTGCATTCGACCACTCTGCCATCTCTCCGGTGAGGGGTTGCAATAACCTCTCGAGTGGGCGGCAAATTTAAACAGGATTTGATTGTTTGCAAGGATAATTATGCAATTATATTTGAGGTATGCTTCTAAAACTAAAAATTGCGATAGTAACCTTGGCTTCGACCTGCATTGTACACGGTCAGAATATGAGGTTGTCCATTGATCCGAGCATTTATGTTTCAGCTCAAGGTAAACCTTATATAGATGTATATACAACCCTAGATGCCAGTACAGTAGGGTATGAGTTAGATGCGGATAGCAATTGGGTCACGTCATTTAAAGTAGTAATTCAGACTGGTGGAAAGTTGGATGCATTTACCTTTAATTATGCACAGACAGACAGTGCGTCGGGAGCTCCGTTGTTGCTTCAAAAAAGTACCTTCGTCTATGAAAATTGGACCAATGAATCGGTCAAAATTGTAATCACGGATGATGTTACGGGCGAACTCATTGAAGTTGAAGATACCATTCGTCTCAATGGAGAGGCTTCTTTTTATTTATCCAATCCCATTGCCTTAGATACACTGCAAACAGGCAACTCTGTGTACCAAAAATCTGGAAGTACCGTAATTCCCAAGCCATCCTTAGGAGTACCTGTATTTGAAAATGTTCCTATTGAATGGTATTCAGAGGTCTTCATAAGAGAAGGTAAGTATGTGCTTAGGTATGAACTTCAAAATGCATCGGGTACTGCGGTGGCGGGTACACAGGGCTTTAAAAGGCTACAGAACGGTGTAAATCCCATACGAATCAGCTACGGTATGGATGCACAAAATAGTGGTGCTTATGCCATTAAAACTGAAATTTTGGATGCTACCGGTACTGTGTTAAAAGAGGCCACTACTTCCTTAATGTGGTACAATGATGATATGTTGATTGATCCTTCGCTATTAGAAGGCGTTTTAACAAGAGCCTCTTTTGAAAAATCTTGGGGCAATTGGGAAGAGGTTCCGGAATACCTCAGTATGATTGCACCGCTGGCTTCGTTAGCAGAGCGTAGACTATTAATGAATCTCAAGGAGTCTATGGATACAGCGAGGGCTGCATTCTACCTTACACGCTTCTGGCAAGAGAAAGCACCGGACCAAGCTCTAGAGTCTTGGATGGGTTATAAAAGGGTCGTAGATCAGGTAGATTCCGAATTTGGGTCAAAGACATTGGCCGGCTATAAGACGCAAATGGGGCGGGTATTTTTACAGTACGGCGCACCGTCTTTAGTTGAGGAGCGTCCATTCGACGGGAAGAACTATCCCTATCAAATCTGGCAATACGACAGGTTAGTGAGTTCGAGCACCCCTACACAGCAGAATCAAGTGTTTATTTTTGTTGACCAGGAATTGGTCGGTCGTCAATATACTTTGATACACAGCAGTGCCTTAGGAGAAGTTAAAGACCATAAATGGCAATTCCATTTATCGCGTCATTCGAATACAGGGCCAGACATTGATGCTACTTCAACGCAATACAGCAGAGATAATTTTGGAGAGCGTATTTCAAATTCTCTGATTATCGGTAACCAAGGGACTTGGTTTGACCAATTCAATAATTAATAGAATGAGCCAGACCATCGCCGTAGTTGTCTTAAACTGGAATGGAAAATCGTTACTCCAGACGTACTTACCTGGGGTAATTAAAGACAGCGCACCCCATAAGGTGTACGTGATTGACAACGACAGTTCAGACGATAGTTTAGCATATTTAAAGGAAAATCATCCAGAGGTTGTGGTCATTCAAACCGGTGAAAACCTGGGTTATGCGGGCGGATACAATGAAGGGTTAAAAGCCATTCAGGAGCCAATTTCGATATTATTGAACAGCGATGTTCGCACAACACCGGGTTGGTTAAATCCCATAAACGAGCATTTCGAAAATCATCCACAATGCGCAGCATTACAGCCTAAAATACGTTGGGATCGTTCACCGGACCAGTTTGAATACGCAGGTGCATCTGGTGGTTTTATGGACCGATGGGCCTATCCATTTTGTCGCGGTCGAGTATTTGGGACGCTCGAAAATGACATTGGACAATACAATACACCTAGAGAAGTTTTCTGGGCTACAGGAGCCTGTTTAGCGGTTCGTACGGAAGTATTTAAAACCATCGGAGGACTTGACTCCATGCTCTTTGCTCATATGGAGGAAATAGATCTCTGCTGGAGGATGCAACGTGCGGGATTCCAAGTGTGGGTGCAGCCAGAAAGTACTGTATATCATCTAGGAGGAGCGACATTAAGCGCTGATAATCCCCAGAAGACATTCTTAAATTTTCGGAATAATTTGATCATAATAATGAAGAATCTGCCCCATTTCGCTGCTTTGGGAGTCATCTTCATCCGTTTGATACTTGATGGTCTAGCGGGCATCCAATTCTTGTTTGCAGGAAAGCCCCGACACACCTTCGCTATTCTTCGAGCTCACTTCGCTTTTTACGGAAAGTTTACAGGCATTCAGCGTGCTAGAGCTCGAACAAGTAAATACCCCTTTAAACGCTTCGCTGACCTCAAAGGAACCTACCCAAATTCAGTCGTTTGGCAATATTATGGTAAGGGTAAAAAGCGTTTTTCGGACTTCTATTAGTTGATATAGGTATACATGTGGCCAACATTTAAAGGTGAAGAATGGGACAAAGGAATGGACCAATTCGCCGAACAGCATTTTATGGTGCTGGATCAATTCTTACCTCCATCTGTTTTGGAAACAGTGTGTAGGTATTTCGCTTCAGTGGAGGCGGAGGATCGACTAAAGGCTGCTGCAATAGGCCCAGGTAAAGAGCGCACGCGAATATCAGAGATTAGATCAGACTTCGTCCATTGGCTGGATCGTCCTTTAATGCCAGAGTTGGAGACTTTTTTTGATGGGATGGATGCCATAAGGGCTGCTATAGCGGAATCACTGTTTTTATCGCTTCGAGGATACGAATTTCACCTTGCAAAGTATCCAAAGGGTGCGTTTTACAAACCCCATTTTGACCAATTCAACAGTCGTGAAAACAGGATGATTTCAGTGGTCATTTATCTTAACGAGAACTGGGAACCGGAGCACGGTGGTGCCTTGAAATTACATAAGCCACAAGAAATACTGATAGAGCCGGTCATGAATAGGATGGTCATGTTTCGATCAGATACTGTTTTGCATGAAGTGCTGCCCGCACATGAAACTAGGCGAAGCTTAACGGGTTGGCTTTTGAAACATCCCGCGACGGTTGGGGTTCTCGGAATATAAACCATGTCTCGGTAATGAGATAATATTTACTACACCCGATGGAATTCCCCGCTTAGCGGGAGGAATTGGTGCAAAGTTGATATTGAATTCATACAATGACCGCTAAAGTTGTCTTAACTTGGGTGTAACAAAATCATTAATCATGAGACGAATACTACTAAGTGTCCTTTTGTTGTTTGGCGCTATGCTTTCAGCACAAACCTTAACCCAGACCATTCGTGGTACGGTGGTCGATTCAGAATCAAAGTTTCCACTAGCAGATGCTATGGTAGTTTGTGATGCACAACAAGCGTTCACAGATGAATACGGTCAATTTTCTTTCGACGTGGAGATCGGGCGTAAGGTGGTTGCGGTCCAATTATTTGGCTACGAGCCCAAGAGTACCATTGTGGAACTTAATTCCGCAAAGCAAGCGGTAATTCGCGTAGAGATCACTGAAAGTACGGTGAAACTCGACGAGGTTCAGGTCGTTGCAGCTCCCAGAGGTGATGTAAAAAATGAGATGGCCTTGGTATCTGCGCGGAAATTTTCTGTTGAAGAGACCAATCTTTACGCTGGATCCAGAGGTGAGCCCGCAAGGATGGCTACGAATTTCGCTGGAGTACAAGGCTCTGATGATTCTAGAAATGACATCGTCGTTCGCGGTAACACGCCTGCGGGGATTTTATACCGATTTGAAGGGATCAACATTCCTAACCCCAACCACTTTGCCATTCCTGGCACAGGTGGCGGTCCAGTAACAATATTGAATAATAAATACATTCAAAGTGGTGATTTCTATACTGGTGCTTGGCCAGGAGAATATGGTAACGCTATATCTGGTGTTTTCGACCTAGAGATGCGCGACGGGAACAATGCCACGCCATTTGAGGGCTCTTTTCAGTTCGGTTTACTAGGCGTTGAGCTCATGGCTGAAGGCCGATTAGGTAAAGAGAAGCCCAACGCACCTTCCTACCTCTTATTAGGCCGCTACAGTACCTTAGGCATGGCTGATGCTTTAGGAATACCATTAGGGACAACAGCAGTTCCCTTGTACGCTGATGGCGCGTTCCGTTTTTCCTTTCCCCAAAAAGACGGTTCTAAACTGAGCTTCTGGGGCATCGGCGGTACGTCCGACTTAACCATTGATGTATCCGGTACGGACGGCGATCCTTTTACCGAGGAATTTGAAAGTTACGGTACGGTCGATCGCGACCAATACTTTGATACGCACATGGCTACTGTTGGCGCGACCTACAGTAAACGATTGAGTAAAATGAGTTATGCTAAAATGGGGGTTGCCGCTTCTCGCGCAAACATTCACGCGGTAAACAACAAGGTATGGCGCAGCATTGACTCTACGGATGCTAATAATTTAACGTATCGCGTAGACCGTGTAGAGAAAATATTAGATTACCGCTACATCGAGGATAAAATTCATTCCTACTACAATTACACTAAAAAGTTTGACGCACGTCGCTCCTTAAAAGTAGGGGTCAACGTAGATTACATCATGGGAAGTTATCACGATTCAACGCGTATCGTTAACGGAATCACTAACGTAGTCTACGATTGGGAGATGCCATGGAACAGTGACGATTCTTATGCAAATATCCAGCCTTTCCTGTCTTACAAACATCGCTTGACTGACGCTTTAACTATGACCGCTGGAGCTACAGCGTTCCACAGCACAATCAATAGCAACAGCACTAGTTTATTTGAGCCGCGTCTAGGGTTCAATTATGACATGGATAAACATAATAAGCTATTCACTGGTGCTGGATACCATACGCAAATGCAGAGCAGCTACCTCT
>Ga0213861_10003374_pt1 | contig 13194 bp, 9 predicted proteins | sample PICome_4_FD_160110 | JGI IMG/M metagenome (GOLD analysis project Ga0213861, IMG submission 160110) | Coastal seawater microbial communities near Pivers Island, North Carolina, United States - PICO131 | ecosystem: Environmental > Aquatic > Marine > Coastal | place: USA: North Carolina | collected...
AATAAGTGGCTAAGTTTAAGAGTAAGCTTATGCCACTCGCGTTATCATTAGCTCCAGGAAATTTGACGTCTCCCATCATTCCTAAATGATCATAATGAGCGGAAATTATTATAGATTTTCTGCCTTTTCCCTTAGCCTTTCCAATGACATTTTGAGTATTTAAATCATTTATAAATTTATTTTGCAAATGAATACCAACTTCCTTAAAATTATTATTTAATGCCTCTCTATTAATATTAATTATTGGAAATTTAGAGACATATTCAGCTACTGACCATTGTAATTTATTGCTTGTAATCCAGAATATAGGAAAATGATTTTTTAAGATGTTTTTCACTTCGTTGTATAATGAAATAGTATCTCTATTAGTTATATTAGAAACATCAATGGAAACAATTGATTGGTTATAAAGGCTTTTGCTATTTAAAAGTGATTTCCAATTTTTTAGATTTGTTTTAATTACTTTAAAGGATCCATCAATAGCACAAGAATGAGGATCTATCATAAAATCTTTACCTGGAATTAGTTTATGACCATCTAATTTTAAATCTATTTTATATGGAAATGTATTAACATCAATTTTAAAACTTTGTATGTAATTAGTTTTGCCCAAAGGCTCTAAGTTGATTTTCTCAAATTCATTAACTAAAAAATTGGCTGCTTTTAAATGTCCATTATCAACATAGCCCCGTCCTTTAAAATAGTCACTACAAAGTGTATCAACATAATAAGAAAAGTTTGGTTTTTGACCAGAAAAGTGAATTGATATAAAAAGAAAAAGAAGAAAAAGATACTTACTCATTAATTATGATATCTTCTTTGAACTAAGATATTTAATCTTTTGAAATGATTTGATTTTGAATTCCAGCTGTACTTTTTAAGTAATGTTTTATTTAAATAATTATTTGCTTGGTCTATATTTTCAAAATTATTTAATTCATTTATTGATTCTAAATAAGCATCATTATCGCCTGAAAACAAATTTTCGGTTATTAAATACTTTTCATTAATACCAATTTCTTTGGATAAATCTAATATCGGCTGTTGCCCAAATTGATCCGCTAATGAGGTCTGAGGACTAGTAGAATGAATATCATTAATAGATTTCAAGTTTTTCTGATCAATGACATCAACTTTTTCAGTTTTAGCCTCTTCCTCTACAATAACATCAATTAAATTGATTTGATTTTTTTCAACTTTATTAGTTTCATCATTTAAAACATCAGGACTTTTGTTGCTGTTTAAAGTATGCTTTTCAGAAAGATATTGAAGCACGGCAAGTCTTTCATGAAGTTGCCTTGATGAATCCAAAAGATATTGAATATCGTCAGTTTTTAGATCTCCACTATTTAATTTAAGGACTCCATCTTTTAACTCATTTGCTAAACTTTCTAACGATTTAAAATTAAACTCATCCATAATATTAAAATTACAATACAAAATTCAATATTTTTACATCATTGTGAATGTTATTATTTGAATGTTATCAACATAACATTTTGATTAATTTTCTCGTTAACTATAATTAAAGCAAAATAAATTGCAAATTAACAACTCGTATACTTTAAGAAAAATTGCTGAAATAACAGGCGGGAAATGCATTGGAAATGTAGATTCAATTATAAATAATATTCATTTTGATAGTAGAAGATTTGTAAAAGATAATAAGCATTTATTTATAGCATTTAAAACAAATTTTAACGATGGACACCTTTACATTAATGAAGTTTACAAAAGTGGAATTAAACAATTTATTACTCATACAAAACCAGACGATTTAAAGAGTGATGCTGGGTATTTAATAGTTAATAATACATTAATTGCATTGCAAAAATGGGCGACTTTTCATAGGAAAAAATTTAATTTCCCTGTGCTTTCAATTTCTGGTAGTTATGGAAAAACTGTGATAAAAGAATGGATCAATTTTATTGCAGAAGAAAAATTAAATATAAATAGAAGTCCTAAAAGCTATAATTCACAATTTGGAGCAGCATTAACTCTACTATCGATTAGAGAAAATCACCAATTAGCAATTGTAGAGACTGGTATTTCCAAGCCTGGTGAAATGAGTTTGATGAAGAAAATGATTCAACCGTCACATGCTATACTGTCTAATATCGGAAGTGAGCACCTAGAAAACTTTAGTTCAATTGATGAACTTCGAATAGAAAAAGAAAAAATTTTAGAAAATACATGTTTTACTTATTTTGAGGACTACAAACAACTTGAGACAAAGCGAACTATTACGGAAAATGGACAAGAAATAAAATGGATTTATAATAAAAAAAACGAAACCTTTTTTCTTAGACAAAAAGATGAATTCTCCGCTAAAAATTTTATTTGCTGTTTGGGTTTCTTAAATCAGATTGGTTTTGACATTCAAGAAATTAAAAACCACTCTGCTTATCTTCCAGAAATTGCACTTCGTTTTGAAAAAAAAGCTGGAATAAATCAATCAACAATTTTTAATGATTCCTATCAAAATAACATTCAGTCTTTAAAAATTGCACTAGAAACTTTAAAATCTGAATCTGGAAGTTTTAAATCTACTTTAATAATGGGAGACTTAGATGAGAAAAATATTAATTATAAGGATTTAGCTGATTTAATTAAATCTTATAAATTATATCGATTTGTAGGAATAGGAAAAGAAATTTTCGAAAATCGAAAGTCCTTTATTGGTGAATCGTCTTTCTTTGAAAATGAAAGTTCATTTTTTGAGGAATTTAATTCTTTTAAATTCGAAAATGAATTTATTTTAATAAAGGGTAAAAAAGCCACTGATTTTCAAAAAATATCGTTGAGACTGGAAGAAAAAAAGCACAATACGGTTCTTGAAATTAATCTAAGTAATTTAATTAAAAATTTAAATTACTACAGAAATATAGTTCCAAATAAGACCAAACTATTAGTGATGATTAAAGCTTCAGGATATGGAACCGGACTAATAGAATCTGCAAAAATCCTAGAAAAAAATCATATTGACTACTTAGGAGTTGCTTATACAGACGAAGGTGTAGAGTTAAGAAAAAAAGGAATAAAGTCTCCCATTTTAATTATGAATGTCGAGCAGAAATCTATGGATAATCTTATAGAAAATAATTTAACTCCTTCAATACATGACATTAGTCAACTGGATGAACTTACTAAAAAACTTATAACACTTGGAATTAAAAATTTCCCAATTCATATAAAATTAAATACTGGTATGAATAGAATGGGATTTGACCCAAATGAAATTAAAAAGTTATGCAGCTTTTTACTCAGTCAACCTGAGATTAAAGTGGAAGGGATTTTCAGTCATTTAGCGGCTAGTGACCTTGGGAATGGTAAAAAACTAACACAAAAACAGTTTAAATTATTCCACGAATTATCATCTGAGATTGAATCAAAATTAGGCGTTAATTCAATAAAACACATATTAAATACTGCCGGGATTGAAAACTATATAGACCAGAGTTTGGATATGGTTAGATTGGGAATTGGACTCTATGGTGTATCTAAAAATGAAAGGCTTTCTAATGTTGCTTCTTTAGTTTCTAAAATCTCCAAAATAAGAAATATTGTTAAAGGAGATTATATAGGTTATGGAATAAATAATATAGCTAAAAAAGATATTACAATTGCAATTATTCCAATTGGTTATGCGGATGGTTTTTCAAGATTATTTGGAAATGGTAACGGACATGTTTGGATAAATAATAGTTTACATTCAACTGTTGGAAATATTTGTATGGATATGATGTTTATAGATGTCACAAATAAAAAAGTAAAAATAAATGATCGAGTAGAAATTTTTGGAATTAATTACTCCATTATAGAAATGGCAAAATCAATAAATACAATTCCTTACGAAATTATTAGTACTATTTCTAACAGAGTAGTCCGGGTTTATCAAAAAGATTAATGAAAAAGAAATTTCTTTCAAATTTATTACTTGTTCTTATATTAAATGTTGTTATAAAACCTCTATATATACTAGGTATTGATGCTGAAATATTAAAAATTACTGAGCAAAATAATCCTGGTTCTTACGGAACTTATTTTTCGCTTTTGAGTTTATCATTTATTTTTAATATTATACTTGATTTGGGTGTTAATAGCTTCAACACTAGAAATATTGCTCAAAATAATCAATTGTTAGAAAAGCATTTTTCAAGAATTTTCTCACTAAAATTAATTCTTTGTTTATTCTACATTATAGTCCTAATTTCAGTTGGTTGTATTTTTAACTTTTCATCTTTAGAAATGAAATGGTTGGCTGTCATAGGTTTCAATCAAATTTTAATAGCTTTAATTCTATTTATAAGATCTAATTTATCTGCATTATTATTATTTAAAAAGGATAGCATATTATCAATTATAGACAGGCTCATATTAATTTTATTTTGCGGTTATTTTCTTTGGGCAAAAAAAACAAATGAAATAGTAACTGTAGAGTTTTTTATTTTATCTCAAACTCTTGCCTATTTAGGAACAGTAATCATCGGATTTATTTTGTTGATTAAGTATTCAAAGGTTCCTAGAATTAAATGGGACACCATTTTTTTCTCTATTATAATAAAAAAGAGTTTTCCTTATGCATTGTTAATTTTTTTAATGTCCATTTATTATTACTCTGATGTAATTATGGTGGAAAGGCTAAGAGGAAATATTGAAGTAGCTAGTTATGCTCATGGATATAGGTTTTTTATGGCATTTAACATGTTAGGAGTTTTATTTGCCGGACTACTGCTGCCAATATTTTCCAAGCTAATTAATGAGAAAAAAAATATTGTACCAGTAACTTGGTTGTCTTTTAAACTAATCTACTTTTTTGCATTGATTATTTGTGTTTCTATATGGAATTACAAATCCCAAATTATTAATTGGAGATATGAAATTAATGGGTCAGCGTTGGTGCATTCAAGTGAAACTTTTGGATGGTTGATGGTTTCTTTTTTAGCCATCTCTTGTAACTATATATTTGGCACATTATTGACTGCAAATGGAAATTTAAAACAATTAAATATATTAGCTGTTTTAGGTATAATAATAAACATTTCTCTTAACCTGATATTAATTCCAATAAAAGGTTCAGAGGGAGCTGCCTTTGCTAGTGCCTTTACACAGTTTTTTATTCTAATTTTTCAAGTAGGCTTATGCTACAAGTTTTTTAACTTTAGTTTTAAACTAAATTCTTTTATTCAAATTTTATTATTTACTATTTTCTTTACGACAATTATTTTTGTCTTAGAAATTTATTTTAATATTATTTGGAACGAAAAGCTATTGATAAGCTTATTTACAGGCATATTATTAGGCCTTTCATTAAAACTAATTAGTTGGAAGCAATTCTATCAGCTTCTGAAAACCTCTAAATCATAACTAAAGCTGTTAATTTGTAGGGCAGAAGACTATAACTTACATTTGTAAATGAAAAATAAAAAAATGGATTCATCACAAAATCAATCATACGACTTAATATCTTTTTTATGGAAAAATAAGATGCCTTTAATAATTGTAACTATTGTTTCAATTTTAACTTCTGCAACTGTTTCTTTATTAATTGAGGAAAAATTTGAATCTACCGTTACACTATATCCTACAAAAACAAGTTCAGTTACTTTTAATAATATTATATCACAAGATCAGAGTGTATCTAAGTTCGGAGAAGATGAAGAAGCTGAGCAAATGCTTCAAATTCTTGAATCAACTAGCATTAGATCAAAAATTATTGAAGAATTTAATCTTTTAAAACATTACGAAATTGACTTAGATTCAAAGTATTTAAAAACTAAATTGGTAAAAACATACAAGGAAAATATAAATTTTAAAAGAAACCATAATGGCGCAGTTTTAATTTCTGTTTTAGATAAGAGTCCTGATACTGCTGCATTAATCGCCAACGAGATTGCTTCACTTTTTGATAAAATTAAAAATACTATGATTCATGAAAGAGCAATGACAGATTTTATAATTAAAAAAAACAAACTAAATAAAATTACTTCTCAAATGCAGAATTTAAGAGATACCTTATCTGGGTTAACTAAATTAGGTGTAGTAACTCAAGATGCATACAGGGCTTTAACTGAAGGGTTTGTTAATTCTAGAGATCTAGAAATTAAAAAATCATTTAAAAAGAAAATGGATATGACTGAAAAATATGGTTCTATTCTTAGATCTTTACAGATTGAATTACAATTATTATCTGAAAGACTTGCAATTATAGAATCATCATACGAACAATCAGAAAGTGATTCAAACAGCAATTTGTCACATAAATTTATTGTTGAAAAAGCATATCCAGCAGATAAAAAAACATATCCTATTAGGTGGCTAATTGTTATATTATCAACTTTTTCTTCAATTTTACTTGCAATTGCAGTAATACTAATAAATAATAAAATTGCACTTTTAAAAGATTAATGATTGCCGAATTTCTTAGCAAAAGAATTTCTTATGGCTTGATGTTTTTATTCATCTTGTTCAACTCTATATTGTTATATAATGACACATATTATTTATTAGCATTCCCACTAATAATTTTAATTATTTACCTCTTTATTTTTAGCTTAGACATTGTTTTCTTAGTCATTATTTTTTGCACTCCGTTGTCTTTTAATTTTGAAAATTTAGACTTATTAGGAATTGGTTTTTATTTCCCAACAGAACCATTATTACTTATTTTTACTACCGTTTTCATATTTAAATCTTTACATAAAAGAAGTTTAAACAAAGATCTTTTACATTACAAAGATCCACTTATTATAATAGTTATTATTCAATTAATATGGATTTTTACTTCTTCAATTGTTAGTGAAATACCATTAGTTTCGTTTAAATTCTTGTTATCGAGAAGCTGGTTTATAGTTCCAATATTATTTTATGGAATTCATTTCTTCAAAGGTGGTGAGAAATCCATAAAACAATTTTTTACAGTGTTCTTATCTTCAATTGTAATTGTCACTCTCTATACATTAATAAATCATTCAATGAATAGTTTTAGCGAAGAATCAGGTCATTGGGTAATGTGGCCTTTTTTCAAAGATCATACTTCATATGGAGCCATTTTAGCATTAAGTATTCCTATAAACATATGGTTGTTATATGAATCGAAAAAAAATCTTCTGCGTTACTTTTTATTAACCAGCTTAATTATTCTTTTCGTTGGACTGTACTTTAGCTATACAAGAGCTGCATGGTTAAGTATTATCTTAACATTTGGAGTGTTTTTACTTTATTATTTTAGAATAAAGTTGAAATTTCTTATCATTCTGTTTATCATACCATTATTATTTGTAATAATTAACTTAACTGATATTTCTTACTTAATTCAAAAAAATGATGCAGAACATACTACAGAAAATTTTTCTGAAAGAATAGAATCTATGTCTAACATTTCATCTGACGCATCAAACTTAGAGCGGCTAAATAGGTGGAATTGTTCAATCAAATTATTTTATGAAAGACCTTTTTTTGGTTGGGGGCCTGGAACTTATAGTTTTGTATATGCACCCTTTCAAAGTTCAAAAGATTTAACAATTATAAGCACTAATTTTGGAGATGGAGGAAATGCACATAGCGAATACCTAGGGCCACTTGCTGAACAAGGATTTATAGGGTTTATAATTAACTTGGTTTTGATAGGTTTAATTTTTATATCTACTGGATTTTTCTATATAAATTGTGAAAATCAATTCTACAAAAACTTAACATTGATGATAATCTTATCATTAACTACATATTTTACACATGGAGTTTTGAATAACTATTTAGATACTGATAAAGCTGCTATTCCAGTTTGGGGGTTAGTAGCTCTTTTCGTAGCAATAAAAACTTATTTAATTCCAAATAGTGAGCAGACAACGTATTAATTATATGTTGTAAATATTTAATATTGTTAATGGTAAAATCAAAAAAAATATTTCAGTGTATTAGCTGTGATAATGAAAGTAGTAAATGGACTGGCAAATGTGTTAATTGTGGAGAATGGAATACAGTTTCAGAAAGAACTGTTGCTAAATCTTCAAAAAACTATATTTCAAATAGTATTAAAACACCTCAATTAATTGGTGAGATTTCCGGGAGCAAAGCGGAAAGAATTCATATAAATGATCAAGAGTTTAATAGAGTAATTGGGAATGGGTTAGTTAAAGGGTCCGTCATTTTACTAGGGGGAGAACCTGGTATTGGCAAATCAACTTTAACGTTAAAAATAGCTTTAACTCTTAATGAAAAAGTTCTTTATATTTCAGGTGAAGAAAGTAATGAACAAATTAAATTAAGAGCTACTCGAATAGATTTAAATAATGAAAAATGTTATATATACAATGAAACTGAGGTAAATACTATACTTAAAACTAGTGATGAAGTTAAACCAGAACTAATTATTATTGATTCCATACAAACTATTCATACTCAAGATATTGATGCAATTCCTGGAAGTGTTTCTCAAATTAAACATTGCGCTGAACAGCTAATTAAATATGCAAAAGATAGATTAATCCCAATAATAATAATTGGACACATAACAAAAGATGGTGCTATTGCTGGACCAAAAGTTCTCGAACATATGGTTGATACAGTTCTTCAATTTGAAGGTGACAAAAATCATCTTTACAGATTGGTAAGGAGCATTAAAAACAGATTTGGAAGTACTAACGAGCTTGGAATTTACGAAATGAACGAAAATGGATTACAAGAAGTAAATTCTCCAAGTAAAATGCTAATCTCTACCAATCAAGAAAAATTAAGTGGTATTGCACTAGGTTGTAGTTTAGAAGGAATAAGACCAATAATGATAGAATCGCAAGCTCTTACCTCAGCTGCTACATATGGCAATCCTCAACGTTCGGCTAATGGAATTGATATTAAAAGACTTAATATGTTACTGGCAGTAATTGAAAAGAGAGGTGGAATGAAATTAAGTCAAAAAGATGTTTTTTTAAATATTACGGGAGGATTAAAAATTCAAGACCCTGCAATAGATTTATCCATGGTTTGTGCAATATTATCATCGTTTTTTGACTTTTATATAGATCATAAAATTTGTTTTATTGGCGAAGTTGGATTGAGTGGAGAAATTAGACCAGTTAGTAGAATTGAACAACGAATAAAAGAGGTTACAAAAATGGGGGTCAACACAATTTATTTAAGTAAATATTCTAAAATTAACGACTCGAAAATACAAGCTTATACTTTAAAAAAAGTAGGTAAGCTGCAAGAAATTATTCAACATTTATTTAAATAATTAGTTCATTAGTTAAACTAATAAATAGTTTAAATTATCTTTATTAAAAAATATTTAATGCCAGTTTTAGAACTTGAAAAAGAAATTATAGATGAGTTTGAAATGTTTGACAACTGGATGGAAAAGTACGAGCATCTTATTGAACTAGGTAAAGATCTTCCATTGATATCAACTAAACATAAAATCGAAGATAATTTAATAAGAGGTTGTCAATCAAAAGTATGGCTTCATGCTGATTCTAACAAAAATGTAGTTTCTTTTTATGCCGATAGTGAAGCAATTATAACTAAGGGTATTATTGCTCTTCTTATTAGAGTGCTTAATAATCAAACTCCTGAAAATATTCTTCAGGCAGAGTTGAATTTTATAAATGAAATTGGATTGACAAATCATCTTTCACCCACTAGAGCAAACGGGTTATTAGAGATGGTAAAACAAATGAAGAATTATGCATATACGTTAAAGATTAAAAATAACTTATTAAAAAAATAAAAAATGAGTGAAGCGATGGATTCAGCTCCAAACAAAAAAAAAATTGAAGGTAAAATCATTAATGTTCTTAAAGCAATTTTTGATCCTGAAATACCTGTAGATGTTTATGAGCTTGGTCTTATTTATGAAATTAAAATTGACAACGATTTTAATACTGAGATAATAATGACTCTTACATCTCCAAATTGTCCAGTTGCTGAATCAATGCCTAAAGAAGTAGAAGATAAAGTTGGTGAAGTTCATGGTGTTAAAACTTCAAAAGTAAATATTGTTTTTGACCCACCATGGGATAAGGAAATGATGAGTGAAGAAGCTAAACTAGACTTGGGTATGATTTAAATTAATAGAAATGGAATTTGGAATAGATGCAATTGATTACTACCTACCGAAAATTGCTTTAAAAATTAGCAGCTTGGCGGAAAAGAGGAACATTATACCGGCTAAATTAGAAAAAGGATTAGGATTAAAATTTATGTCACTTCCTGATGTTAATGAAGATACTGCATCAATGGCTGCAAATGCTCTTTTAAATCTAATTGACAATAACAAAATAGATCCAACAACAATTGGCAGAATATACATGGGGACCGAGAGTGCATTAGATGCTTCAAAACCTACTGCTACGTATGCATTAGCACCTGTGGAAAAAATTTTAGCTGCTAGTTATGGTGAACGATGTTTTAAAAACTGTGATGTTTTAGATATGACATTTGCTTGTATAGGTGCTGTAGATGCTCTTGAAAATTGTTTGGATTGGGTAAGGTGTAATCCTAGTAGAAAAGCGATTGTAATTGCCTCTGATACTGCAAAATACGAACTAGAATCTCCAGGCGAGTATACACAAGGTGCGGGAGCTGTTGCAATGCTAATAGGTTCTGATCCCAGTATTATTTCATTCAAAAGTTCTATTGGAATAAGTATGAAACATGTTAGTGACTTTTTTAAACCGAGGAGAAAATTAGACAACACTTTTCTAAAAACTAAAAATACTTCTATTCAGGATTTAACTAATAGTAACAAAGAAAAATTAGAACTTTATTTTGAAGAGCCTGTTTTTGATGGGCAATACTCAAATGAATGTTATCAGAATAGAATTACAGAGGCATTAGATCATTTCAAAACTCAAGAGGAAATAGATTTTATAGAAGATTGGAATCATTTATTATTTCACCTTCCTTATTCCTTTCAAGGTAGACGTATGATGGTAGATATATGGATAAATTGGATGAAAGAAAAAAATATTATTAATATGCTTGAGAGTGAAATTGGGTCTTTAGAAAGTATGGAATTTAAGGATTGGAGAAAAGCAGCTTCAAAGTCAAATCTTTATAAAAAATTTGTGCAAAATAAAATTCAAGATGGAGAAATTGCATCAGGGTATATTGGAAATATGTATACAGCCTCTATTTTTATGTCACTTATAAGTTTACTTTATTCAAACTTTAAAAAAGAAAAAGATGTTGCTAATCAAAATATCGGATTTATAAGCTATGGAAGTGGTTCCAAATCTAAAATATTTGAAGGTAAAATATGCAAAAATTGGAAGTCTAAAATTAGTCATATAAAGATATTTGAAAATCTTGACAACCGAAAAGTAATTGACTTTAATACCTATGAAAAATTACACAATGGCAGTATTGATAAACCCATTTGTATTGATAAAAACATTGTGTTAGATAAAATTGACAATCGAGAAAACAAAGTTGGATTTAGACATTATAAAAGAAATTGAGCGAAATAAGAAATAAAATTTCGGAGAGTGGTCTAATAACTCTAGACATGAAGTCTTTCAAAGGAAGTCAAAAGCGTATTGTTATTGACATAAAAAACTGGCTATTTAATGGAATGGTTTTAAAAGAAAAGATATTTAGAGAACATTTAAAAAATGAAAACTGGTCTCAATATGAAAACACATTTGTAGCCTTAAATTGTTCAGCAGATACAATAGTTCCCATTTGGTCTTATATGCTAATTACTAAATATCTTAAGCCTTATGCTCAATGTGTTGTTTTCGGTGATGAAAAAAGCCTTGAAAGGAAGATATTTGAAGTCAATATTGACAACCTTGATTTAGCAGAACTCAAAAATAAAAGGGTTTTGCTAAAAGGGTGTACTGACATATATATTCCTGATGAAAGTTATGTCCAAATAAGTAATAAATTAATGGGCACTGTTAAATCACTTATGTTTGGTGAAGCTTGTTCTAATGTCCCAATTTTTAAGGCTTAAGAAACTACTAAATTTTAAATGTCTGCTTAAATCTCGTTATCATTTTTGAAAATTTCTTATTAAGATCTGTTGACATATTTGTTTTTAAAATAATGGTCCAGTAAATAGCTATTATCAACGTCATCATTAAAATTAAATTAATTGCAGGAATAAATAAAATAAATTTTTTAGCAAATAAAGCAATTGTATAAACTAAACCTAAAAGAATAAAAACTTTAAAATTCTCTTTCGTAAAAGGTTGCATCTTAAATTTAAACCAAATGAAAAAAGTTCTAATAATATTAATAGAGGACCATGAGATCATGGTTGAAATAGCTGCACCTTTCATTCCATAAGTTGGTATTAAAATATAATTTAAAAAAATTACAATGCCAGCCATTAAAAAAACAAAATAAGTTTGGAACTTGTAATAAATAGAAGACATTAAAATATCTGTATTAACTGATGTCAGTGCGTCAATAAATTGAGCAAATCCAATATATATAATAATATTTATACCCAATGAATATTCTGGTTTCATCATAGTATATAAATAAGGAGCACAAATTAAAATTGAGAGAAAAATAAATCCGGAAATAATTTGAAGGTTTAAAGTTGCCTTTTTATAAATATCTTTAATATTATTTAAGTCATTGTTTTTCCAAGATTCTGAAATAACAGCTGCAGATATTCCTCTTAAAGATCTAGATGGAACATTAACTATAACTCCAAATAAAGCAGCAGTAGCATAAATCCCAACTTCTTTAAACCCCATCATATCTAACAACATTATTCTATCAATTTCTAATACCATTACACCTCCTAAAGTTCCAAAAAGACCGAAAATTGATGTTTTAATGATGTCACTTTTTAAGTTAAGTGTTTTTACTCTTTTTGAAAAATCAAAAATATTAGTTCCAAAGCCAGGTGAGAAAATTAAATAAAAAAGGCTAATTAATCCTGGAGAACATAAACCAAATACAAAAATCATCAAAAGTGTTTTAAGTTGAATAAATGAGAAAGCAAAAAGACAAACTGAAATAAGATTAATTATTTTTAAAATAATATTAGAACTTACAATACCTAAAACTGTATTGTAGTTCATTCTTATTAATGAATCAAGGTTAGAAAAAATCAGTCTAAATAAAAAAGCAAAAAACAATAATGAAAAATAAAATGTTGTTTGATATTCTTGAGAAAATTTTTCATTAAAAATAAATTTTAAAAAGCCAAAACCAGCTAAGGCACCAATGATAGTTAGT
>Ga0213861_10003384_pt1 | contig 13164 bp, 2 predicted proteins | sample PICome_4_FD_160110 | JGI IMG/M metagenome (GOLD analysis project Ga0213861, IMG submission 160110) | Coastal seawater microbial communities near Pivers Island, North Carolina, United States - PICO131 | ecosystem: Environmental > Aquatic > Marine > Coastal | place: USA: North Carolina | collected...
AATATCGAACCAATCAGGCGTTGCTTGCCATAAATGTCTGATTAATTGGTTAATGTAAAAAGCGATTTAGAAGTTTTATCTGCAATTTTTGGCCAAAATCGCATTTATCGTGGATTTTATATAAAAAGAGCCGCAATTTGCGGCTCCTTCTCAAATGTACATTAAATTTATTCCTTGACTAAGCGCAATATTTTACTTTTCGTGTCTGATTTAATTTTTATAAAATAAACTGCAGATTTTAAAGAAGACAAATCTATTTCTCTTTCAAATCCAAGATCTTTATATAACACAGTTTTCCCGTTTATATCAAAAACTTTTACGCTTAGCGGGGTGTCAATCCCAGTAGATATAAACATAACATCGTTCACAGGATTAGGGTAAATAACAAATGAGTCTGTTAGTTCAAATGTATCTAAACTCAATGTGGAATTTGGATCTAATGGATCGCTTCCTCCATTTAGCTCATCTATGTTACTATAACCATCACCATCCGTATCGTTATCACCATCTAAATGATCTGTTTGGCCGTCTCCATCTTCATCAGCAGTGTTACTCTCTAAAGCATCAATAACACCATCGCCGTCACTATCAGTCGTGCCCTCATCCCCATCGTTGGTGCCGTCGCCATCAGTGTCTGCAACTAACGGATTTGTACCGTTGGTGGCTTCGTCAGTATCACTAACACCATCGTTGTCATCATCCGTATCTGTCGCATCCGGATCACCATCTCCATCCGTATCGGTAGGGGTGTCATTGGCATCATTTGGATCTGTACCAGCAGCCACTTCATCAGCATTGCTTATCCCGTCACCATCACTATCGTTATCAGGATCTTGATGGTCTGGAGTACCGTCACCATCTTCATCTGAAGTGTTGTCTTCTAAATAATCGGGAACTCCGTCACCATCGCTGTCCGTTGGAGGGGTATTGCCTGAACCTTCATTTACATCCGGAATACCATCTCCATCCGTATCGGTAGGGGTGTCATTGGCATCATTTGGATCTGTACCAGCAGCCACTTCATCAGCATTGCTTATCCCGTCACCATCTGTATCGTTATCAAGGTCTTGATGGTCTGGAGTACCATCACCATCTTCGTCAGAAGTATTGTCCTCCAAATAATCAGGAACACCATCACTATCGCTGTCCGTAGCTGGCGTATTGTCAGAGCCTTCGTTTACATCCGGAATACCATCACCGTCGCTATCAGTAGGTGTGTCTGAAGCATCAAGTGGATTCGTACCTGCAGTAGTTTCTTGATCATTAGAAATTCCATCGCCATCACTATCGTTATCAGGGTCTTGATGGTCTGGAGTACCATCACCATCTTCATCAGAAGTATTGTCCTCTAAATAATCAGGAACACCATCACTATCGCTGTCCGTAGGTGGTGTATTGCCAGAGCCTTCATCTGAATCTGAAATACCATCGCCGTCTGTATCAACATCATTATCCTCATTCGTAAAAGTGAGATCATCAACGTCCGTTGCCGATAACGCATCATAATTGAGATCCGTAGAAGTTGGATCACCGGTTGTGAAGACATAAGTAATATCACCGTCCAATAAAGCATCATCCTGACCAGTGATTGTAACGATTTGAGGGGTATCCCAATTTGATGTTGTAAAAGTCAACTGCGAAACATCTAATGTAGCTTCATCAGTATTTGAGCTTGAAACAGGTAAGACCACATCCCCCGTAGGATTGATATCCAATACCACCGATACTGACGCCGTTGTACCGTCTTCAGAAGTACTTGCATCTGAAGTTGTCACCGTAATTCCTTGAGGAATCTGGGTAAAACTAATTTCTGCTTTTTGAGTTGATTGAAAAGTCATAGCCATAGGATCTGTCCAATCACCAAATTCAACAACATAACCATTTATTCCAGAGTTTGTCGATACACTATTTGGAAAATCATTCCACGAATTTGCAGCATTCAGCCATTTTGCAACAGCATAATCTTCATTACCTAAATTATTGGGTTCATTAGAAGCCCAGGAATTATACTGCCCAGATACTGGAACTGAATTTGTGTAAATAACAGTACCCTGCTCGGGTCCCTGCTGCCAAGACCATGTCCCTTCATTTGCTGCATCAGATAATCCTATCCAAAGATTTTGAGCATCGATATTATTATCTACAAAGAACTGTTCAGTTTCATCTGTTATAGAGATAAGGTAACCTGTTGATCCTTCAAAAGATTGGCTTGAAGCAGCAGTTGCAGCATTGGTCCATGTAATATTTGCCGATGGCACATATTTATACATATGTCCATTAGATGGATTCAAAAACACATTTGAGATTTGTGATGTAATGAAAACTTGAAGTTTAATTACCCCATTTTGAACCGAAGTTGTATTGAGTTTTATAGAATTCAGGGCATTAAGAATGTCTGCCGGCAAACCATAAAAGTTCACATTTTCATACGATGTACTTGTGGATAAATTAAATCCGGCATCTGCTGTTAAATTACTAATAGTGCCAAGTTTGAATGTCGCGCCTTCCGAATTCCCAGCAATTTGAAGTGCTACTTTGTAGTTTTCACTTAAGTCGTAATTATCCATTTGAAATTGGCCAGAAATATTCCAATTTTCAGTATTCAAGGGAACATTTGAATCGCTAGGGGGAATCAAATTGACTATCTGAAAGTTTTTAGATTTTGTTCCGACATAGTTCCCCAAGCCACTTATTGTTAGACTTGCTGTTCCAACTTCTACATTGTTACTGTAAGTTGTCTGGAAATCTGTCCCCTCAATAAGAGGTGTCCCATTATAGGTCACAGTAGGCGATGGTTCTATAGATGAACCTGTGGCGGTGAATGTAGGTAAATCATCAATCGTGGCATCAGCAAGGTCTTGAACTTGCGTATAAATAACCTCACTCTTTTGGCTTGCCGTAAAGGTCAAATTCATTGGGTCTGACCACGTTCCGTATTCAACTAGGTAACCGGAAACCGCAGCTGTTGAATTTGGGAAGTCATTCCATTGGGTTCCGCCATTGTATTTCGTACAAACATAATCTTCACCCGAGCCGTAATTATTTGGCTCTCCAGAAGCCCAGTCATTGTATTGTCCTAGCTGAATATTTGGCCAAATGTAGACTGCATCACCAGCTTCTGGCCCTTGCTCCCATTTGAACGTGCCTTCCGTGTCCTTATCGGATAAACCAATCCAAATATCTGTTGCATTAACATTCAAATTGACAAACCCTTGCTCTTGTGCAGAAGTAATGGTCGTAAAGTATCCAGCCTCTCCTTCATACGTCGAGGTGAGTGCGGCGGCAGCGGCATTGGTCCAAGTGATGTTTCCAGGAACGTAACGATACAGGTGCCCGTTTTCTGGATTGAAGAAAGTATTCGCAATCTGCGAAGTGATAAATACCTGTAACTTAATTTGACCATTGGCCGTCGAAGTCGTGTTCAATGTAATCGAATTCAAGGCCGCTGTAATGTTCGCAGGTGTACCAATGAAATTAACATTTTCAACACTAGACCATGAATTATATCCCGTATCGAAAGTCAATCCTGTAGTCGTATTCACCGTAACAGTCGCATTGGCATCGCCAACGACACGCACTACTGCTTTATAGCTCTCGCTCGGATTATAACCCGTTAACGTATAAGTGCCACCAGCAGAATAGTTCGTAGTATTCGCCGGTACATTATCCGCACTTGGTGGAACTAGCTCTACAATCTGGAACAAAGTAGAATTTGTGCCTGTGTAACCACCTATTCCCGTAATCGTCAGCGTAGCGGTTCCCGACGAAATATTGTTTGTATACGATGTGGTATAATCTGTATCTTCAATAAGAAATGTCCCATTATAGGTGACAGTAGGCGATGGTTCTATAGATGAACCTGTGGCGGTGAATGCAGGTAAATCATCAATCGTAGCATCAGCAAGATCATCCGGTGTGCTATTTTCATCTAATGGATCTGTCCCTAATGAAATTTCAAGGGTATCACTATATCCATCCTCATCATCATCTGGATCTGAGCAGTTCCCTTCACCATCTCCATCTGTATCCACATCTTGAATGGTGACTTGAGTTGAGGACGTTGAGGTATTTCCTAATTTATCTGTAACTGTCAAAGTAACTGTTTGGGTGGTGCCTACATCATCACAATCGAATTCACTAATATCGATTGTTTTTGTATCTATAATACAATCATCATAACTGCCATTATCAATCTCATTGGGATCTAATGTCCGCGTACCATCGGCATCCAAGTCTATTGTCAATGAAGCAAGAGTCACTGCCACAGGATCAACATTAGGAACGATTACCGTGATCGATTTTTGTGCTCCACAATAATCGTTGACATTAGTGACTGTGTAAGTAGTCGTGGTCATTGGATTGACTGTTATTGTCGATGTCGTAAGGTCTGACGGTAATCCTGCTTGTGCTCCAGAAACATTACTACTCCATAAATAGCTAGCCCCTGAACCGCCATTGGCGTTCAAGGTGATTTCTTCTCCCTCACATATATTTGCATCTTCGCTCTCTAAGCTTTCCGCTCCAATATGAATATTTACCCAATTCTCACTGGTCAAGTAAGTAAAGGTGATTGAAGTATGTGTGCCTGGAAAAGACACAATAACGAAGCCTTCGGTTCCTGTAAATTGAGTTGGAGAATCAAATGTTACATTTGTCCCCGCCCAAAGCACTTGATAGGGTATGGCGGTTTGAATTGGGACACTAAAGCCGGGGTTACCAATACTACCTAATGCAATCTGAGGATTAGTGACCGCCGAGGCAAACGTAACTGTAAAGGTTCCTGCGAGAGTATTCTTTATTGTATTAGTAGTATTAGGAACACTAAACTGGGTTGGATACGTATTGGGAGACCAAGTATTTGCTCCGGACATACCACCAACAGAATGCGTCAAGGTCACGCCAGTTCCCGAGGAAGCAACACCATTTACCGTTCGTCCAGAGGGGAGTGTTCCAGTTCCCGATGTACCCGATATACTAGACCAGTTCACCCATTGAAGCCCATCGACAACGGTGGAATTGGTCGTGTTTGAATAATTTGTCGCCTGATTATAACCCAAAGTCAATGTCGAACCTGCACGCTGGATATCTGCATCCAGACTAGTCGTTTCTATGAGTGACACATTGACCGCCTGAGTTGTGGAAAATGTGAGAGACTCAGTATACGTTCCTGTTAATGGTTCGGCTAACGACCGAACATAGAGTGTGGTAGCTGAAACTTCATTATCAGAAGGAGTTAGGGTAATTTGATCACTAAATGTCCCTCCCGCAGTCTGAGAAATCTCAAAGTTAGTAGGTGCGTCTATGACTAAATCATCCGTTATACCATATGCCTCTACCGTGAAACTCTGTTCAGTCGAATTTGTACCCCAACAAGCTTCGAAGTTCGTGAAAGACTCGACTACAGTAATGGATCCAGATGAGAAGTCTGTGACGTCAAGTGGATCGGTGCCTTCAGCGATTTCAAATACATCCGTTAACCCGTCGCCATCATCGTCTGGGTCTGCGTTATTACCTGTGCCATCACTATCCGTGTCCAACCACTCCGTAGCGTCATTCGGAAAAGCATCACAAGCATCACCGTAACTATCTCCATCTGTGTCTGTTTGATCTGCATTAAAAACGTCCGGACAGTTATCACAAATATCACCGCCGTCAGTCTGTAATTCATAAATACTCAATTCATTCAAGCCAACCCCAGCTTTGCCAGGCGCTATGTCGTCACAATAAAAACGAACATAACGAACCATTTTTTGTGGCGAAATACTTATTGTGTTTGGATTCTGTGTATTATTTCCCCAAGAAGTTGTGCCCTGGTCGAACGTAATGACCTGTGCGGGAATCGACCAACTGTTTGGAGAATTACTACCGAGAATTCGATATGTGTATACACCTCGATCATTAGCGGTAAAATTCGAAGTATTCACCCATTGAATCTCAGAAATCAGGTATTCAGCACCGAGATCTACTTGCACCCATTGACCGGACTGCCCGTCTGCAGCAAGCCAATATCCTGATGCATCTGAAGTATTACCATCAATAATTTTTCCAGGAGGAAAACTACCTGAATACATAGAACTCGCGGTAACAGTTCCACTCAATGCCAAGTTAACCTCAATTGCATCTGCATCAGCTTGATCTGCATTACTTGTAGTAGCACAGTTGTCCTCGTAATCTGCAACACCATCACCATCAGTATCAGTGAAGTTATTTGGTGTACTTAGCGCAGACAATGGATTTGAACCTGCTGTAATTTCAGCCGTATCCGTAAAACCGTCATTATCGTCATCGTCATCACACGGATCACCTATGCCATCCCCATCCGTATCCAACTGATTTAAGCTAGCATCATTTGGACAATTATCACAGTCATCACCTATGCCATCCATATCAGTATCTGCCTGATCTGCATTAAATACATCTGGACAGTTGTCACAAGCATCTCCATAACCATCGGATTCATATATATCTATTTCGTTGACACCACCGCCAAAACCGTAGTAACTGTCTACATAAAACCTAATGTATCTAAACTGTGAAGTAGGAAGAGTTTGCTCAACGTTCCAGAAATTGCCTAGTGCAGCAGTGCCACTGGTCAATAGTGTTGAGGTAGTTTTTGAACCTATACCTGTGCTTGATGTACTCCCATAAATTGAATATGCATTAGTCCCCCGATCGTTGTAATTCGGATTATTTGTGTTCTGCCAAATAATTGCATAAATGTTTTTTGCAGAACCCAAATCAATCTGAACCCAGCCTGTCGTGTAATTGGGAAGCAACCAATAACCAACATTGTCATCCGCGATTTTATCATCTACAAAAGCAGAGCTAAATTCAGCCGAGGAAGTGATTACATATGTGTTAGCAGGTACAATAATAGCATCGTAATCTGCTTGACTAGAATTGCTCACTGTTGGGCAATTATCATTTGCATCAACAACTCCATCACTGTCTGCATCTTGTGCTGACAAAAACAAACTTGATAACAAAAACACACATGATATAAATCTTTTTTTCATTTTTTAAAAAGTTAATTTATTTAAATAAAAAGCAAAAATAATTATATTTGAATTATTAAATATTAATTAATTTTAATTATTTCTTTTTAAAAAAAATAATTATCCTATATATTAAAAGAAATATCGCCCTGGGTGAAAAAGCTATATTTAGCCCTATTTTACTAATGAAAATCATTCTGTTTTTTTTCTCATTACTTATTCACACGTTGGGTTTTCACAAGAAATTGAGCAAATATTTGAATTAAAAGAAACTCATAATGATTCCTATTTTTTCAATACCATTGTTGTTGATAAAAAATTGTTTTTTGGGACTTCTAATGGTGTTCAATATTATGACAATAAAACAAAGATACTAAAGCTAATCAACAACGATATTGTTGGTGCTATTGACCATTACAATGGAGAGTTTATTAATATCCCTACACCCGTTGATAATCTTTACAGTCATTTATTGCCAATAAACTATTCCAAATCTAAATCAAACACATTAGTCTATTGTTCAGACATTTACATCATTTGTCGTGGGGTATTGTTTGTTTTTAACCTAAAATCTTACAGCGTGAAACCCCTGCCTAGCATTAGATCAATTTCAAAAAACTACTTAGGATCCTATGGTGGGATTTATAGTTTAATAAACAACGAAAAATTAGAATTCCCAACATACACCAGCAGCTTTATACGAGAATTTGATGGTGTAACTTTTATTAACTGGGACGGACTATCAATAATTGATAAGAACGGACAAAGAAACTTTTACGCCTCTAACGGAGAAGGAATTGAAATTAAAGATGAAATTATTGGGCTGGCAAATGATGTAGAAAAGATTGATGTCAACAGATTTTTACTTTTTACATCTTATGGAGTGTATTTGTTCAATGACAAAACCCTAGATTTTAAACAAGTGTTGTCAGCTTCTAAATACGGAATATTGAATTTTATTCGATCTGAAAAAGATATAAATGGAGCTTCGAGAGTCTTTTTGCACAACGATAAAACTATATTTCAATATCTCCCAAAAACCAAAGAACTAACCGAAATTGCTTCTTTTGATTCATTTATTGTTGATGTGTTTTCAAATTCTGCTTCAATATACTATGTATTAACTGACAAGGATGTTAGAAAAATACATTTAACAGAAAAAAATGAAAATTATGTTCTATTTGATAACATCATACTCCCAAATAACATAGGTGTTTTTAAAAATTTTGTTTTTGTTACTTCTGATGTAGGACTGTATTTATTTGACTTAAAAACTAAAGCAGGGAAAGAATTAATTATCAAAGAAGAATTCAATAAAAATGCTTTTTTTATCGATAATAATAAATTAAACCTTGGAAGCATAAACGGGTTGTATGACCTTGATTATACCACACTAACTAATCTATTTAATGAACAGGAAGATCTTCAAGAAAAGGAAAATATAATCATTAAAAAAGACAACCTTTTGATTTACGGATTACTTATCCTTCTATTGGGCACTGGAAGCTTTCTATTATTCAGACAAAAACTGATAAATTATAATATAAAAAAGGCGAAATACAAAGGAATCAATCAAGCGCAAATCAATGAATATATAGTCAGTAACATTAGTTCAGTTAGTATTAACTCTATTTGTGATCATTTTGAATTGCCCGTTAACAAACTGTATAACTTACTCGGAAAGAAGAAGCCTGGAGATCTTATAAGAGAAGAACGCTTAAAAATTGTCAGGCAAATGAAAATCGAAAATAAGTCTTTAGAAGAAATTACTCAAGCTACTGGGTTTTCAACTTCTTATCTTAAAAAGCTATTATTAAAAAAGTGAATGAAAAAATTTAAGTTAATATGATGCTAATCATTAATTCTTGATTTTTTGCAAATCCGTCCAAAAATAGTTCGACTTAACCCCCTTTGGCTCCACTGATTATTTGCGGGAATAATAATTTATTCTTGGAAATACCTTTTTAGTAAAATGGTTAAGTCTTGACCGAAATAGTTCGATTTCACTTCCCTGGCCTCCACTTCTTAAAAGAGGCTTTTATTGATGAATTGCCTCTTTTTTTATCTCTAATATTTTGAGTTATACTCTGGGGGTAATAAATATTTAGGTGACATTTTTATCTAAACGCGATTACCAAGTTTATAAAAGTCTTATTTTACTCTTTCAAAACAAATTTATTTTTTAACTCTTAATAAAATTAAAGCTAAACCTGTGTCCTCTATCTGAAATTATTATTAAATAAACTCCTTTTGTTAATTCTCTTACATTGATGCTGTTAGCAATCATTTTTGATATAACTTTTTTACCTGATAGGTCATAAATAGAGATTTCAACTGTGTTTTTGTTACCCTCTAAAAATAAAATATCTTTTGTTGGATTTGGGAAGATTCTAATTGAATTATTAGAAACTTCATTATCAACATTTAGAACTGCCGTTACCGTTACCGTTATGGAAGCTTCAGATGAGTCAATAGTCCCATCATTAGCGGTATAGGTAAAGGAATCGGTACCGTTGAAGTTAGCATTAGGGGTGTAGGTAGCTACAGCACCATCAAGGCTAACAGTTCCATTAGTGGCTTCACCTATAGAGAAAGTGAGACTATCTTCATCGATATCAGATCCTGTAAGGGTGATCTCTACTGCTGTGTCTTCGGTAGTTGACACTGCTACATCAGCAACAGTCGGTATATCGTTAACAGCGGATACTGTTACGGTAATGGTAGCTTCAGCGGAGTCGGTAGTTCCGTCATTAGCGGTATAGGTAAAGGAATCGGTACCGTTGAAGTTAGCATTAGGGGTGTAGGTAGCTACAGCACCATCAAGGCTAACAGTTCCATTAGTGGCTTCACCTATAGAGAAAGTGAGACTGTCTTCATCGATATCAGATCCTGTAAGGGTGATCTCTACTGCTGTGTCTTCATTAGTAGTTTTAGCAACATCAGTTACTGTAGGAGCATTATTTACCGTGAAAAAAAGAGTCATACCTTCCTGATCGAAGGTTAGAGAATTTCCTTCAATATCAAAAGGTACCGGATTTATATCCAATGTTATGCTATCACCATTGGCAATGGTACCATTTAATCCAAAGCCTAGTATATATTTCTTGCCCTGAGATTCAGTCGTATCTTCTACTTCAAAAGAAATTGGATTTGAATTAGTTAAAGTCGCGGTTGAACTATTAAGTGTAAAATTAAAATTTGATGAAGAGATCTTTCCTGAAGCAATACCATCTTCGAAATCAGCAAAAAGATCTTCGCTAAAAATAATTTCAATACCAGTATTATCGGAATTTAGTAAAATGGATTCTATATTCGGGTCCTCGCCATTCGAAAGAATTAATTCTATATCATCTAAAAAAGTAGTGTTCCCTTTCGAGGAAGAGGTTGTTTCAAATTGAATCGAAAGGGGCGTATTTTCATCGATTCCCGATATAGTAGCCATATCAAACAACTTCGATCTTAATTCAATAAAATCACCTGTATTTGAAAATGATCCACTTTCAGCAATCCATGAATCTAATAACACAGGAGCATCGAAATAAGAATTATCATATTCACTTGAGTTCAATGCTAGTTCATTGTAAATGGGTGATCCTCCAGCATATAGACTGACTTTTAATCCTGCATATTCACCACTTTTCTTTGTTGCGGTTTTCAGGCGAAGATGAAATTTTAACGCAGATTTAAAGTATCCTATTTGCTGAAATACTCCAGAACTACTGCTCCAATTAACCTTTCTCAATTCTAAGAATGATAAGTCTAGCGCATTGATGTTTGGCAGTATGTTTGTTGTCCATTCAGATTCTTGGCCATTATACGAATACAATGCCCTGCTTTTTTTTGCTGTCGAGCCAAATTTATTCCAATCTTTTTTGAGGAACCCGATTAGAGGACGACCCCCTTCAAAAGATCCATTAAGAATAGGTGTGTTGAATAGTCCATCTACCGTTGATTGAGAAGGCGCCTCGTTGCTTGGGGTATTAGTATATAATGATTGAATTTCCGAAGAAGATAAAGCATAATTAAATAACTTAAATTCATCTACTAAACCCTGAAAACCACCGTTTAATTCATATTGTAAGTTATTGAGATCAGCGTTACCATCAGCTAGAAAACCAATACTACTAGGGATAATTCCGTATTGAGTTTTTCCTTTTATAATAGCGGTGGAGCTAATAGCTTTACTTTCAATCAGGTTTCCATTCCAATATGCACTTACCGAAGAGTTGGAATTGTTGCGGTCTATAACCAAGGCTATATTTGCCCACCCATCATTTCTTAAATCAGCACTAGACAGCGGCTTTGAAATTATAATTCCTTCGTCTTCCATTAAGCCCTCGGGATTGACATAAAAATTGATATTACCCTCTTTTATGTTAATGCTAATTCCAGACTTATTAGTACTTGTTTTAGCCCCTGTGTCATAAATAACTCCAGTTGTAAGATCAGTAGGCTTAATCCATAACGAAATTGTTTGGGAATCGGAAAGCGGGTCAACTAAATCATTTAATAATATTCCTGTTCGTCCATCTAATTCTAAAGCGTTTGAAACAATACCAGTTGTGGTTACATCTTTAATTCTACCACCCACAAAAGTGCCTAATGTGGTTTTCCCTTGAAGCGAGAGATTATTAATTACACTGTGATCTTTTTCATCAAACCCATAGTGAACAACTAATGAATTAGAATCATGAACATCTACATAAACAATTCCGGACGAATTAAATTCGTTGGTTCCACTACCACTTTTAATTATGTACCCAAACTCATCTTTTCCCTTAAAGTTTTCAGGGGGTGTATATCTAAATTGAGTTGAAGAGGTCATCGTAATAGTTCCCCCTCTAAGTGAATAGGCTGAAACGTTTTTTAGCACTACCGATTCTCCATTCGAATCAAAATTAATGTTGGTAATATCAAAAGAAAGAGTACCAGAAGTAGGAGCAGTTCCGTACAAATCATTCGCATAAGGATGAACAGGGTCTGAGTAGGTGGCATCGATTTTTAATCTAGGATATTCATCTAAGTACTCTGTTGCTCTTTCTCTACTGTCTCGTCCAAACCAATTCATTCCTCCGCCTCCCATAGCATCAGCACAGGTATTGTAATGGCCTAAGCCTAGGGAGTGTCCAATTTCATGAGCTCCAGTCCCTGATCCCCATTTATTAATGTTTACATAATTCGTTCTATAATTTTTATCCCAATCTTTAGGCCCTGCCAATCCTCCTCCATCGTAATGAAACCACCACATAGGAGACACAGGTATATCTGGGTGAACATATACATTATCTAGAGTAATACCACTTCCATTGTCTTCTACATAGGTTGTTTTAGTAACTCCTAAATTATTCAGATGTGATCGTGGTGAAAATCTCCCCTGATCTGTATTCCATCCGTCTGATGGAGCATTAGTCGGTTTTACAGGGAGTACTAAAGATTGTAAAGAAAGAGAGAGGTTTAAGTCTCTTGTCATTGTGTAATCATGGAGGTTTATCCACGTCTCAAACATGGTCAAACCATCTTCAATATTATATCCAATATTCCATTCTGATTCATCCCTAGTACCACGTTCTGGATCGCCATTCAGCATTTTTTGCATTAAATCCCAGTAAGAACTAAATCCAGCATCAAAATGATACTTTGCTTTTGAAGCACCACCATCAGTATCATTGAAAGGTATGTTTATTTCCTGGTAATTTGAAGCCTCAGTTATGTTGTAACGCAAATTATTAATAGAACTACCTCCTTTGTCATATAACTCAGATATAAACCAATCTCCGTTAGGGTACCAGCTTAAAACTATTTTCGAATTTGGTATGTTCTTAATCCTTCCTCGGTATGTAGACGATTCATCTGCAATGATTTCACTAAGATTGTTTCCGTCCCAAGAAAAAAGTTTAAACCCAGTTTCACGAATATTGTACTTATAAGCTTCTATTTCATAACCGTTAGGTAAAGTTGCTTCAAAAGAGTTTGGTCGTTTTTTAATTTGAAAAGTAATTGTGGACTCTCCAGATCTTGTTGGAAACCAAGATTCAACGGTTAAAGTATGATTCCCATAACCCAATTCATTAACATTTGCATACCATCTACCATCTTGTTGAGTTCTAGTATTTGAGGCAATTAGGTTACCAGAAGAATCCTTAATTCTGATAGTGCTCCAAGGTTCAGC
>Ga0213861_10003385_pt1 | contig 13164 bp, 8 predicted proteins | sample PICome_4_FD_160110 | JGI IMG/M metagenome (GOLD analysis project Ga0213861, IMG submission 160110) | Coastal seawater microbial communities near Pivers Island, North Carolina, United States - PICO131 | ecosystem: Environmental > Aquatic > Marine > Coastal | place: USA: North Carolina | collected...
ATTGTATCATATCTCCCACTATTTTCTGCTATTCCCAAATCACTGAATGGTGAATGCGACCAGTCAGATGGAGCTAGCTGACTAAAAGCCGACCCCATTATAAAACAGAAAAATCCAAAAATAATGTGCTTCATATCTGAATTGCAATGTACCTAAAAATTAGCTGATTATACTAAGTCGCACTAAATATTAGTCCGGATTTAAATCCAGATTCAATCTATAGACGTTGGATGATTTAGAAGATGGCGCATTAGCACAAGCTAAAAATTTAGCGAACCTTCCTTTTACGTTTAGTCATACCCCATTAATGCCAGATAGCCATCAGGGTTACGGAATGCCTATTGGAAGTATTTTAGCAACTGAAGGAGTTATTATTCCAAACGCTGTTGGTGTTGATATTGGGTGTGGAATGTGTGCTCAAAAAACCAATTTAACGGACTTGTCTCAAGCTGATCTTAAAAAAACATTAAGTCATGCGCGTAGTTTAATTCCATTAGGATTTAACTGGCATGAAAAAGATCAAGATGCAACGTTAATGCCCAAAGGTCATCAAAAATTGAACATAGTTTCTAAAGGATATGATAAAGCATTAAAACAAATTGGGAGCTTGGGTGGTGGAAATCACATCATTGAAATTCAAAAAGGATCAGATGGTTTTATTTGGGTGATGATTCATTCTGGAAGCAGAAATTTAGGGTATAGCGTTGCGAAACATTATAACAAGGCGGTTATTCAACCAAAATCTCAGCTATTATTGAAGCACATGCGAATACCTTTAGAGTCGCCAAAAACATCTATTTTTAACCATATGATAAAATCGATTTTTAGAATTAGCCTCATTCTGTCAGCACTTCTTTTAATTCAGACAGCAGCACCTCTTTTCGCTCAAGAACAACCTTCGGCCGTTTCTACAAGTGTGCCGCCACGCGATTTGAAAACGCAAATAAAGAAAATTCCTGGGGTTAAAAAAGTTAAAGAAATCAACATCAGCGATCATTTTAAAAGGTGTTATGAAATTTGGTTCGAACAGCATATCGATCCGAATGATAAAAACGCGGGCACCTTTTTACAATTGGTGTATTTAAGCGAATGTGATGCATCCGCACCTGTTGTAGCAGAGTTGGAAGGATATACTGCATATTCTGCACGAACAAACGAATTAACATCTCTATTAAAAGCCAATCAAATTCGCATTGAACACCGCTATTTTGATCAATCTGCACCAAAAAAAGGAATTCCTTGGGAAACATTAACCGTTGAAAATGCCGCATACGATCACCACGTCATTATTAACGCCTTGCGTGACGCAATTTATCCAACCAATAAATTTATAAGTACTGGAATTAGTAAAGGAGGACAAACGACCATGTTGCACCGTTCTTTTTATCCGAATGATGTGGATGCGAGTGTTTGTTACGTGGCTCCCTTAAACTTGACACGTGAAGACCCGCGTATCTATTCATTTCTAGCTGCTGTTGCCACCGCCGAGGAACGTAAAGCAGTTTATACTTTTCAGGTGCTCTGTTTTGAAAAAAAGACTGAATTAACATCACTTTTGCAAACAATCGCCGATAAAAATGGATATGCATGGGACATCCCAATCGTTAAAGCATTTGAGTATTATGTGTTAGAATATTCATTTGCTTTTTGGCAGTGGGGCGCTTACGAGGCAGCAAATATTCCAAATACGGATTCGTCTGACAGTCTCATTCTAAGTCATTTGATTAATGTTTCAGGAATCTCATTTTTTGAAAAACATGGCGTTAAAGATTTACAGCCTTATTTTTACGCGGCACTCACCGAAATGGGAATTTACGGCTATCAATATGAACCATTTTCAAAATATCTTTCGCAACAATCAGATTATTTATTTGATTTTACGGCGCCCGACGGACGCCCCACCGAATTTGATCCAGCACCAATGAAAAAGCTAAATGACTTTATTCAAAACGAGGCTGAAACCATTCTTTTTATCTATGGTGAGTATGATACATGGAGTGCAACAGCTGTTGAATTAAGCGAGGCCGCAAAGGAACGTGGACTGAAGAAATTTGTGAATCCTGGGGGTCATCATGGCACAAGAATTGGAAGTTTTGACTCCAAAACAAAAGCTGAAATTTTAAATACTATTGTAGGCTGGATTGGAGAATAATTAGCTCATTTCAATTCTATCCCCGAAGCAATTCTATTTCCTTACCCTTGCACAGGGGTCTATTTTATTCAGTTATCTCGTGGCCCAGTACAGAAAATGAGAAAATACTCATTGCACATTAATTCGGTTGTTTCACTGAATTATACTTATCTTGAAAGGCGATACAACTTTTTAGCGTCTAACCACGTTTATAGATAAGCAACTTATATCGGAATTATAATTAATACCAAACACATGAAATTAGCACTGAGTTTATTCGGTTTTATTTTACTAGCAGGCGGAGGAGCCTATAGTCAAATAGGGCCCCAAGAAACTGTTTTATCACACCAAAGCATTTGCTTTATCCAAAATAATGGACAATGGCATGATAACGTCAATTACCGAAGCCCCTTAGGAACAGGTTCAGTTTATTTGGAAGATAATGTTTTCACATATTCTCAACTTGACCCAGGAGACATTGATGCAGCACACAGCCATTCAGATGAGGGAGAGGAACACGGGCATGATCACGGTCTGATTGATGGACACGCTTGGCGAACAACATTTGTTGGAGCCAATACAAGTCCAACGTTAATTAGAACGGATAAAAGAACCGAGTATCACAATTATTTTATTGGAAACGATAAATCGAAATGGGCCTCAAACGTCCCCATCTTCAACTGTATCACTTATGACGATTTGTATGTTGGAATCGACATGAAAGTGTACAGTTCAAATGCACTTTTTAAGTATGATTTTATTGTGGCGCAAGGGGCAAACCCAGCGCTTATCCAAATGAATTATACAGGATTGGATAGAATTGAACTTAGAAATGGAAATTTAGTTTCTGTAACTACAATAGGAGAATTCATTGAAAAAGCGCCTTATGCGTATCAAGTAATAAATGGTGTGCAGGTTGAAGTTGCTTGTGATTTCGTTTTAGACGGAACAACAGTAAGCTTTAGTTTTCCAGAAGGATATGATGCAGCATTAGAATTAGTAATTGATCCAGAATTAATTGGAGCGACATTATCAGGCTCAACAGTAACAAATTACGGACATTGTGCTACTTATGATTTTGACGAGAATATTTATACAGGGGCACGTTCATTTGGTGATGGGTATCCAACAGAAGATGGATCGTTTCAAACTGATTTTGGAGGATCTCAGGATATCGCAATCAGTAAACTTAATCCTGATGCATCAACATTAATTTACGCAACTTATTTAGGAGGTTCTTCGAATGACCTTCCGCATAGTATGGTTTGTAATGAAGATAACGAACTTTACGTTTTTGGCTCTTCTCGCTCAATTGACTATCCGGTTGCTGATGATGCCTTTAATTCTACAGGACCAGATGGAGGAATATCGGAAGATATTATTATTACGCATCTGAATATAACTGGGACTGATATTATTGGATCAACATATGTTGGAGGTACTGGAGTTGATGGCATCAATAACTTAACGAGTAACTACGGTGATCAATACCGTGGTGAAATTGTAGTTGATAGTGATGGAAACTGTTATATTTCCTCATGTTCTGCTTCGACTGACTTTCCAACAACCGCAGGTGCTTATCAAGAGACTTATGCAGGCGGTGGCAGAGATATCGTGGTTTTTTCAATGCCACCAGATCTTGAAACAATGAATTGGTCAACTTATATTGGAGGTGGAAATACAGAAGCTGGCCTCGGTTTAAGATTAGATTTTGAAGATAATGTTTATATCAGTGGTGTTGCTTCAGATGAATTTATGGAAATGACTGGTTATCAAACCACTTATCAAGGTGGGGATAGAGATGCCTTTGCAATTCGTTTAATTGATGATGGAGCAACCATTTCAGCAAGTACTTATTGGGGAACAACAACACGAGATGCTGCTTTCTTTATTGATTTAGACAATGACGGAAATGTGTTTTTGTATGGACAAAGTAATGGCGGTTTATCAGAAGTGACAGACGGTGTCTATGTGAACCCAGGAAGTCATCAATTCATTTGTAAACTTTCTCCAGATCTCGTTGACTTAGAATTTGGAACGGTTGTAGGAGAAGGCGGCGCAAACTTTATTCCGATTGCCTTTATGGTAGATGCTTGCGGATACGTGTACTTTTCTGGTCATGGAGCCTCTCCTGGTGTGCCACTGACAGATGACGCGCTTTATGTTACCGGTGAGTTTTATTTGGGGGTTTTACAACCAGAAGCAATTGATCTAGAATTTGCAACACTTTATAGCGGTAACCACGTAGATGGAGGTACAAGTCGATTTGACCCGGCGAACGGAGTAGTTTACCAAGCAGTTTGTTCTTGCGAACCATTTACAACTACGCCAGGGGCGCACAGCACTGCGCCAGGTGGAGGATGTGATATTGGAGTTTTTAAAATTGACTTTGGAATTGCACACGTAAACGCGCAAGCAGATGCATCACCATCTACAGCAGGATGTATTCCTTTCACAGTTGATTTTGAAAACGAAAGTACAGGTTTAACTTATGAGTGGGATTTTGATGACGGGGGCGCAACGTCAACTGACTTTGAACCTTCGCACACCTTTACAACGCCTGGTGTATACAATGTAATGTTGGTTGCATTTGATCCTGATGGATGTTTAACCTCAGACACAACTTTTATTGAGATTGTTGTTGGAGACGGTGAATCACCAATAGCAACATTTGATTATGAAGTAAATTGCGCTACGGGGGAAATTACAATAAACTATACCGGTTCACCAGATGTTCCAGTTATTTGGGAAATGGGTGATGGAACAACTATTGAAGATGAATATGACTTCTCACACACCTATGGTGCTGATGGTACATTCACGATTACATTAACAGCAGGAGATGGTTTTTGCGCTGACCTTACTGTGGTAACAGAGGAAATTACTATTGGGTCTCCTTCAGTAGACATTATTTTTAATAATCCAACTTGTTACTTATTCTCTGATGGATCAGTTACCATTGATGTGCTTGCACCAACTGGTGATGAATTAATTGAGATAACAGACATTGAAGGCACGCTCTTGAATGTTGGTGGTTCCAATACAGCGAATACACTATCATCTGGTTGGTATTATTTCACCGTAGACTTAGGTGATGGATGTGAATTAAGTGATTCAATCCAATTAATAGACCCACCAGCCATTAATGCACAAATAAACTTGACACATGTCTTGTGTTACGGTGATGCAACAGGGTCTGCAATAGTTGATACTGTATTTAATTCGCAAGGTGATTATGATCAAATGGTTTACATTTGGGCACCTGACCCTTTTGATATAAGTGGACTAGGTGCAAATGAAATTACCGATTTAGAGGCAGGTTATTATACTTTAACCATTAATGATGAGAATGGTTGTTCTCGTGTATTTGACTTTGAGATTACGCAGCCTGACGAATTAATCTTGTCTGAATTTGGTTATGAACCAGCTTATTGTCGCGTATTCGGCTATCAATCAGGTAACGGAGTTGTGTTTGCATCAGCCTCTGGCGGTGTCGCAGATTACGATTATTTATGGACAAATTTAGAGACAGGTGATACGCATATTCCAACTACGTGGGGAGGTTTAAATCCTGGCACGTATGAAATGAGAGTAATCGATCAAAATGGTTGTATCTTAATTCAACAAATTGAGGTTGATTCCTTAAATCCAATTGCTGACTTTAAATTTGATACGGGCCAAACGGCTACTGATTGTGATGCGATTGTTCCTGTAGACATTACGTTTACAAACCAATCACTTTATTATGCGAATCCGAATAACCCAGGAGCAGACACTACATTCTTGTGGAACTTCAATAACCCGAACGCAAGTTGGGTGATTTCTCATGATATTAATGAAGAATATATTATTCCTTATACTCAAAGTGGAACTTATGAAGTATGTGTAATTGCACAAAACAAGAATGGCTGTAAGGATACTTCTTGTCAGGAGATTATTCTTTGTGATGAGTTAAAATTTGGAACAGTAAATATCTTTACACCTGATGGTGATGGAATTAATGATGATTTTACATTCGTAAATCGATCAGAATCTGTCATAGAATTCACCTGTATTGTTGTTAACAGATGGGGAATTACCATTGCCGAGTTTAATGACATTACCCAAGGATGGGATGGAACTGACAAACAAGGACAACCTGTTCCAGATGGCGTTTACTTCTTTATTTACGCAGGAAAAGGACAAACGGGAGAAGAGTTTGAAGGCCAAGGAACCGTACAAGTAGTCGGAACTGGCAACTAAGCTTAAACTTTAATAGAATTGATAACCTCCTGTTTGCCTAAGGCCGGCAGGAGGTTTTTTATTCCCTTAATTTTTTTCTTAAACCTATGGTACATATAGCAAAAAGCATGGTTCCTAAAATTCCTAAAGAAAAAATTTCTTCTGTGAAATGTGCTCCAAGTTCATGTATAATAACGATAATGCCCATTACCGTCAGTAGAATACTCGCATAATAACTTGCCTTTGTATAGCCCGATTTCTTTCTACCCATTTGAACAAAACCAGTTATCAAGAGCGTCGTTATGAAAACTGGCGCAAGAACAACAATAATGAACATGACCAACTAATCAAAACCTGCAATATGAAGATCCACCATAGTTCCATATTACGAAAAATGAGGGGTTAGTATATTTGAATCATTATAAAACAATAAAATTTATAATATGAAAAAAATAAAAAATTATTTGTTTGGATTTATACTGGTTGCCTCTGGAGCTTTAACCCTTGGCTCAGGTGGCTCAGGCAGTAGTGGGGGATGTGTTTTCTGCGATGGATCAGGTAGAACTGATTGTGCAATATGTGCTAATGATCCTTATTGCACATTCTGTAATGGAAGAGGAGATAATACTTGCACTTTTTGTAACGGAACAGGCGACTAATCTTACGTAAAATCAAGATAAAAGATATTTTTCTTGGATTATTCTTTATTTTTTCATCTCTTCTGATATATTTTTTTTTTAGAAATACAGATCAGATAATAGCTTTTAGATACTTAGGAATAAATTACGGAACATTTATAAAAATAGAGAGTAGTTTTATCAAGTTTCACTTGATAGATTTTCTTTTTTATTTAGGATTTATGTCAATAGTTAGAGGGTTTTTTTTAAATACCCAAAAACTATTTATACTATCTTTTTGGTTTCTATTACTTGAGGTGTCACAAATGTATTTTGATATAGGAACATTTGACCCAATAGATATTCTGATGATTTTATTGTCACTGTTAATTATATATAATAAACCCAAATTTAGCACACATAAATAACCCCAAATTCAAAATCAAACTATTCTTTGTGGTTAAAATCGTGTCATAGGTCTCTAAAGAAAAAGTCATATTAACGAGCTTTGAAAGCCAGCCCACCATAAAAATATGTGTTGCAAAAAAGGAGTTATTATAAATAAAATAACCCGCCACCAAAATAGGGAAATAATTGGTTAAATAAGCGTCTATCCTTTTTACCATTCAAAGGGTAAGATAATAAAAACGACACTTTTAAAAAAAGCAAGAGGGTGAATTTGGAATTAAGTCTTGACATAAGTATTTACACGTTTCAATCTATTCATTTGTGAATTTATGCCAAAACTCTTCTTTATTCTTTTTATTGTTACGGTGAACAGCCTTTACAACGTCAGCCGCATCAATTTTTTTATCGAAATAAGTGAAATACTCTCCATTTCTCTCTTCTAATTTTCCAGCATTATCTATTTCAATACCAATACTGTATTTATTTAGCCCTGTTTTCCCATCCCAAGAACTTTTTCCTGCGTGTTACGCAATTCGGTCAAATGGTACCAATTGATTTGTAATACCATCTCTACCGATTACAATATGAGCAGATACATTGTTCTTGTCTCTTTTTTAGTCAATGCCCGAACTGAAGATTTTCGACTTGCACCTGCGGTATAGTGAATAATAATATAGAGAAGATTTCCTTCCTTGAATTTACCGCCAATATTTTCGGATTTGGTGTGTTCTACATTCGACCCGATTAACTCGTGATTATTAATGCTCATAGATTTAGGTTAGGTTATGTGCACCAAAATATAACTAAATCTCCTAATAATAACAGTTATTCATTAAATTTTCAACCTTCTATGCTAAAAATTCGTTAATATTATATCACAGCCAGCGTTTAGCAATTGAATCCCTAATAAATGAAAACTCTACTTGCAGTTTTAGCTTTCTTGATGATGCTTTTCGCCCCGGCTTACGGGCAAGGGCAAGGGTCTGCTATTACGCTAAATCACCAATCCATTCAATTCATCCAAAACAAGGGTCAATGGCATCAAAATGTGTACTATCGATCGCCTTTAGGAAATGGCTCTGTTTATCTCGAAAATAATGGATTCACTTATCTACAGCTCGATCCGTCAGATGTTGATCTCGCTCACGCACAAAGTCACGAAAATCATCCTCTGGAGATCGACCAAATAACCAAACTTCACGGGCATGTTTGGCGGACACATTTTGACGGCGCAAATGAAAACCCTATTATTTCGGCTCATAACAAACGCAGCGAATATCACAATTATTATATCGGTCAGGATGCTGAAAAATGGGCCAACAATGTCCCGATTTTCAATGTAGTAAACTATGAAAACCTCTATAACAAAATAGACCTAAACGTATACAGCTCAAACGGACATTTCAAATATGACTTTATCCTTGCGCCAAAAGCCAAAGCTTCACAGATCAAAATGAATTACGCTGGTTTAGATCAAATCACAATAAAAGACGGTCACCTTTTTTCAACCACATCTGTTGGCGAGTTTATTGAAGAAGCGCCTTATGCTTATCAAATAATTGATGGTAAAGAAATGGCAATTCCCTGCAATTATATCCTTAATGGCACCACTGTCGGATTTGAATTCCCAGAAGGCTATGACAAAAAACTAGAATTGGCTATAGACCCTATATTAGTAGGGGCAACACTTTCAGGGTCCTCAGCGATTAATTATGGGCATTGCGCCACTTACGATTTTGAAGAAAATATTTATACAGCAGCCCGTAATTTTGGAATAGGATATCCAACTACAGATGGTTCCTTTCAAGTAGATTTTGGTGGATTTCATGATATTGCAATAAGTAAATATAGCCCAGATGCCACTGCTTTAATTTACGCCACTTACTTGGGTGGAACGGGTATAGATTACCCCAATAGCATTGTCGCAAATCAAGATAATGAACTCTATGTTTTAGCCACTTCTGCCTCCTTTGATTTTCCAATTTCAGATGATGCTTTTAGCGGAGTTGGATCGGGAACCAAATTAATCGTAACCCATTTTGCAGAAGACGGAACAGACATCATTGGCTCAACCTATATTGGTGGATCTGGCACAGATGGATTAAATGAAATGACCGACAATACGGGTGACGGAAGCCGGGGAGAAATCATAGTGGATGAAGATGGAAATTGTTATGTTGCTTCCTGCACAAATTCAACCGACTTTCCTACAACACCCGGCGCTTATCAAGAGGATTTTGGTGGTGGGATTCAAGATGCCATAGTCTTTTCAATGTCGCCCGATTTATCGGCACTAAATTGGTCAACTTATATTGGTGGCGCTAGTGGCGAAGGTGGATTTGGCTTACATCTTGACGCTGATAATAACCTGTATGTAGCTGGCGTTGCTTCAGATGAATTTATTCCCATGTTAGGTTATCAAACTTCCTATCAAGGAGGATTAAGAGATGGCTTTGTAGTTAAACTAATTGATGATGGCGCCACAATTGAATACAGCTCTTATTGGGGGACAACAGATAAAGATGCTGCATTTGCGCTAGATTTAGATGTGGATGGTAATGTTTATCTCTACGGACAAAGTAATGGTGGCGCCTCAATTGTCACTCCTGATGTATATTCCAATGCTGGAAGTCATCAATTTATTTGTGAATTAAGTCCAAACCTGGAGGATTTATTGTTGGGAACCGTGATTGGAGCTGGAGGTGCCGATTTTATTCCACTTGCCTTTATGGTAGATGAATGCGGCTTTATCTATTTCTCTGGTCACGAGGCAGAAGGAGAATTGCCGCTGACAGCAGATGCCTTTCTTGAAAGTGGCGGAGTTTATGTTGGTGTTTTGCGACCTGGTGCTGTGGGGTTTGAATATGCAACACGGTATACGGGCAGTCATGGTCATGGCGGAACAAGTCGATTTGATCCAGAAAATAAAACAATTTACCAAGCCGTGTGTTCTTGCGAACCCTTTGAAGCAACCCCCGGCGCTTATGATCCGCTCAATGATGGTGATTGCGACATGGGCGTCTTCAAAATTGATTTTGACATTACAAGCGTGCATGCAATCGCTGATGTAAGTCCCGCAACTTTTGGCTGTACGCCTTTTTCGGTAGATTTTGAAAGTTTGAGTGCTGGTGGAGACTACGAATGGGATTTTGACGACGGAACTCCAGTTTCCACAGAATATGAACCATCACATACGTTTACAGAGGAAGGAACATTTAATGTGCGATTAATCGCTGTTGATACAACGGGTTGTTTACTCTCTGACACTACTTTTATTACCATTATAGTGGAAGATCCAATTACTCCAGAAATGTCTTTTGAATTTGAGGTGGACTGCGCAACGGGTGAAGTTACAATTAACTATACAGGAGATGAAGATGCGCCTTTCATATTTGATATGGGAGATGGAAATATCTATACGGATGAAACATTTTCACATACTTATGCTGTTGATGGAGCCTATACCATCTCATTAATTGGTGGTGACGGCGTCTGTTTTAATTTTGTAACGGTGACTGAAGTACTGCTTTTAGGAAATGCCGCAGTTGAAATTATTTCTAATAATCCTACCTGTTATTTATTCCCAGATGGATCAGTCACAATAAATATTTTAGAACCGAATGGGGATGAAATTATTGAAATAACAGCTCTCGACGAAACCCTCCTAAATGTTGACGGATCGAATACGGCAAATACATTAACTTCAGGATGGTATTACTATATCGTTGATTTAGGAACCGGGTGCCAAACAGCCGATTCCATCTTGCTTGTTGACCCACCTGCAATTACGGCTGACCTAACTATTATTGACGCCTTGTGCCACAACCAAGCGAGCGGATCTGTGATTGTTGACACCGTGTATAATTGGCAAGGTGATTATGATGACATGGTTTATCTTTGGGTACCTGACCCGTCCGGTTCAAGTGGTATTGGTGGAGATACACTTCATGACGTTCCGATTGGAACCTATACTTTAACTATTAATGATGGAAATGGTTGTTCACGTTTATTTGACTTTAGCATAAGTCAACCACCACCAATGGAATTTACTGAATTTGGAATGGAACCTGCCTATTGTCGACTATATGGTTATCAATCAGGAAATGGGGTGGTTTTTGCAGCTGTTAATGGTGGAATCCCAGATTATACGTATTTATGGACAAATTTAGAGACTGGTGACACCAACTCTGGTTCCACTTGGGGAGGCTTAAATCCTGGAACTTACGAAATGGTAGCAACGGATGAAAATGGTTGCGAACTAATTCAAACAATTGTGGTGGACTCCCTCAATCCAATTGCAGATTTTACGGCAAGTTCAAATCAATTAGAAACGGATTGTTTCGCTATTGTTCCCGTTGATGTGACCTATACCAACCAATCGCTTTTCTTTGCTAATCCGAATGATCCATTTGCAGACACTACTTTCTTCTTTAATCCTGATAATCCGAATGCGGAATGGACTATTTCGCACGATCTTTATGAAACCTATGACGTCAGCTATACGGAAAGCGGTGATTATGAAGTTTGCATGGTTGCCATAAATAAAAATGGCTGCTCTGATACTGCTTGCAAAATAATCGTGATTTGCGATCCGTTTATTTTTGAACCGGTCAACATTTTCACACCAGATGGTGACGGTATAAATGATGAGTTTAATTTTATAGATCGATCACAAGCCGTGCGAGATTTTTACTGCGTAGTGATGAATAGATGGGGTGTTATTATCGCAGAATTTAACAGCATTGACAGCGGTTGGGACGGCACCAATAAAAAAGGCGATTTGGTGCCAGACGGTGTTTATTTTTATAAATACAACGGAGTAGGCGACACGGGTGCCACATTTGAAGGACAAGGAACCATTCAAAAAGTGAGCGATTATTAAGTTCATTGCTATTTGGTAAGAGCATTTTAGGCTGAAATTTCCCCAACAATCAGTATCTTGACCTGGTAAATCTATAATTAGTAGTATGAAAATACACTTGCTCCTTCTCTACCTCATTTGTTTTCAAGCAAATTCTTTTGCTCAAATATCCCTTGATAATGCCACTGGTAAACTCATTTCTATACCCGTTTTTAAGAATGGTATAGATATTGTGAACTTGGCTCCTGGTATTTATATGCTGCAACTAAAAACGGAACTTGGAATGGTTACGCGGCGGTTTACTAAAATTTAAAAAAATGATCTTATGAAAAATCGAAATTTATGGTTCATATTGACCCTGTTGTGCACAATCTCAGGGCTTGCTTTTACACTACCAGGGTCTAAATTGGAAAACAAAAAACTAACCGAGTCAATTGACAGCCTTTATAATACACTTATCAAAGGCGAGGCTGCAGGTGATATCGAAATTGGAATGACACTCGACGAAATTGCTGAAATAGATGGCTATAAAATTGTCGAAGAAAAATATATATACGAACCAAGTGACGAGAACGCAGAAGAAATTATTTATTGGGTGGTAAGAGGATCAGATACACTCATGGAACTATTTCCCGGTTATGATTTTGAAAACGAAACCTATGGCGATAAAGTTGAAACTATTTATGTAAAATCAACTGTTTTTCAAACTGCAGAAAAAATTGGGGTGGTTGTGGTACTTCAACTAAAATGGAACTGAATTCTTATTTTTCTAAGTGATATTTCAAGGCCTGATAGGGTATTTTTCCTTTAAAAGCTCCATGAGGTCTGCCGAAGTTATAAAATTCTTCCCATTGCTTTAACTTTTTATTTAAATCTACATCATCTTTGTAAGTCAAGAGCTGGTAAAACTCTTTCTTGTCTGTCAA
>Ga0213861_10003388_pt1 | contig 13156 bp, 13 predicted proteins | sample PICome_4_FD_160110 | JGI IMG/M metagenome (GOLD analysis project Ga0213861, IMG submission 160110) | Coastal seawater microbial communities near Pivers Island, North Carolina, United States - PICO131 | ecosystem: Environmental > Aquatic > Marine > Coastal | place: USA: North Carolina...
TACACCGTCCGGGTAACACTCCACAAACAACCGTGGTGGCTGTAAGTTTCAACATGTCATCCGCCTTGTAAGCAGGACCAAACTGTAAAAGATCACTTCAACGTGGAGATAAAAAAACCAACCGTAGACGAGCTCTTGCGAACATTGCCCACGATTGACTTGAATGTCTCTCGCGTGCCCTCCAATGGAGCGGCGGGCGGAAACTACCCGAAATCTACGTCACGTCAATACCTTTTGGCATCTTTTTTGACTCTTTTTTCCCCCACAACCACAACCGCCTAATCCTCAGGCACCGATTGCCTGAAATAGAAAGAAATCAGTGGACAACGGGAGGCTCAGAACTGGCCTCATCATCAGGATTATCCGGTAAGCGAATGGACTCAACCATATCCACAACCTCCTGTGGTGGGGCTGGCGTGAATGAGCTTACTAAAAATGCCACTCCGAAGTTAAGCAGCATTCCGACACAGCCAATTCCCTCTGGAGAGATTCCAAAAAGATACTGCTCCGGGTTACCACCGAGGAACTGGAAGAAAATGATGTAACCTAAGGTAAAGCTGATACCGGCTAACATGCCAGCAATAGCGCCCTCCTTGTTCATCTTCTTAGAAAAGATACCCATCAGCAATGTCGGGAAGAAGGATGATGCCGCAAGCCCGAAAGCGAAGGCGACGGTTTTAGCGATGAATGCCGAGGGAGGATTGATTCCAAAATAGGCAGCCACTCCAAGAGCAACGAATGAGGCTATGCGCGCATATTTAACCTCTTCTTTATCTGTCAGATCAGGCTTGATGATCTTTTTCATCAGGTCATGTGAGATTGATGTGGAAAGCACGAGTAGCAAGCCAGCTGCCGTCGACAAAGCTGCGGCGATACACCCTGCCATGAGTAATGCAATTACCCACTTGGGCAGACCTGCCATGTGAGGATTGGCCATCACCATGATGTCATTACCAAACCAAAGTTCATTGGGATTGGTCATATCCGCCTTGATAGCAAGCAGCCTTTCGCCGTGTATACCGATACGTTGCTCCTTAGGTGCATCATCTGCGGGATAGCTAGGCTTGTCCCCTATGAAGGGCGAGGACGTTCCCGCTTCTGATTTGCCTGGGCCGGAATACTGGATTTTACCATCATTGTTTTTATCGACCCATGCCATCTGGCCGGTTTCTTCAAAGTCCTTAAACCACGCAGGAGCTTCTGCGTAGCTGGTGTTGTTGAGCTTCTCAATGAGGTTAACGCGAGAGAAGGCTCCGATCGTTGGTGCTGTCAGGTAAATGACTGCGATAAACAACAAAGTCCAACAAGCCGAGCTCCTTACTGCGCGAACATTCTTAACGGTAAAGAATCTAACAATAACGTGAGGAAGACCCGCTGTTCCGCACATCAATGCCGCTGTGATGCAGAACATATTCACCTTCGACATTTTTCCTGAAGTATACTCGCTGAACCCTAGTTCCGTGTTGATGTTGTTGATCTTGGTGAGGAAGGGAATGCTTTCCTTCGCCCCTGCCGTGTAATCACCTATTAAACCAAGCTGAGGAATAAAGTTATCGGTTAGAGCAATAGCGATGAAGATCGCTGGAATAGTGTAAGCAAATGCCATCACGCAATACTGAGCCACCTGCGTATAGGTAATCCCCTTCATGCCACCCAAGCCTGCGTAGACAAAAACGATACCCGCTCCCCACGCGACGCCTGCAGGAATCCCAATGCCGAAGAGCTGAGAAAAAACAACCCCCACCCCGCGCATCTGACCCATGATATACGTCATACATATAAAAATGGCGCATAGCACAGCAACAGCGCGGGCTAATTTCGAGTAGTAGCGGTCACCGATAAAGTCCGGCACGGTTGCTTTACCAAACTTACGCAAGAAAGGAACCATGAGAATGGTCAATAGTACGAAACCCCCAGTCCAACCCATCAAAAAGCGGGACGCGTCATAACCGCTGATGGCGATAGTGCCAGCCATCGAGATGAAGGTCGCAGCACTCATCCAGTCCGCAGCGGTAGCCATACCATTAGCCAAGGGAGAAACTCCACCACCAGCGGTATAGTATTCCTTGGTAGAGCCCGCGCGAGACCTTACGGCAATCCCGATATAAAGGACAAAGGACAGACCGATGAAGATGTAATTCCAGTAATCTTGACTCATAGTATAATTATTTTTTAGATGTGAAACCCTCCTCACCCTCAAGCTTGTTCATCATGTGTTTGTAGACGTATAAAATAATCAAGAAACAGATGATAGAACCTTGCTGAGCCATCCAGAAGCCAAGAGGCGCATTCCCCACCTTCGGCAGAGATTCATCTAGCCAGTCACGAAACAGAATGCCCGCCCCCAAGCTGACGACAAACCACACACACAGGAGGATCATGACTAATGTAATGTTTTTCCGCCAGTAACGCCGGCAGTGTTCGATGGATGGTTGTTCGCTCATAATAAAAAGTATCACGCGGTTATAGTGGCTTGACATGAGGATGCAAACTGAGAATCAAAAAACAGACATTATTTTTCTGTGCGCTTTACAGCTTGAGTTGACAAAAGGCAGGACCCGTGTGATCAATTCGCCATGCAGACTGAGATTATCACCAATCGCGAAGTGAATGCTGTGCAGATTCCCAGCGGAGACCCCTTTGTTCTCCCTGCTGGAACAGCAGTGATCATTACTCAAACACTAGGAGGTTCCTACACAGTAGCCACTCAGTCCGGGCTTGCCCGCATCCCGTCAGAGGATGCTGACGCACTGGGAATTGATCCTTCAGACACAACGTCTGCCAATACTGGCGGAGACTCCTTACCCACAGACGCGACCCCAGAGGACCATATCTGGAACCAGCTGAAACAAGTATTCGATCCTGAGATACCCGTCGACATCGTCAATCTTGGCCTCGTCTATGATTGCTCACTTGAGGAAAAAGATGGTAAAAAAATCGCTAATGTGAAAATGACCCTGACCGCTCCCGGTTGTGGCATGGGTCCAGTCATAGCGGCCGATGCACAGGCACGCATCATGACCATTGAGGGTATTGAGGATGCGCACGTTGATTTGGTTTGGGATCCACCGTGGAATCAGGACATGATATCCGAGGAAGGAAAAATGAAGCTCGGGATGGTGTAATACATCAGCCTATTCAATCCTTTCTATTTTAGCAGATTTATTTTACCGAATCCATTTTACCGGATCAACACGATAGTAGCTTTTAAGCTGCTCGTAGACTTCTGGGTAGTGCTCGCTGAGCTGATCAGGCTTTTCGTAGAAGGTTTCTGTCGCGACAGCAAAAAACTCAGCTGGATTGGTGGCTCCGTACGGGTCGATCACTGTTCGACGACCCTTTTCAAGTTTACGTTGAAAGCGCCTAAAAGCCTGATTAAAAACCAGCGACCAGTCTCGGTATGTTCCCGCGCTTGAAAGCTCAGGAACCCCGTCAGCTGCCCCATCAGCTTGATCGAGCTGATGCGCAAACTCATGCAGGGCCACATGACTACCGTCCTCTTGATTTCTGCCCCCAGCGATAACGCTTTCCCATGCTAGTACCACGCTGCCCGATTGCCAGCTCTCGCCTAATCTAACATCGTCGTGGCCATGCTCGTTTTTCGCTTTATACGCAGAGGGGTATAATAAAACACTGCGCAACTTACGGTAGAAATCGTGATTGCGATTGACCAGTAAAAGACAAGCCTGGGCAGCTATAACATGTCGCATGTGCCTAGTAACTGCCTCCAATCCACCACAAGCCTCAAACGACTTTTCGTAGAGGAAAACATGCATCAACCCCTCCAGCTCATCTCGAAGATCATCAGGGATTCGAGCAAAGATGACAAAATCTTGCGCAATAGCATGACGTTCTTCATCACTCAGCCGTAGCCTCATCCATTTCTGCCGCTGCGAGCGAATGATCGCAGCTTGGGCGATGAACCCAACGCTTATCAATACAACGACTGTCAGGATGATATAAATAGCGGTCATCGACTACCTAGGTTCCAAGCCAACAAGTCCTCATACTTGACCCCAGAACCACCAAAAATATCGAGAGCACTCCCAACTGTCACGTCCACGCTACCACCACTACGTTCTGCGACGAGCTCAAGGTCTGCCATGGATGCCACGCCGCCAGCGTAAGTGATTGGTATGCCCGCCCAGGCACCTAATACATCTACGAGCTCGGCGTCTATGCCGCCGCACAAGCCCTCCACATCCGCAGCGTGAACAAGATATTCAGAACACCACTCTGCTAGTGTTTCCAGAGTAGCGTGAGTGACATCGATTGAGGTCAACGTTTGCCATCGGTTCATTGCCACCGTCCAGCCGGACTCTGTGCTACGACAACTTAGGTCCACCACCACGTTTTCCCGGCCAACTTCATTGGCGAGCTCTCGCAAGCGATCTTCACGAAACTTACCGTCATTATCAAAAAGCCACGAGGTCACGATGACTTGGGAAGCCCCTGCTTCCAGCCACTCAACGGCATTGCGTATGTTAATACCCCCACCCAGTTGCATGCCTCCGGGCCAAGCTTGCAGCGCATCACGCGCAGCATCAGCATTACCCGCACCCAGCTGAATAACGTGGCCGCCTCTCAGCTCATCCTTGTGGTAGAGATCAGCGAACCATGCAGACGCACGATCTGAGACAAAGTTTTCAGTCGGCGGAGCTCCTGTGTCGCTCAGTGTAGCTCCGACGATTTGTTTAACCTGACCATCATGGAGGTCAATACATGGGCGAAAACGAGTCATGTCCTTACTTATCCCTCTTCCCCTTCTTCTGCAAGCGCCTCTGCAAGCAACTTGATATATTCCTCGCGAGGCACTTCGATACCCCCGAATTGCCGTAAGTGATCGGTCATCCACTGGGTATCAAGCAAAATGAAATCATGCTCCCTGAGCCAGTCAACGAGGTATGCCAAGGCCACCTTGCTCGCATCCGTCTTACGTGAAAACATGCTTTCTCCAAAAAAAGCCCTGCCAATAGCAACCCCGTAAAGCCCACCCTGAAGACCCTCATCGTCCCAAGATTCAAAAGAGTGGCAATACCCGAGCTCATAAAGCTGGGTATAGCTATCAGCTATCATGTCGTCTATCCATGTCTCCTCGCGCTGACCGCAGCTGCTGATCACCTCTTTGAATGCTGTATTCACTTTCACCTCGTATCTTTTGCCCTTGAGGGTTCGTTTCAGCCCATGAGGTATGTGAAAGCGATCATCCAGGGGAATCACGCCACGCATTAGTGGGGCAAACCATAAGATCTCACCCTCATCCGCCATCGGAAATACACCTTCCGTGTAGGCACCTAATAGAACATGTGGCGGGATTATTTCCATACGGGCATGAATACACTACGTATCACACATTGCAGTGCTGGTCATTCTTAAGATCTGTCTATGTTCCAAAGCTTACGTGGCATTACGTTTTTTCATGGCTGCAAGGATAGCGTCAGCTTCCTGCTCATCTTCATCCGCAACGACTAATCTGACACCGCTGAGCATCGTCAAATGGGGAGCAATTGATCCGACAATCTCATCTAGAATAGTAGACTCAATACCACAACTAGCGAGCTCCAACCTTGCAAGCTCGGCCTGCATCAGCATCGTGTATTTACGCAGGACAACCATACCCTCTGAAATTAGCTAGAGGGCTAGGCCTTGCAACACAGAAATACTCGCCGAAAAACTCGTACTTATATGCCCACACAAACAAAGCCGCAAACTATGGGAAATCCTGCTTGACTCAGGGCTGCTATACCCCTATCTCATGCCCCCCGCAGAGTATTCTGCACATCAACAACTACTTTTTCTTATGGCCACTACAGAAGTTATTCTACGCGAAAAAATCAACAACCTTGGTTCAGAAGCCGACGTTGTCACCGTCAAGGCTGGCTACGCTCGCAATTTCCTGATCCCAGAGGGCAAGGCTTTCGAAGCCAACAAAGCAAACCTCAAGCACCTTGAGTCACTCAACTCTAAGCGCGTCCAGCGCGAGGCAGAGGAGCTTGAAACAGCAACGGCTCTTGTTTCCAAGATCGGTAAACTTAAATTAGACTTCACTCTGGAGTCTGGTCAAGGTGGCAAAGCGTTCGGATCAATCACCACGATCGACATCCACAAGGAACTTGCCGAAAAAGGCATCGAGGTCGACCGTCATGCCATTGAGCTCAGCGGCCCCATCAAAACATCAGGCAAGCAGAACATTGAGATCAAGCTTCACCCTGAGCTTACAGCCACACTAAAAATCAACGTTAAGGTTGATGGTGATGACTCAGCATCTGCTTCAAAGTAAGCTGATCAACGCATCCTAAAATTTCCAAAGCTCCTATCTGTTTTCAGGTAGGAGCTTTTTCTTGTTGGCTAGTCAGCATACTCAGCGAGCCAACCCAGTCATCAAGTGTTTGGAAAAGCTGTTCGCTGCCCGCACCACTGAAGGGCTCATGCCGCAGCTCCTCGATTTCTTCGTAATGTTTATTGCGATTAGGAAGTCGATCGAACAAGCACTTGGTAAGCACAGCTGGGCATACTGGGTCCGCACTTCCTTGGGTGCATAACAGAGCTATGCTTTCCGGAATATCTTTAACGTTTTCATTCACCAAGTCTGCAAAATCAAGCAGGGATGTTCCCCAGCCGAGCGACACCCGATTGTGCCATAGCTTGCTCCTCGTAATACATTCATCTACGACGGGGAGTTCAACCCGCGGGCTTTCCTCGGCTGCACTTGAGGTGAAATTCTCAGGCTTAACATGCGTCGAAAAAGTGAGCGCTGGCACTATCGGTGAAAGAAGTCGAGCCGCCCTCAGAAAAGCCGGGTGCCTTCCCCTACTCGGATCAACCAGTGGTGATGACAACCAAGCAAAATCCGGAACCGGCAAGCTACCTTGACCGGCAAGCACGAGATGTCTAGCGGCCAACAAACCACCCATGGAGTGGCCCATTACGCCATAGGGAAGATCAGAGCTATTATTGACATCCTCAAGCGCGCTTTGAATCACGGCATCAAGAAGATGGACATCTCCACAGTGACCTCTAACTCCTGGACTGTGCCCGTGACCTGGCAGCTCGGTGATAATACAGCGCACCCCACGATCTACAAAGGGATGTAATATATCAAGGTAACGCTCTGCGTAGTCTCCCTGACCATGGTAGAAAATAGCGACAGCAGATACATCCACACCCTCTGCTGGATGGATAATGAGACGATGTAGTAGATGACCCTCTATTTCTGTGCGCAGAAACTCTTCCCTCATTCCTTCAAGGTGGTTGCCAACTCTTTGAAAAGCGCAGCATCTTCATCACGATTCACAGCACTCAGGCTGTGCTGCATTTCAGTCACATAACGCAAAAGTATAAAACCAAGATCGCCACCATCCGTCACCGCACATCTGGCACGCTCTGATATCTCGGGGTGAAGACGCAGCAGTGCGTCGGCATCGAATTTTCTGCCGCCATGAAAACAATCAATCAGGTGAGTCGTTCCACCAATATCGATACGTGCAAGGAAATGCCCTGGGTAGTTACAGCCGTCAACCTGGCAACCAAGGCGACGCCCGAGTAGCATGAAAAGACACGCAAGGCTTGTAGGGTTACCAGTGCGTGAATCAATGACCTGACATAAGTCATAGTTCTTAAGAGCATCTGCCTGCTTGGAGTCCCCCTTATAGCGGCCGCTTTTAAAGAGCCAGCGCCGTAGATCATTTGCACTGGGATCAACAAGGTCTTGTTCTACCTCATCAGCTAGCATGTCTAAGCTATCAGAGAGCGAAGGCCGCAGGGTAACCCCATCATGCATGAAATCACATATTTGCCTGAGGAAATTTTCAAAGCTCTCCCAATCGTCACCCAGCGCTTCAGAGCCACCGGTGGGAACCAACCACTCGTTGCGAAGCGTCTCCCTCCTGCCGGGCTGAAGTAAGCGAGAAAGGCGCTTTTTCCCCTCGGTATTGATATTGATACCGAGGGCCGCCAAGTCGTGGCTAATATCCCCTCTTAATTCAGAAATACGTTCCTTTACGATGGGTCGAACTGCGGGGTCTTCATCATCCAGCAATCTGATTAAGTAGGGCAAATCATCAAACACATTACCACCTGCATTCTTTGACTGATCTTCCACATTGGCCATGCCCAATAATAACCTGTATTGGGTTTATTAACCAACCTTAATCGACGTCAAAAAGCCCCCGCAGAAAAATTCCTGCGAGAGCTTTTTCCCACCCTTAACTAGACAAAATATTTATTTCTCAGCGTTTATATTGTTCCCACCCGGCTCCGGCTCCGCCTTGGGCTTCACCTCAAATCTAAATCCGTTTTTCATATCTTTGAAAAAATTGATGTTATCGATCCTACCTCGGACATCATCTGGCACAGCAGCCTTGTCCTTTGGTGTCTCATAGGGCCCATCAAAAAGCACTTTGCCCGATTTATCTTTGACCATTACTTCATGATGTCCATCGGTCACCTTAATAGTAACTGAACCCTCATCGTCCATTACCGTCATCGATGACTGAGCATTGAAGTTGAACATTTTCTGGGGCTTGCCGGGCGCAGGCGCTGGCCTCGCTAGCTTTTGCATTTCCTCAAACTGATCTGGGCCTAAAAACTTTTTCATATCGAGATGAACCTCTCCTTCTTTTTCCAACTGTTTGCCTAGCTCATCGAGACGGCGCTTCATCATTTCCCTCATGCGATCATGTTCGCCCTGCGGCAGATCGCCCATACCACGCCAGAGTGGGTTATTTTCTTGGTCAGAGCGGAGTTGATTTGCCCGCCCCAAGGTGATCTTGCGCTCAGCCAGAACAGCCTTTTTCCGCATCAGGATGCCTTCATGTATAAAGGCAAGCTCAACCTCGTCCTTTGGTTTTTTTGACCGCACCGCATCTCGAAGGGCTTCAAAACCTCCTATCTTCTGCCCATCAAATTCAACCAATACATCATGTTTCTTGATGCCAATTTTATCGGCCGGTGCTCCTTCTAATACATGGTGAATGGTAAGACCTACGCCCTGCTCTAGGCCAAGGTGCTTGGCAAGGGTTTCAGACACAGGCGCACCTCCAAGTCCAATCCAAGCAACACTCAAGCTTTCTTGTTTGTCTGGCACGCCCAAAGCTTCAGGACCGGCAGGACCATCATGATGACGCTGATCATCACCTTTTTGCTCAGCACTTGGGTTTTCAATAGCCAAGGCAGGCAAAGCAAAGGCAATAGATGCTAGCCCCGCAAGGGCTTGCGCTTTGTAAATGATAGGGTGATCTATTCTCATTATTCTAGGGTGAATTACTGTTCTCGTGTCTTTTTGATTTATATTTCACACGTCATAACGCGCATGAAATGAAAATAATAGCTGATTGGTCTGTTCACTCATGTAGACGATGAAGACCGTCATTCTTGTCTGAATAAATTAGTATACTTTGATTGGAATGAGATAGCCGTCTTTTCTAGGCCGGCTGAGAATCACGTCCCTGCCGTCGCGGCTTTTCACCTTCACTTCATCCATGTATTCCACCTCGACGAAGCGGAAAGGATTTTTGGCATCGTCATAAATAATTGTCTCTTTGCTATTGATTACCTTGCTCGTTAATACCTCAGCCATAGGAGACATACTTGCGGCATTACCCGAAGCAATGGAAGGAGCTGATATACCACGTATATGGGAAGATTGATTACTGAAATCGGCAGATTTGAAACCTGAAGGAGCATTCTGAGCAAGCGTCTTTAGCTCCTTCGTTGCAAGGTCAGGCACGACCAGAGCGGTCACAGCTGCAAGCAAGGCGACTGCAGCTGCAGCACTGAGAAAACCAACACCGAATAATTTCGATTTCGTTTTTTTGCGGAGACCATGATCACTGAAACCTATGATAGTTTCATCTACGAACTCGGCGTCTTGCCATTGATCCATTGCCTGAGCCATACGATCCAGCATATTGGCAGGCATCGATACCGGCGCCATTTCTTTAAGGTGGATTTCTAAAGCCTCCAATTCCTGAGTGCATGCTTCGAAATCAACTTCAGCACCCACGCTGGTGATCATGGACTCCTCTAATCGAGAGTGAAGCTCGCAACATACTGAGGCGGGCACTAATTCACACAACTGCTCTTCGAGCTCAAGCAGCTCTTGTGGTAGTTCATGGTCTGAATGGTTTGGCATAATGTTACTAAAATATATCGTTTGATCTAGGTTTGGGGAAATGTAGCGGACGCTCAAAGATCATCCTTTGCCCGCGTCGTCTCAAGGGCTTTCCTCAGTCGTTCGAGTCCATAGCGGTAACGTGATGCAACGGTATTAAGAGACACGCCGAGAATTTCCCCCACTTCAGCAAATGTGTGATTTCCCCATACTTTCATTATAATCACTTCTGAGAATTTTGCAGGTAGTTTTTTCAGTTCAAGTTCCAGCAATGACCTGGTTTCTCCATTTGATACATCACTGTGAAACCATGGGTCAGCGAGACCTCCTGTTTCTGTTTGCCGATCCGCTTCGGACTTTTTTTCACGGTTTACTCGACGATCATTTTTACGGCCGAGATCAATAGCTAGCCGACGAATGGTTGTGTAAAGAAAAGGCCTCCAAGATTCCTGGCCACCTAAAAAAGAACCCTCTTCCACCTTGCGTGCCAACTTAACCAAAGCGTCTTGAAGAACATCCTCCGCATCTTCAGAAGTGCGGGTTTGCTGGCGTGCAAACAGCAGCATTCTAGCACCGTTTTCAATCAGCCATTGCCCCCAGTCGGGAGCCCCACCAGCAGGTGCAGCGGGCGTATACTGAGATTGTGCATCATCTTTCTGTCTAGCCTCAGAGCCTTGTGCCGCCGCTGCGCTAGTAAATAAATGCTGCGTAAGATTTGTGTGTGTGCTGTTCACAGAATTGTCCTTTTCATTCTCCATAACGATACTCCCATCAACTATTGTTTAATAAATACGAAAAAAAATCAGGGCTCACGTTCGCCATCATAACGCACTACCTGCAAGCATGGCATCTAAATATTTACCCGTTGGCGACCCCGAAGAGGCTATTTCAGCTGGATTTCCTGCAGCAACAACCCGGCCTCCATGCCTGCCGCCCCCTGGTCCAAGGTCAATCACCCAGTCTGAAACCGATATAACATCAAGATTATGCTCTACCACCACAAGCGAGTTGCCGTTATCTCGAAGTCGGAAAAGAACATCCAGTAAAACTTGCACATCATTGTAGTGCAGGCCGGTTGTCGGCTCGTCTAATAAATACAAACAATGCCCCGTATTAGGCCGAGACAGCTCATGCGCTAATTTGACACGCTGTGCCTCACCGCCGGACAAGGTGTTTGCGGACTGCCCTAGCTGAATGTAACCCAGCCCGACATCACAAAGCGAATTCAGAATACGCGCCAGCTTAGGCACATTCTGGAAAAAGCGCGCTGCGTCTTCAGCTGTCATCTCCAGCACCTCTGCGATGTTACAGCCCTTGTAGGATATTTCTAAAGTCTCCCTATTATATCTGCGTCCAGCACATGAATCACAAGTAATGTATACGTCGTTGAGGAAATGCATATCTAGACGGATAGCTCCGTCTCCCTGACACTTTTCACAACGCCCACCTTGCATATTAAAACTAAAGCGTCCTACTCCATATCCGCGTTGCCTAGACAAAGGCAATTTAGCAAAAAGTGCGCGGATTAAATCCAGCGCTCCGGTGTAAGTGGCTGGATTAGAACGCGGACTTCTACCGAGTGGTTTTTGGTCCACCACGATGACTTTATCCAAATGCTCAATACCTTCAATGTCATCATGAGCTCCGGGTTTGGCCGAGGCATGATTAAAATGACGGGCCAATACACGCCGTAAAATACGATCAACCAAGGTTGATTTACCACTGCCGCTGGGGCCGGTTATGGCAACCAGCATACCGAGAGGGATGGCGACATCGATACCCTGCAGGTTATTTTCACGAGCATTATTGATGACAAGCTCACCTATTTTCTCGGCTGCCTTCTTGGTGATCTCTCTCTTCGATTCGCCCGAGAGCCATTTCCCTGTGATCGAATCTTGATTACCGATCACTTGCGCGGGGGTGCCCGCAGCCAGTAATTTGCCGCCATGAATACCAGCCCCAGGGCCAATATCGATCAGCCAATCCGCTGAGCGTATCATCTCTTCGTCATGTTCGACGATCACCACCGTATTGCCAATATCACGCAAACGTTCCAAGGCTGCAATCAACCTGGCATTATCCGCACTATGAAGCCCAATGCTCGGTTCATCTAAAACATAGATCACGCCCGACAAGCCGGCGCCAATTTGTGTGGCCAGACGAATGCGTTGAGCTTCACCACCGGAGAGAGTATTGCTGGCTCGATCTAAGGTTAAATAGGCTAAGCCCACATCATCGAGGAAACGAAGCCGCCGGGTAGTGTCATCAACAACCCCAGCCAGAGCGTCGCCACGATCTTTAGGCAGAGAAAGCTTAGTGAGCCATGCCAATGCAGCTTCCACAGACAAAGCACAGAATTCATCGATACTGTATAGGGCACCATCTTGACCCTCAAGTTTGACGGCGAGAATTTCAGGTTTAAGCCGCCGCCCCTGACAACGGGCACATGGGTTTGCCATCATCAGCCGGCTCATACTACGGCGACCCGCATTGCTTTTACTCTCACGCGAGAACCTCTCCACGTTCGCACACAAGCCCTCAAAGCCAGCAACCTTGTCACCATGAAAAAGCACATCCTTGAAGCTTTCAGGAAGGTTTTCAAAAGCGGGGCTAAGATCAACCTGCATTGCCGCAGCGAGCTTGCCTACCAGCCTATCCTGCAAAGTCTTTTTACGTTTATTACTTTTCCACATCACAATAGCACCATCAGCTACTGATTTTGTCGGGTCCGGAACAAGAAGGTTGGGGTCGCATGACATCTCAGTGCCTAGACCATGACAAGCCCGACAGGCACCATGGCTTGAATTAAAAGAGAAATGCTTAGGTGTTAGAGCAGGCAATACAAAACCTGTTACTGGGTTACGGTAGCTCGTCGAGTAAGAGACTTCGGAGAAATCATCCTCATCAGGTTTCTTAACGAGACAACTCACTTGACTACCGCAGATACGCAGGGATGTCTCTATGGAGTCAGCCAATCTACTTTCGACCCCTTTCCTGATCACTAAACGGTCGACGACCACCTCAACATTCTTGAGCTTCTGAGGC
>Ga0213861_10003389_pt1 | contig 13154 bp, 16 predicted proteins | sample PICome_4_FD_160110 | JGI IMG/M metagenome (GOLD analysis project Ga0213861, IMG submission 160110) | Coastal seawater microbial communities near Pivers Island, North Carolina, United States - PICO131 | ecosystem: Environmental > Aquatic > Marine > Coastal | place: USA: North Carolina...
AGCGTCAGGACTAGAATTTTTATTTAGAAAAAATGAAGGAAAACTTACGGGCTGGATCGCTTATACTTTGTCACGATCTGAGCAACAAACACCTGGAAGAAATCCAGAAGAAGTGGGTATAAATAATGGAGAATGGTATTTTACTCCATATGATAAAACACATGATTTATCGGTAACATCAAATTATGAACTAAATAAAAAATGGAGTTTAAGTGCTAATTTTTTATTTCAAACTGGTCAACCAATTACATACCCCAATGCACAATACAAATTTTCAGGATTTTCTATTCCTAACTTTGAAGCTAGAAATAGTAGTAGGCTTCCAGCTTATCATCGCTTAGACTTTTCAGCCGTATATTCACCAAAAAATAAATTAGGACAATGGGTTTTTGGAGTATATAATATTTATAACAGAAAAAATGCTGCATCTATTCGATTTCAAGAAAACCTTGAAAGTGGAAATAATGAGGCACTACGTTTAACCATTTTCGGAATAATACCCTCTGTTACTTATAATTTTAAATTTTAATTATGAAAAAAGTCATCATTCTCTTTATTGGACTATTGTTTTTAAATTGTGAAGACCCCATTGATCTAAAACTTAATAACTCTAATCAAATTTTAGTTGTAGATGCTTTTATAAATTGGATTAAGGAGGATCAAACTTCAGAACAAGAAGTAATATTATCTTTAACAAGTCCCTATTTTCAAGAAAACTACAAATCCGCTAGTGGTGCAAATGTATTTATTGAAGATGAAGAAGGAAAAATTTACATTTTTAATGAAGAAGGACAAAGTGGAAGATATTTAACATTAGATACAATTCCATATTCCCTAGATAAAGTTTTTACATTAAACATAGAATATAATGGACAGTATTACTCTGGAAAAGAATCTTTAATCAGTGTTAGTGACATAAATCGAGTAGAGCAAGAAAAAGTTAACTTTTTTGGAAGAGAATCAATACAACTACAGGCAAATAGTTTAGACCCTATAGAAGAGCGTAATTTTAGTTTTTTTGAATTTAAAAGTGATAAATTAAAAAAAACAGAATACAATATTTATAGAGATGATTTTAGTAGTGGTACAGAATATTATGGCTTTTTATTAAGCGATGAATTAGAACCAGGTGACGAGGTGCAAATTAGACAATATGGATTGTCAAATATTGCTTATAATTTCTGGTACCTATTAATTTTTCAAAATACCGAACAGGGAGGTCCTTTTCAAACTACACCTGTAAATATAATCGGTAATATGGTTAATCAAAGTGATTCAAAGTTAAATCCACTGGGCTATTTTAGAATATCTGAAGTTTCAGAAATATTGTATACGGTTAAATGATTTAATAAAAAAACCGCCTAAAGAGGCGGTTTTAAAAAAACAAATTGGTTTATGAAATGCCTTTATGAAAATTACTTTCATAATTGCAAGTTAAAAGTAATTAAAATTATTTGGAATTTAAATAAATAAGTGAAAAAATGTAAAGTTTGATTTGAATAAAATGTTTCATGAATAATAAAACCTTTATTTAATTTACATTTTTTTAAAAATAAACCAAGGTATTCTTCTAAAAACCCATGCCGCAAACCTCCATCTTTTGGTTATGTATACAATACGTTTTTTCCTTTTAATTGCATTTACAATTTGAACAGCAGCCTTTTCTTTGGTCGAAGTCCAAAACATTTCCTTCCCCTGAAGCATTGGAGTTCTGACAAATCCTGGTCTTATATCTGTGATATAAATATTTGACTTACTATGGGCTGCCCTTTGAGCCATACCTTCAAAATAACTTGCTTGGTATGCTTTTGATGCGTGGTACGCAGGAGCTAAACCACCACCTCTTTGTGATGCAACTGAAGAAATATTAGCTAAATGACCAAAGCCTTGTTTCTCAAAAAAAAGCATTCCCCAATTAACCAAATTAGTAAATGCAATTACATTCAATTTGTTAATTTTATCTTCCAAATCAAAATCAAGTTTTAAATTTAATATACCCCTACCTGCACTTATGATAAATAAATCTAATCCCCCCAATTCTTTAGTTAATTTCTCTATATCCTCCAATGCATATGACTTAGTGCAATCAGAAGTTACATAATGAATTTGTTCAGGGTGTTCCTTTTTTAATTTCAAAAGTAGTGCATCTCTCCTGCCTGTTATTCCAACAGAATAATTGTTTTTGACCAATTCTCGAGCAAGAGCCTTCCCTATTCCTGAACTCGCTCCAACAATTATTGCTTTTTTAGATTTATTCATAATAATTCAATTAATTTGAGAGAGTGGGTTGAATGATTTAAACAACAATATATCAAATTTCGAAGAACTTAAGTTTATTTACTACATTCCATTATATCAGTCCTAGTATCTAAAGAAAAGTGGATTTAATTCTAGATACGGGGGTATTATTTCAAAGCTTTAGGTTGGAATTTTTTTGAGATTTAACTGTCTATTTACTGGTAATAAAAAAAAGAGCTAACTTTACGTTAACTCTTTGTTTGTAAAGGGTGGAAGATCGGTCTCGAACCGACGACCTCCTGAACCACAATTAAAAGGTTCAAGACCTAAAGCATTGATTTACAAATACAATAACAGTATTTATAGGGTTTAGGCGTTCCAATGTTAATAACATATTCAAAAAATGTTGTACCCCAAGTTGTACCCCAATACTTAAATGTGTTAATTTTGTGTATATGGGTTGGGGTATATATACTAAATCAGGGGTTAATAAGGAGGGTAAAACATCCATTTATTATAAAGTTACTACAGGTAGAAATAAAGTATTTAAACGTGCTTTAAATATTAAATTAAAACCAGCAGATTGGGATAAAAGAACCTTACAAGTAAGTGCCAAAATTGATAACTCCATATTCATCAACGAAAAACTTGATGAAATATCCACTCGTTTAAAAAAGGCTTGGAACTTTTACGAATCAGGTAATTATACTTGGAATGAAATGATTGCCTTTTTATCTGGTGATTATAATAACAAACAAGGGGATTTATATTTATTTATAGAAAGCACTATTAAACCTAAAGTAAGTAAAGAAGGCTGGAGATCGTACAAAGGAACTTACGGTTCAGTATGCAAAGCATTAGGTAAGGATTCACTTGATTTTAAAGATTTAACAGAGGATACAGTAGATGAACTATTTGCAGTTTGGAATAAAACCTTACGTTCAGCAAGTATAAAAACAGGCTTGTATCATTTTGGTGCTATTATTAATGCTGCACACAAGAAACGTTTAACCCCATATAGATACGTTAAGGAAGCTAAATGGAGAAAGAAGAAAGAAAAAACTAATACACAAGGGCAACCGTATGTTGAATCTGCACGTTGGGAAGTAGTTGAAGAAGCTATTGGTAGATGCAAAACCTTAATGGAAATAGAAGCAGTTGGTTTTTGGTTATTAATGTTTGGAATGCGAGGTTTATACCCAAGTGATCTTTGTTCAGTACACGAAGCGAAATGGGATCAACATATAAACCACCCTATACACGGTAATTCAGTTGTATTGCATCATACAAGGCACAAATCAGATGAGTTAATGTGGATTAAATACGATTACCCATTTAATGATTTAAAAGAAAAATTAAGGGGTTATTTAGAACTAACACACGGATACCATATAAACGTTAAAACAAGTAAAAAGTTCCTAAAAACAAAGGAATATACTTTATCAGAAAACGAAAGAGATGGATGGTTCTTTAAAGAGTATAATAAATCACAATGGAATACTATAAGTAAGAAATGTAGAAAGGTTGGTTTACCCCCATTTAAAACAGCACGTAAAACATTTGAAACATACGCTTTACAACTTCAAGTAAGTGCTGATATAAGATATAAACTACTTGGGCACGCAACAGTAGGCGTAAAACAAAACTATCAAGATTGGCAATGGGATGAACTACAAGATCAAATACACGAAGCACACGAATTAGTATTAGCTAACTTCCATATAGATACCCTCTACCCTGCCCTAATTAAAAAAGCAGATGAAATATTAGATAAGATGGGAATACCTTCCAAAGTATTTAATAACAAATGGAAATGCTAATACTCACCCTTACGATTACAATACTTCGTTTGCATCCATTCAGAAACTAAAGGCATATACTGTTTACCTATAGCAACATCAATAGGTATTCTAAAAGGTGATCCAGCATCTACCCATTGTTGTTTATAGGTACATTTATCAGTATCACACTTACAAGGATATACTTCAGCGTGTTTAGTATCTATCAAGGATAATTTATATAGACTATAAAGGTTTTTTGAAAATATAACGTGTAAGATAAATTCCATTAGGGTCTTTATCACCACTTGATTCAACACCTCCTGTTACAAAAGCCAATTCCCAGCCATTAGCAGTCATTTCATTTAATTTGGATTTTACCATTGCATCGTTAGTTGCAATATTATTAAATCTAATTCCACCTATATTGTAGAAGTTTAATAATTTAGTTTCTTCAAATGCTTTTGTTCTAATATCCTTACGCTTATCATTTTTAGATTTATCTTTTTCCCCATCTTCCATTCTAACGGTTGTAGAAGGTTTATAGTCAACTATTTCTGTCTTTGCGAGCATTCTTGACCTTCCTAAACCTTTAGGCACAACTGATTCAACTACAGTTACAATTTCAAATTCGTATTGTTGAACTGTTGATGTTTCCTCATTAGTAAAACCTGTTAAAATAGCAGTGAATCCAATTACTGCACTAATTCCTATTACTATATTTTTAATATTCTTCATTTTTATTTGATTTTAAATTAGATTAAAAGGTATTGATTTTAAGCGAAAGTTTTAGTTAAACATCAATACTGATTACACTTTGTATTGCAATTTCTAATGGTAAAACACCATTGTAAAATATTTAATAGAATTGTGGATTAATTAAAAATAATATAATGGGGTTAGTGCAGAAAGTACCCCAAAAATCAAAAAAGTAACGTTAAAAGTTCAAAATAGGGTTAAATATGGGATTTGTAAAGTTGATAATTACCAGCACTCTTTGTGAAGTGTTATAAACATTGGGATTAATAAACCTATTTTACATAATAAATATTATACGTTAATTTGGTGAAATTGCGGATAATGTAATTTGCAAACTCTTAAAAAAGAGTGTTGAATACCTAAATATACAAAATACAAAACCCCTGCCGAAGCAAGGGTTAAGAAAACAACCACAACTTAAAGATAGTTGCCACTAACAGGCTTATACCTCAACAAGATCTAATTCTTGAACTGTACGAGTTATTATCCTCACACGCCCTGCTCTTTGATCATACCACTTTAATTCAGAATCCTTTTCGTGTTCATCAAGCCCTTGTTGTTTTGTATAGGCGTTTATTAATTTATCTAACATCATATCTTGCCTTATAATATCAAGATCATTTAAGGTTTTTGTATCCTCATCAAAAGAGGCAAAATTTACTATATAACCAACCTCTTCTTTCTTAATTATATTATCTAAAAGAGTATCAAAACTAATCGTAGTAATATATTCTTTAAACCCTTCTGTAACTGCATATGGATCATCATTTTGCCATACAAAACTCACTAAATATATGTTTGGTTTAATATCCTTTGATAGTCCGTAAAACTCAACCCTAAATGGCTTTACTACTTCTATTCGTGTATCTGCAAACTCCTTCATTGTACAGGGTGTTTAAATGTTACATCTGATCCATCAATCCATTTTTGTTCACTAAAATTTAGAAGATCTATACCATTTATTTTCATTGCTAATAAATCATCTTGATTATACTCGCCATCAGTAAGCTGGATAATAAAATCTTTAGCCCAATCACATCTTGCTTTATCATCCCCTTCAATAAACTCCTTTTTTAAATCAATTGGTAAGTCTACAGTTCTTTCCCAATGATAATCCCATACACTAAATCGTATGTTAAAAAAACCAAGTGCTATATGTTCTTTTCGGATTGTTCTTATATCCTTTTTTCTTTTTTTTACTATTGTTTTCATATCTGTTGTTTTAATTGCAGCATCATTGCTACAGGACAAACATCTAAAAGAAATGAAAGCACCTGATTTACTTTGTAGTACTATAAAGAAGTATAAAGAGAAGTGTTTATTTAGTATTTTCTTTTGCTTGTTCAATAATTGCAGCCATTACCTTACGATGTGATTCTTCATCATCAGTAATTTTATTTATAACGGATATAATGATATTATCTATCTCTTTATAGTTTTGTGGTTTACGTGGTTCGTAACTATATCTTTGAGATGCTACATTATTAATTTTAAAGTGGTGTTCTATAAGGCTATTTAACTTGTTCTTTATAATAATATTTACCTGTACAAGTTCATCTATCATATAGATTAAAAGGTTTTCTTCACGTTGCCAAATACCTTTAAATTCTAATTCTGTTTTTTCTTTTAAACCTCTACCTGTAAATAAAACTGCAAGTTCTAAACCATCGTGTTTACTTATAAATGCTTTCTTCTGTAATTCTTCAGATAAGAGAGTAAAAAAAGATAATTGAAGAGGCATATCATACCTACTCCCTTTTGTAAACTTTAAAGATTCCACACTTCAAAAATATAAAAGTTTTGCACAATAATATTACCTAATAATCAACCTGTTAGATAATAAAAACTATAATAACCAACAATTTCACCACCCAAATGCAATAACACTTTGAACACAATCTCATTGTATATATGTATCACGGTGGTAGCATCAGGAGTTATCATTAAGCCGTACCACCCAAGATGGACAAAAGTTAGTTATTGGGTTAGACATTGGATAGTAGACTACAAGATTGAAATAAGATCTAAACATAGTGGTTGAGGTTTCTCCGATAGTTACGAAAAAGGACTTACTATAATTCTGATATGGGTGATTAAACGAACTGGTCAGTTGAAGTGTAAGTAGAAAACAATTAAGATGCGTTAAGGTCGTAAGGGGTTTACTGTACAATAAATTAATCTATTTAATAGGCTCGCTCACCCGCTTCGCCGAGTTGTTTAAGATTGAAATAGAATACTACTTTTTATTATATTTATTAAATAAATAAACAAATACAGGTGGTATAAAAACAATGAAAATTATTCCAAAATATACATACAGAAAATACCCTAAAGCAAGTGAAAAAATTAATGCAAGTATGTAAGTGTTTTTCATAAAACTAAAGTAATAAATATGCCCAGACCTAAAGGTAGCCAGAACAAGATAACATCAGAAGTAAAAGATAAACTACAACTACTTATAGATGATTTAATAGCTTCTTTAGATGTTAATGAGTTAGATGCTAATCAACGTATTAAGATGCTTCAAATAGTCTTGCAATACACTTTACCAAGAATGAAACAAGCTACTAATGAAGTAAGTGAAGATTTACCTTTGTTTATAGAGTAAGTTCATATAATTATTTTTAAATTATTAATTTTATAATTGTTCCGTGCAAACTGGGCACAAAATATAGTTGCGGGTGGAGAGAACGCATCCAGAAAAATCGTTACATCAGTTGAAAATTGAATTTTAAAACGAAAATTATACGCAAAATTGTATAAACTTCATTTTGAAAAAAGATGTAAATTATGAAAGACGATAAAACACAAACACAATTGTTAAACGAAATTGTTGAACTTTTAAAACCAATTTCCGAATTAAGTAATCATTACAGTAGAATTTTAAATAAAGATATTGAAAATGAAAAATTAATATCTCCCCTTAAAACAACAAGAACCGCTGAAGGAGAAATGAAAAAACAATATGAATAAATAGATTGAAGAATTCTGAATCTATTAAATAAATAACCCTCCAAAAAGAGGGTTTTTTAATATCATCGGCATAGCCTCTTCATTAAGTTCAGGAAGAAAAGCAAGAAGTAGATAGAGTTTTTTATATTAGCAGCTTATTAATCATAAATCAATTAAAATGATGACCAAAAATTTGTTTTTAGTAACTACAATCTTTTCAGTTTTTATAACAAGCTGTAGTAACAATCAAAATTCAGCACCAACAAAAGAAGAGAATCAAGTAGGAATTATCAAGGGTGACGATTTTAGATCTAAAGCGATGATGAAATTTACAGATGCTTATGTAAATAACGATTTAAATAGTGTTTCTGATTTATTTACAGACGATGCAAAAATAATGGTAAATGATTCGGACTTAACATTTTCAGAAATGGCAGCAGGGTTTTCAAATGGTCATAATTACTTTGATAATATTCGCCACGAAGATAGAGACGCTTTTACTATGCATTATAAAGAAGGAGATATTGCTGGGAATATTTTTACTCATTATTGGTATACTTGGAAAGCAACCAGTAAAAAAACAGAAGAGGAGATTTCTATTAGAGGGTATTCTTGGATGAAATGGAGAGGTGATAAGGTTGAAGCAGTCTATAATGCTTTTGATCCAACTATATATAACGCTCAAATAGAGTAGTATTGAAATTTAATTGAAGCCCTCACAAGTGGAGGTTTTTTATATGCTGTTCACTAATTGAAACGACTTTAAAAAAATGAGTTTTCATCAAGCTCACCTTTTATCTCTTCAAAGAAATTAATACTATTTTCAACCCCATAAAGTCTTCCTACTTGAAGTCTTCTTCTTTCGCTTAATAGTTTATAAATCTCAAAGTTTTTATGTTTATTAAAAGTAAATTCAAGATCCATAGTTTTTTCTAAAAGTTGCTTTTCATCAAACCAATTTATAATCTTACTTGAATTAGAGCTCCCATAATTAACTCCGTTGTTAATTAAACTATAAATAGATTCTATTTTTTCTCTTACAAGTTTATTTTTTACTTCAAGAATAAGTCCTGAATTTATTAAGGAATTAAAGTACATTTTTTTTACCCTATGTTGAGGTGAACTTGATAAAACAGTTTTTAAATCATCTCTTTGTGCATATTGATTCAATATATAGTAATCCTTTATTTTTTCTGCATTGATTGTTTCCCAATTAAAAAGAATTGAATCTGTTACTTCAACAACTGCCAGTAAAGCTGTTCTAACCTCAAGAAGCGAGTAATAGTTTTGATCTATTTCAAAAAGAATATTAGAAGCCAATATCTCTTTTGAGTTTTGAACATTTATTTTTGAAATATATCTTTCAACTGCAAATGAGCCAAATATTGAAATAAAAATTGCTAATGCATTAAAAATAGATTTTTTCATTTAATCAGATTTATTTTAAAATTAAGAATAATATAAAATAAATCATCGGCATATCCTCTTCATTAAGTTCAGAAAGAAAAACAAGGAGAAGAGATATTATAAGGTTTCTTATATTAGCATCTTATTAATCATAAATCAATTAAAATGAAAAAATATTTATTCCTATTATTTTTTGCAGTACATATTTTGTCCTACGCTCAAACAACAACAATGATTGCTGTAGTTCTTGAAGACGGTAAAGAACAAGAATACCTTAATTATGAAAAAAATTGGCATAAGGTAGCTAATGAGATGGTGAAAGATAATTTAATTGTTCAATGGTCGGTTTGGAAAAGAACCCCTAGAGATGGAGATGATAACTGGGCCCAATACTATGTTTTCAGAAGAACTTCCAAAGAACAAGATTCAAATCAAGACACAACTTCTTGGAAAGAATCAGCTAAACGAGCTTTGAAGGGAAAAAGTCAAAGGACTATTGATAAGTTACTTTCATCTGAAGGAATTGTAAAAGAAAATAGGAGTAGAACTTACAAATGGGTCTCAGGTACGGGATGGCGTGGATTAGAATGGGAAATAGGTGATAAGGGCTATTTTCATTTTATGAAACAAAACAATGATGATTTTGAAGATTATGAAAATTCAGTATGGAAACCTATAGCACAGCAACAAATTCTTGACGGTTACAGAAAATTTTGGGGCCTTGCTAAAATTATATCAAAAAATGATTATTCGGAGAAATTAGAGTCAGGGTTTACTCACATTGCATTTAATTTTATGACAAATAAAAAAATGCCTCAAGGATTAAGTTATAATCTAATTGAAGACGAGTTTTTAAGAAAAAAAGCTTCCGAGGGCTTACAGGCATCAAGGGAAATGCTTCCCTCTGAAGAACTCACTTTAGTATATTCTACTTTTTAAAAGAATCAAAAATTACCCTCCCAAGTGGAGGGTTTTTCATTTATACCAATTCTCTATATCTTAGGAGCATTATTAACCATAAATCAATTAAAATGAAACATTTTTTTATAACATTAGTTTTTTTATTTACTATTAATTCCTTTTCACAAGAAGGACTTGCTTGGGTCGATTATGAAGTTATGATAGACTCAAAAGATGTACCTGTTGTTCTAAGTTTATTAGATAATCATTTTTCAAACTCAAAAAATAGAGTGCCAGGTATTGAATACAATTTTACGGAATTTACATTTAAAGACAGTGGATTAGAAGCAACACATTTATTTCAACTTGTTGGAGATATCGATGCTATAAATGCTGCTAACAAAAGAGTTCCAGATGCTGATTTTTTCTTATTAATTGAAAAAATAAATGCCCTCTCAGACTCCTATTCATCTCTTTTTGGGAAAGATATATTTTCTTATGGGACATCTAATACAAAAAAAATGGAACAAATCTATTCTTTAAAAATTAATGACGTAACGAAGTTTTTACCTGCTTTTTCAACTTTAGTAAAAAAGGTTAAACCAGAGAATTTTATTTCTTTTGGAAGTGTAATTTCAGGAGCATCTGACGGTCAGACACATTATATTTATACAGAGCAAAATGATTTAAAAAGTATAATTAATCCCAAAAATGGTCCAGAAGAAATGCCGAAGGCGTGGTCAGCTTTCTATCAGAATGCTGGAGATTTTGAGGTAATCCGGTCTTTTACAAGAAATAAACTCAAATCTTGGAAATAAGTTAATTTTCACCCTCCCGAGTGGAGGGTTTTTTTATATCATCAGCATATCCTCTTCATTAAGTTCAGAAAGAAAAACAAGGAGTAGATAGAGTTTTTTATATTAGTAGCTTATTAACCAAAAATCAATTAAAATGAAAAATTTTTTAGCACTATTGTTATTGTTTCCCCTTATTTCTATTGCACAATGGAAAGGAAATTCTGAAGGAGACAATCAAAAATCAAATATGATAAAATACTATATGGAATCATACGTAAATCAAGATTATGGTCAATTAGAAAGAATCATTGCTAATGACGCAACCATAAGATATAACGAGATTGAAATGAATAAAAATAGTCTTAAAGATGCCGAAATGGGTCATCATAGTTTATACTCCGATATATCATTTAATACTTGGGCTGTCATCACATCAGAATATGAAAATGGTAACGTATGGACTCATCTTTGGGGTGAATGGACTGGTACTGGAAATTTCACAAAATCCAAAAAAACTAATCTTGTTCATTTAGCATATAAATGGAATGGGAGTAATCAAGTAGAAAATATATTAGGGTTTTATGATGCTACACATTTAAATAACGAAATAGCAGCTTCATCCAAGAAAAAGAAATAATTATTTAAGTCCTCCCAAGCGGAGGGTTTTTTAATATCATCGGCATATCCTCTTCATTAAGTTCAGAAAGAAAAACACGGAGTAGAGATATTGTAGATTTTTTATATTAGCCGCTTATTTATCATAAATCAATTTAAATGAGAAACTTTTTAGCACTTTTTTTATTAGCCCAAACGATCTCTTTTTCTCAATTCGAAAACATTAAAAATTTCCAAAAAAAACTAATTCAAGAAGAAAAAACAGGGAGTAACGTTGCTATGGTATATAAGGATGGGAATATGATTTATCACCATATTGAAAATTCAAATAAACCAGGGGATAAAAATATTGATGGCGGAACTATATTTCCCGTTTGGTCTATGTCAAAGCCTATTACTATTGTATCTGTGATGACTTTAATTGAGCAGGGGAAAATCAAATTAGATGACCCTGTTAGCAAGTATATCCCAAGCTTTGAATCATTAACCTGCAAAAGCCCAAGTGGAAGTTACAAATGCAATAATGAAATGACAGTTTATCACTTAATGACCCATAGATCTGGATTAAAATATTATGATGAATTTGAAAACATAAGAGGTCTAACAAGTTCTGTTAAATATGAAGATCTCAAAACCTTTGCAGATGATGTTTCAAAGGTTATATTGGACTTTGAGCCTGGTACAAAATATCTATATGGGATAAATCAAGCTGTTTTAGGGAGAATTGTTGAGGTTGCGTCAGGGATGGATTTTTATCAGTATTTGAAGAAAATAATATTTGACCCTTTGGGAATGAATCAAACAAAATTTTATTTAACAAAAGAAGAACAAGCAAAATTTCAACCTCTTTTTATTAACTCGGGTAACTTAAAAGGCTTTACTTATCTTTTAAATGAACTAACGTATAATGAAAATAACAAGGCATATTTTGGTGGAGAAGGTCTAGTTTCTACTTTCACTGACTATTCTAAATTTTGTAGAATGCTAGTAAATGGTGGAACTTTCAATGGTAAACGAATAATAAAGCAGAGCAGTATAGATTTAATGACAAAAAAACATTCCGATGGTTATCCTGACGAAGATGATGCAGGATATGATCAGTTAGGTTTTTATTATGGATTTTCGCTTTTTGTTCTTGAAAACCCAGAAATAGATGGAATAGGAGCAACAAAAGGAATTTATGGGTGGTCTGGCTATCATAATACTCATTTTTGGATAGATCCTGAAAAGAAACTGTATGGATTATTTATGAGTAGAGCAAGAGAATTTGATTTCGGTATTCAAAAAAGGTTTAGAAAAGAAGTTTACTCCGCTATAAATTAATTTTTATTACTAAATCATCGGCATATCCTCTTCATTAAGTTCAGGAAGAAAAACACGGAGTAGATAGAGTTTTTTATATTAGCAGCTTATTAATCATAAATCAATTAAAATGAAAAAATCAATTTTATTATTATCCTTACTAGTGTCTTCTTTTGTGTTCTCGCAAAATGTATTCTGGTATGATGTTTTGTTAGAAGTAGATTCAAAAAATGCTTCAACTGTTGCAGGTCTTGTTGATGGTTTCTATTCAAACCATAAAAAGGCATCAAATGTAAATGTTTCATTTTCTTCTATACCTTTAAAAGGGGCTAGTGAAAAAGCTACGCATATTATTAGTATTGCTAGTGACTCCTCTGAATCTCTTGCTGACTTCAGAAATTCACTA
>Ga0213861_10003393_pt1 | contig 13148 bp, 9 predicted proteins | sample PICome_4_FD_160110 | JGI IMG/M metagenome (GOLD analysis project Ga0213861, IMG submission 160110) | Coastal seawater microbial communities near Pivers Island, North Carolina, United States - PICO131 | ecosystem: Environmental > Aquatic > Marine > Coastal | place: USA: North Carolina | collected...
TATATTAAGTACCTCGTCTACTTTTTCAAGCCACTTGTTTTTCAAGCTATTGAACCGTGTAAACGTAGAATCAAGTTGTTCAATGGCATCGAGTGTTTCAAATAGTTCGCCGGTCCACATCCAAAGTTCATTGACACTTTGCTGGACCTTATCATGGCTTTCTTCAGTTCCATCGCCGAGACGAATAACCCATTCAGCACTCCATTGAGCGTGGTAGGAAATTTCTTTTATAGATTTCTCTGCAATCTCGGCTAATGGGCCATAGCTGCAAGAGCGAAGCGACTCATACAAGTAAAAGTTGAAGGTGTCTATAAAAAAGCTTCGGACGATAGAATCGCCCCAGTGACCATTGGGCTGTTCGAGCAAAAGCGCATTGCGAAAATCTAAATGATCGCGGAAATAAGCCAAGGAATCTTCAGTGGTACTGCCGCCTTTAAGTTCTGCGAGATTTTGATAGAGCAACCGGGCACGACCAATATGGTCAAGTGCGGTATTTATGATTGCTATGTCCTGTTCAAGCACCGGCCCATTAGAACACCATTTACTGAGCTGCTGCCCTAGGATTAACGAGTCGTCTGCTAAAAACAATAAATACTCTTGAAGCGCCTCTTCTTTCGTGAAGTCTCTTTTGACTCCGTTTAACCAACCTCCAGCCATGGCTTACATGTGTTCGACATCGTCAGGGATGTCGTAAAAGGTTGGGTGACGATAGACCTTGTCATCGCTTGGAGCAAACAAGGGTTCTTTTTCATCAGGTGTACTTGCGGTGATACTTTCTGAGGGCACTACCCAAATACTCACCCCTTCAGATCTTCGTGTATAGACGTCACGGGCGTTTTTAAGCGCCATATCTGCATCTGCAGCATGCAGGCTACCGACGTGTTTATGAGCAAGTCCGTTTTTGCTTCTCACAAAAACTTCCCAGATTTTCCAATGGTCTTTATTCATGCGGTTGTGATTTAGGTTAGGCTGCTGAGGTGGCGTTTTGTTTTCTTGTGGCCTCTTTTTTTGCATAAGCCATCGCGGCCTCTCGTACCCAACGACCTTCCTCATGGGCCTTAACATGGTGTGCAATACGCTCTTTGTTGCAAGGCCCGTTCCCCTGAATTACATCATAGAATTCGTTCCAATCTATTTCACCGAAGTCATAAGATCCACGCTCCTCATTCCATTTTAAATCTGGATCAGGAATGGTTAGACCCAAGTATTCTGCTTGTGGAACGGTTTTATCAACGAATTCTTGGCGAAGGGTGTCATTGCTCTTGCGCTTGATTTTCCAGCGCATGCTCTGCTCGGAGTTAGGACTGTTGTCGTCTGATGGACCAAACATCATTAGCGAAGGCCACCACCATCGGTTTAAGCTTTCTTGTGCCATTTTCTTTTGCTCCGGAGTTCCTTGTGCAAGCTTCATAACCACTTCATAGCCTTGACGCTGATGGAAACTTTCCTCTTTACAGATTTTAACCATGGCACGTGCATACGGACCATAGCTAGTGCGGGTTAGCATGACCTGGTTTTGAATGGCAGCACCATCAACTAACCACCCGATGGTTCCCATATCGGCCCAAGAGGGTGTTGGATAATTGAAGATTGAGCTGTATTTCGCTTTTCCACTTTGTAGATCTGCAATCATTTGGTCCCGGCTGGTTCCTAGAGTTTCAGCGGAGCTGTACAAATACAAACCGTGGCCAGCCTCGTCCTGAACCTTAGCGAGAAGAATAAGTTTTGCGCGTAAAGAAGGCGCGCGCGTTATCCAATTGGCTTCCGGCTGCATACCAATAATCTCACTATGCGCATGTTGAGAAATTTGGCGCACCAAAGTTTTGCGGTAGTTATCCGGCATCCAATCTTTCGGCTCTACCTTATTTTCGGCGTCAACGTAGTCCTGAAACTTTTCTTCTAATGAAATGTTGGTTCCCATGTATCTGTGTATTTGGTCGTTCACAAAGTTAAAACACAACAGCATAAGGTTGTTAATGGTTTAAGATTGCGTTCTACCTTTACACCACAAATCAAGAAGCATGTTTAAATTCTTCAAGAAAAACACCACAGATTCCCCGTCCTTACAGAAACAAACCTCTGATAAGGGCGATGGACATTTCCATAAACTAGTCGTTAAAGAAGTGCGTCGCGAGACAGAAGACGCAGTTAGTATTGCCTTCCACCTTCCTGAGGACGGCGCCGATTTCTCTTTTTTACCCGGCCAATATTTGACTTTGAAAGCTGCAATTGGGGGCGAAGAAGTTCGTAGATCATACTCCGTTTGTGTTGCACCCAATGAAGGGGAATTGCGCGTAGCGGTTAAAGAAATAGAAGGAGGAAAGTTCTCATCGCACGCAAACCGTGAGTTAAAAGCCGGCCACACCATTGAAGCCATGGCTCCTACAGGCAACTTTACTTGGACTGCATCATCAACACCATCACACGTTGTGGGTTGGGCGGCAGGTTCGGGAATCACCCCCATTATGTCTATTGCAAAAAGCGTATTGACCAGCGATGAGAGCAGTACGTTTACGCTATTTTATGGCAATAAAAACAGCAACAGCATCATTTTCAAGGAGGCAATTGATGATCTAAAAAACGAGTATCTAAATCGATTTGAGGTGCATCATGTGTTGAGTCGCGAGGATCAAGGAACAGACCATCTAAAGGGACGTATTGACGCAGCAAAAGCAGAGAAGTTTGCGGAATCAATGTTTGATCTTGAGCAAACAACGGGACATTACCTCTGTGGTCCGCAAGAAATGATCGAGACCGTAAGCGCGAAGCTAGAAAGCCTGGGTACCGACAAGTCGAAAATACACTTCGAACTTTTCAATACCGCAGGTGCTTCGGCCGAGGCTCAGGCAGCATCTCAGGCACGCGCATCTGAAAACGCCTCTGTAACAGTTGTTTTAGACGGCGAGGAAACCCACTTTGAAATGGGACCAAAAGATTATGTCTTGGACGCCGCGCTTGATGCAGGAGCAGATGTTCCTTACGCATGTAAAGGAGCGGTTTGTTGTACTTGCCGTGCAAAAGTTTTGGAAGGCTCTGCCGAGATGGTCATGAACTATGCGCTTGTAGACGACGAGGTGAAGGACGGTTACATTTTGACCTGTCAAAGCCACGCTACGAGCGACCGATTAGTAGTAAGTTTCGATGAGTAAAAGCAGTCCAAGAAAACACGGCGTCACAGACGAACCCGGTCCTTCTTTTCATGAGAAGAAGCCGAAGAACGCCAAGGACTTCAATATTGGTAAGGGCGCAAAAAAGCGCATGAATAAAGCCAAGAAATACGGAACAGGCGGAAGTAAAAAACGTTAGCTCCAAAAGAAAAAAGCCCCGCATTTGCGGGGCTTTTTGTTACTCGTAAGTATTGTTATTTCTATCGATGTCGAGCATTCGTTTTGACGGGTCAATCTCAACCCCCATGACGGTTTCGCTGCTCGGAATATAAAGTTTGTATTCTGGATGCGTCCATGGCCAGGGCTCATGCACCTCAAGGCCCTCTTGATGTTTGGCACCATACATACTTACTAGGGGAATAGTGTGCATTTCTTCACGCCCCCCTTCATAGCGGACCAAAACATCTACCGGCATTGGGAACAGTCCAACGCGGCGTAAGGTAATTTGTGTGCCCACTTGGTCAGATTCAACAGCGGCCACAGCGTAATCAATGCTTTTTACTTGATCCTTGTAATAGCTGAGGTACCAGTCCAATTCCATATTTGACTCTAACTCCATGATGCGCAAGAAATCTTCGGGTTTTGGGTGTTTGAACTGCCACTTATTCCAGTAGCGAATCATACCGCGGGCAAAAGCCTCCTCACCGATTATGTATTCGAGCTGGTTCAAAAACAAAGCGCCCGCGCTGTAGCTGTTGATGCCGTAGGTGCGGTTGTAGTTGAAGTGATCAGCAGGGGTGCTCAACGGTTCGCGCAAGCCCGAGGTGTCCAGGTAGACATAAGCGCGGTAAGCGCCGAGGTGAGGGTTTTCCTCGCCACGATTGAACAAGAAGTTCATGCACTCCTCTTCTGCATAAGAAGTGAAACCCTCGTCCATCCATGGGTAAGCCGCTTCATTGGTTCCGATAACGCCATAGTACCAGTTGTGCGTAGCCTCGTGAACGAAGAGCCCAGTAAAGCCCTCAAACTTATCACCGCCGCCTAACATCATCGTACACATAGGGTATTCCATACCGCCGTCTCCGCCTTGAATTAGGGAGAATTGCGCGTACGGGTATTTACCAAAATGCTTTGCCATGAAATCAAAGTAGCCCTGTAAGTAGCCTCTTTGAATTTCGTCCCAATTCGCTTCATTAGCGGTCTTTGGATCATAGAGCAAATGCACCAATGGTCCGTTTTCTATCTGCAGCTGTTTGTGGACATAATCAGGGTCGGCAGCAAAGGCAAAATCGTGCACCTTATCCGCTTTAAAATGCCAAGTGCGAAGTTCGTTTTTACCCAGACGTACCTTTTTAATGCCGCCATATCCAAAGCCCACATCTTCGGGGTTTTGCAGATAGCCAGTACCGCCAAGCACATAGTCGCGGTGGATGTGGATCTTCACATCAAAAGACCCCCAAACGCCGTAAAACTCGCGCCCTACGTATTGATCCGCGTGCCAGCCATCCTCGTCGTATTCGGCCAATTTTGGGTACCACTGCGTCATGGTAAATTCAATGCCCTCTTTGTTGTTCCATCCTGATCGGCGAATCTGTTCCGGCACTTGAGCGTTCCAAGCCATATCAAACACGGTAGTTTGACCCGGCAAGAGCGGCTCTGCCAACTCACACTTTAAGACCGTTCCCTGTACGTCCCAGCGCAGTGGTGCTCCGTTTTGGGTCAATACACGAATGTCTTGGTAGCCAATGCGGTCGGGCGCTAGCCCTTCGATGCGGTCGCGAACACGACGGTCCGGGTCATCGATGTTTCGGGAGCGCACGTCCATCATACTTTCCGGCTGAAAGGCGTTGAAGTAGAGATGGAAGTACGCCTTGTGCAGGGTGTCGGGACTGTTGTTGGTGTAGGTGATTTTTTGCGCACCGTCGTACTGGTGTTTTACCACGTCCATGGTAATGTCCATATCGTAGTGCACGGCTTGTTGCCAATATTGAGCTTGGGCGTTAATGCTAAGCCCTATAAATAAGGCAAGTAGGAATTTTTTCATAGGGGTAAGAGTTATCCAAAAAAGTGATCAAGGCGGCCGTTTTCCAAAAGTCGCGGACCTTTTTCTGTCATTTGTAACGTACAAACTTCATTATACGCATCGTGTTCAAGGAATAGATGATAGCCTTGTTCTGCCGCCTCCGTAAAGATGCGTTTGCGTTCATCAAGGGTTATGAGGGGCCGAGTATCGTATCCCATCACATACGGTAAAGGAATGTGTCCGGTCGAAGGCATGAGGTCTGCCATGAACACCACGGTCTTTCCCTTATAGGGTAAAATTGGACACATCTGAGCGTCCGTATGACCGTTCACCACAAAAACATCAAAGCCCAGCGGTGTGCTAACCCGATGTTCATTTTCTGGCGCGTCAATAAACTTGAGTTGACCACTTTCTTCAAGCGGCAATATGTTTTCCGAAAGGAAGCTCGCTCGCTCACGCGCATTGGGTTTTGTGGCCCAATTCCAATGGCGCTCATTCGTCCAATACGTGGCGTTTTTAAAGGCGGGCTCATAACCGGTGCGGTCGGCATTCCATTGTACAGCACCGCCCACATGGTCAAAATGCAAGTGGGTTAGAAAAACATCGGTAATGTCATCGCGTTTAAACCCATGGGCCGCCAACGAAGCGTCCAAGCTGTGGTCGCCATGAAGGAAGTAATGGCTGAAAAACTTTTCGCTTTGTTTGTCCCCGATACCGGTGTCGATCAAGATTAATCGGTCGCCCTCTTCAATAAGCAAAGAACGCATGGCCCAAGTACATAAGTTGCGCTCGTCCGCGGGGTTGGTACGCTCCCAAAGTCCCTTAGGAACCACGCCGAACATGGCGCCGCCGTCGAGTTTGAAATTCCCGGTGTGGATGGGGTATAGGTTCATGAATATTCAATTTGCCCTCAAGTTACAAACGTTGTTCGTAACGCAAATCACGGGTATTATTTTTCTAATCGGGTTAATTTACATTTAGTCCGGCGTGAACATAAACCTGAACCGCGCCTTATATTGTAATAAACTGAGAATAAGATGAAAGCAAGCTCTAAACACAATCCTATCACAGAGTTTGATGCACCAAAACCATTTCGCTGGAACCAATACCTCGTTGGCGGAGCAATTCGCAACTGGGAAGGTGAGTTTGAAAAAGTATACAGTCCTATGGGCAAGGTTGGAGCCGATGGCACTACTGAAAAAGTATACTTGGGCGAATCTCCTACGCTAGATGAACAGGCGGGATTAGACGCATTAGCGGCCGCAAAAGAAGCCTACAATAACGGTCGTGGTTATTGGCCTACTGCCGGCGCTGCCGCGCGCATTGCGGCCATGGAAAAGTTCGTGGCTTTGATGAAGGAGAAGCGTGAAGAGGTCAGCACCTTGTTGATGTGGGAGATCGCGAAGAACAAGAGCTCTGCCTACAAGGAGTTTGATCGTACGGTCGATTATATCAACGACACCATCGAAGAATATAAAGAACTACAACGACGCGGTTCACACGTGGCAAGCAAGGACGGCGTGATTTCCCAAATTCGTCGCGGGCCATTAGGAGTTGTGCTGTGTTTAGGCCCTTACAACTATCCGCTTAATGAGACCTTTTGTCTGTTGATTCCTTCCCTTATCATGGGGAATACCATTGTTTTCAAGCCTGCTAAATACGGTGTGCTGTTGTTGACTCCTTTGATTGATGCTTTTAAGGAGGCTTTCCCTCCAGGGGCAGTGAACATAGTATTTGGTCGAGGCCGCACCTTGGCGGGTCCAATTATGCAAACAGGCGATGTGGACGTTTTAGCCTTGATTGGCAACTCGAAGAGTTCCAACGCGCTTGTGGCTCAGCACCCAAAGCCGAATCGACTTCGCCAAGTCTTAGGCCTTGAAGCCAAGAACCCAGCGATCGTCTTTGATGACGCGAACATCGACCAAGCGGTTAAAGAATGTGTGAACGGGGCGTTGAGCTACAATGGCCAGCGTTGTACAGCATTGAAACTATTGTTTGTACACAAGAGTGTTTCGGAGGAGTTCAGGACGAAATTTACCGCGGCGGTGGACGCCCTGGTGCTTGACCACCCAGAAACAGATTGCGCGCTTACTCCGCTACCTGAGCGTAACAAGGTCGAGCAGATGGAAGCCTATGTTGACGATGCCGTGTCAAAGGGCGCGAAGGTCATCAACCAAAACGCGGGTCGCGTTTCAGACACCGCCTTCTTCCCCGCCGTGTTGTTTCCGGTAACCAATGAAATGAGAATATTCCACGAAGAGCAGTTCGGTCCCGTAGTTCCTATTGTTGAATACCAGGATCTCGAGGAAGTAATGACCTGCATCGCGCAATCGGATTATGGTCAACAGTGCAGCTTGTTTAGTGGAACCGAAGCAACAATCGCCTACGCAGTGGACAACATGGTGAACCAAGTATGCCGTGTAAACATCAATGCTTCTTGTCAGCGCGGTCCTGATTACCTGCCGTTTACCGGAAGAAAGGACAGCGCCGTGGCTACATTGAGCGTGCACGATGCCTTGCGCTCATTCTCTATCCGCACCCTAGTGGCGACGGGAACGGATCAGAAAGAACTGGTTGGAAACGTGATATCAGGCGGCCAAAGCACATGGATGACAACGGATTACCTGCTTTAATTATAGGGCCTATTAATAACATAGAGGTAAGGTAGACTTAATGACTTCGGGCAATAACAAATGGAGATTTGCATTGCCTGTTTTACGAGTCATGTTAAGCAATGAGTTACTGAAAAGGCATTAAAGGGCGCGAACATTTCGCGCCCTTACTATTTTATTATAAACCGAAGGTGTGTTCGATTAAACGCCAATCAGTGATCTTAAAGTTTTGCGGCTCTTTGGTTCCTGTGGAATCGTAGTTAAATCCATCTTGACACATAAAAATCCCGGCCGGGTATTTTTCACCAATAGCTCCTGAATAAATGTCGATGCCATCGGTTTCTTGAACTCGGTCGCCATACACATCTTCTACGCCGAAGACACCTAAGAAAGTATAGTCACGGTCAATGTTATAAACAGCATAACGATTATTTCCTTGACTTGACGTGACCAACAGGTGAAGTTCCTCGCGGGCATAAACAGCCAACCCTTCAATGTCGTAAGCGAGTTCCTTGTTTTCATCGCCAGATAGGGGAATGCGGAATCGTTCCTGTCCCATATCATCTAGGTTATAGGCATAAACACCTCCTTGTTCTTCCCCGAGATATAAAATGCGATCCGCATAGTCAACAACCATGCCCTCAACTTGACCAGCGGCTTGGAATGATGTTATTAGCTGGAATTGGAAATGATTTGAATCAGGGACCAATTCCCATTGCTCGACATCGCCTTCTTTGTTGTTCACAAAGGCATAAGTTTTTTCACGTGCTGCATCATTCCAAAGGCAGAAGCCGTAGACACCCGTTAGTTCTGTTTGCATTGAGGTGTCTGAGATCAACGAAAGCTTTGTCGCGTCGGCATTGATTGCCCATACGTCTATTCTATCAAAATCACGATTAGAGGCAGCGACAATATCATAAACCGTATCTCCTAGAGAAACTCCCATCGCAACATCAACATTGTTTAAACGACCGATTGGGTAATTCGCTAAACGCGTGCCGTCAAGGCTGTAGACTTCTAAACCTTGGGTTTTATTGCTTCCAAAAAAAAGGCTTTGCTCCGGCTGTTCTTTATTGAGCCAAAAAGCGGGATCGTCAGCAGCATCGTCTTCAACTTGTGCAAGACAATTCTCGGTTTGAACATCGGCAAGTACCGTAGGAATATCGGCGTCGTTGTGACACGCGGCCAGCAAGGCTAGAAAAGGAATAAGTGTTTTTTTCATTCTATGAGTATAAATGACTTGCCCCGCCGCAATCACGGCAGGGCAAGTTATGATTGGACAAAAGAGACTTCTTACAAGTCAAATTTCACACCAAGATTCGCACGCATCTGGTAGTACTCCAATTGCATGGTGTACTGGCTTTGGTACTGGAAGTAGCGCAAAGGCGTATTTAAAAGGTTGTTCAACTCGATAAATACACGGGCCTTTTTGGTTACCGAGTAATATGCATTGAAGTCCATTAGGTGTTGTTGGTCGTAGTAGCGGTCCTCGAATTGATCACCACCATATTCATCAACATAAGCACCAGCATAGTTGTAAGAAAGTCTCACTAACATTTTTTCGTTTTCGTAAGCAAGTGTACCGTTTAGCATCAAAGGCGCAGTACCGGCAAACCCAACTTCGTCATCACGATCTAAGATGCCCGATGTTGTAGAGGTTGTCAAGGTAGTATTGGCAGCGAAGTTCAAGTTTTTCAACTCACCCGGCAAGAAATCAAGTTGGCGTTGGAAAGCCAATTCTAATCCGCTTACTGTCGCAGTACCGCCGTTTTCAGACTTGGTAACTTCATACGTTTCGCCGTTGAAAACATCTGTATAGACATTGTCATAGATGAAATTGTTAATGTTCTTGTGGAATACCCCTGCGCTAATAATACCGAGTGAACTTAAGTAGCGCTCAGCGCCCAAATCAAAGTTCCATGCAGTAGCCGCCGCAAGTTCTGGATTCCCCAATTTTACCTCGTTGTCATCAGAGTTGAACTCTTGGTAAGGAACAAGATCAAAGTAGTTCGGACGAGCCAAAGTATTGGTGGCAGAAGCACGAATAACAGTGCGCTCATCAAGGCTTAATCTGTACAAAGCGGAAGGAAGGATATTCAAATAGCTACCTTGCCCTGATGTAGCAGTTGCACTTTCGTTTACGATATCATAGCTGAAACCATTGTAGTCATTTGTAGTGTTTTCACCACGAATACCCGCTACAATACGGTGTTTGTTTCCCCAATTTTGAGTAAGCATTGCATAACCTGCTAAAATTTGCTCTGTTGCGTCGTAATTACCCGCTTGGAATTCTTCGGGAATGGATGTTTTGTCGAAAAGAGAAGCATCTTCCAAATTCAGATCACCGAGGTACGTAGGGTCAATGAAATTGTTTGCTCCTTCTGTCCAGTAGCCATCAATGTTGTAACGGTCTGCACGCTCAAACTGGTAGCCGTTACCGGTTAATGTTGGCTCCATATCTCCATCTAGGTACTCGTATTCGAAAAAGTCGTTATCGCGAGCTTTTTGTTTTGTGCGTAGGCGTGCACCAACTTTCAACGTTGTGTTATTCAAACCTTTAATTACTGGAATCTCAACATCAATGCGACCGTTCAAATCTTGGTCATAAGTGAAACCATTTTGCTCTGTCAACTCTTTCAAGCCAAAGTTTGAATAATCTACAGCGTTCGATGGGCGCATTTGCAAGAAGCTGTATTCACCAGCGTCTGATGTTATTCCTAAGACCACGTCTTTTTCACGAACATTTACATAACGTTCGTTCGGACGGCTTTCCGAGGCACGCGCGGTGTTAACGGACCAATTTGCCTTAATGTCTCCAAAAAGGTGCTCGCCTCTCAAGGCAAAGTTGTTCGCAATTTGGTGCTCTAATCTGCGGTAGTTCACATCGGCAGCGCCCCCTTTCGTTTGACGTCGAACTTCTGCGGTGTAGGTACCGTCGCCATTATCTTCAATATCCTTGTAGCGCAATCTGTAGCGGTTTTCCCAATCCTTACGATCGTTGTGAAGCGCTGTGAAAAACAACTTATGACCCTTAGCAAGATCATAATCTAAACTCAATGAGTACGATTGACGTAGACGACGAACATTGTAACCGCGAACCTGGTAATCTAGGATAGAAGGGTTGCCTGCGGCGTCGAATCCCCACTCCATCTCAGCGTTATCAGAACCAAAGTCGTGGTCATTAACACTCATAGAGAAGATTGCACCTAGTTTGTTGTCAAGATATCTGTTTCCATAGATTGCTGCTCCTGTCCAAATAGGCTTTTGTGCTAAAAAGTTGTATCCAGTTGCCCCGGTTAGAGAAATACGCTCTTTTTGAGGAGCCTGACGTGTAACAAGATTCACAGAACCACCAATAGCATCAGCATCCATGTCTGCAGTAATAGCTTTGTTCACAACAACCGTTTGAATCATATCAGAAGGGATAAGATCCAATTGTACTTTACGGTTATCTCCTTCTGCTGAAGGCATACGCTCGCCGTTCACAGTAACGGAGTTCAATTGAGAAGCTAAACCGCGAACCACGATGTCGCGCGCTTCACCTTGATCGTTTTGAATTGTGATGCCGGATATACGCTTCAAGGCGTCACCAATATTAGCATCAGGAGTACGACCTTTTTGGTCCATATTTACAACGTTGGTTACTCCAGTGTTGTTTTTTTGTTCTTCAAGAGACTTTGCTTGATTACGCAAAAAATCACCAGTTACTTCAACTTCAAAAAGTTCAAAAGACTTCAACGAGTCTTGACTTTTCGCGGGTTCGTTTTGTGCACTTAAACCCAAGGTTAATAAGCTTAGGCCAGCTGCGAGTAGTGTTTTCATCTGTCTTAAAATTTTGCCTAAACGTATGATTACGAGGTTACTTGGTATTTACACAGACCTTTTTTAAAGTTGTTCTTTGTGTAAAAAAAGATGAGGGATTTAGCACTTGATTAAAACACACCTAACGCTATTCTCACATTCAAACCAAACACAGGTAACACAGAAACGTATATTTACGGAGTGAAATACGGTAGCTTTTTACTTTTAGTTTTAATTGCCTGCGGTAAGGATCCTCAACCTAATCCAACGCCGCCGACTACATTTTCGAATTCATTTGTTTATGACTCATTAGAGCGTGATCAAAGATTTGATAGTGTGGCCATTGTAAGCGCGAATGGTCTGGAGGCCTACGAAGCCAGCGGCGTAGTTCAGTCTTCTTTTAATTCTGACCTTGTTTGGATTATAAATGATGGTGGAAATGCAGCAGAACTATTTTTGGTGAATGCCAAATCTGGAAAAACCATCACAGTCCTTGAGCTTGATTCCCTGACCAATACAGATTGGGAGGACCTGGCTTCTTATCAAGATTCATCAGGCCACAATTATTTGCTGATAGCAGATATAGGCGATAATCTCGGAACAAGAAATTCGGTTAACATCTACCGGTTTTTGGAGCCGGGCATAAACGAAATAGACACGTCTATCTCCACTCAGCATTACCAACCAAGAGGCCTTGAAGATATTTCCTTCATCTATGAAAGCGGACCAATGGACGCAGAAGCGTTACTGGTAAATCCCGAAAACGGCGCGCTTTACGTCATTACCAAAAGAACACTTCGAAACAGACTTTACTACATAAATCAGGATAGCGCTAAAGCTTTATTTAAAGGAGATTTCACGCTCTATATGTGTACCGCTGGGGATGCTAAAATTATTGACAACGACCACATTGAAATAGCAGTAAGGAATTACGATCGAATGATTCTCTGGGAGGGAAACATGGGTCAGACCTTAGAGTCAATAATGTCGGAAAAACCGAGGCTTTTACCGTACACATACACAGAAGAACAGGGCGAAAGTATTTGGTTTACACAGGAGGATGGTATAGGCACGGCATCAGAACGCCGTAATGGTGTCGACGGACGTATTGCGATTTATAAAAAGCAGTAGACCGCTATGTTTTTGTTTGTACTTTCCTTGGATGAAGATTCAATACCAAATCCAAGAAGAGGACTTCTTTACTTACCAAATATTCACAGCCTTTCAACCTAAGCGCGTAAAGCGCAAAAAGTTGTGCGGCAAGTCATATCTGTTGGCGATGCTTATTTAGGGGATTTGATTTTTCTAGCGAAACAACTACACATTATGAAACGTTTATTTCTACTTGGGGCATTATTGGTTTCAACCTTCGTATCCGCCCAATACGTAAAATCTAATGGCAAGGCTATCGTCGATGGATCTGGTGATACACTGCTTATTCGTGCTATGGGAATAGGCGGTTGGATGGTCCAGGAAGGGTATATGCTTCAAACCGCTTCATTTGCGAATCCACAACACAAGATAAAGGACACTATTGAAGACCTTATTGGGGTTACAGCGACACAAGCTTTTTACGATGCCTGGCTAGAAAACCATTTTAATAAG
>Ga0213861_10003402_pt1 | contig 13132 bp, 10 predicted proteins | sample PICome_4_FD_160110 | JGI IMG/M metagenome (GOLD analysis project Ga0213861, IMG submission 160110) | Coastal seawater microbial communities near Pivers Island, North Carolina, United States - PICO131 | ecosystem: Environmental > Aquatic > Marine > Coastal | place: USA: North Carolina...
AGCACAGGTCTTGGGTAGCATATATTTATCCCGTCTAGATATAGAGGCCAATGTGTGGCGCGCGGGACTCAATCCGCCCAATCCATCGCTTTTCTGGACCCACGCCAATTCGTGCTACATTCATCCTATATGCAATAGAAAGGAGCCACTCATGACCCGTCTTACCGCCAAGGATTTCGCGCCGGAATTGCTGGAGCTTTATGACTTCTATGCACATGGCAAGATCACCAAGCGCCAGTTTTTAGAACAAGCCGGTCGTTTCACCGCCGCAGGTATCACTGCCGCCGCCGTGCTGGGCATGATGTCACCCGATTACGCAATGGCCGAACAGGTATCGTTCAACGACCCTGATATCATTGGTGAATATGTTATGTACCCCTCGCCAAATGGCCACGGTCAGGTGCGCGGCTATCTGGTCCGCCCTGCAAAGACCGAAGGCAAGCTGGGTGCGGTTGTGGTCGTCCATGAAAATCGCGGCCTCAACCCCTATATCGAGGATGTTGCGCGGCGCGTAGCCAAGGCAGGCTATATCGCACTGGCCCCCGATGGTCTGACTTCGGTCGGTGGCTATCCCGGCAATGATGAGGCGGGGCGCGAACTGCAAAAACGGGTCGATTCTACCAAGCTGATGAATGATTTTTTTGCCGCTATCGAATGGCTTATGGCGCATGAGGCGACAACCGGAAAAGTCGCGATCACTGGTTTTTGCTATGGTGGCGGAGTCGCCAATGCTGCTGCCGTTGCCTATCCCGAACTTGCTGGTGCCGTTCCGTTCTATGGCCGCCAAGCCGATGCCGCCGATGTGCCGCGCATTCAGGCCCCTTTGATGTTGCATTACGGCGCGCTGGATGAACGGGTCAACGCAGGCTGGCCCGCCTATGAGGCCGCGCTGATCGAGAATGGCAAAAGCTTTGAAGCCTTCATCTATGAAGGCGCAAACCACGGGTTCCACAACGACAGCACCCCCCGCTATGATGAGGCAATGGCAAATCTGGCATGGGACCGCACCATCGCGTTTTTCGGTAAAACCTTGGGCTGACACATAAATCAGCACGAACCGGATGATAGTGCTTCAAGATCCCGTTCACATTAATTCGAACGGGAACAACGGCACCGTTGTACAGTAAGACGCCACGGCAACACCTGCTGAAATGCCCCCGTCATCCGGTTCTGCACTGAAAGACGTGAACAGCCCCATCTTCACCTTGCGCGCAGGATCAGTTGTAAAGAGGATGCCTTTTCCCTGCTTTCGCGGTGGGGGGGAGGCTCGGAAAAACCGCGTTTTGCTGGGCAACCCCAGCCCTCTAATCAAAAAATCGCCTGCCGCGCACAGGTAATCGGTTTCGTTCGGCACAAAGTCAAAGGCCACCAAAAAGTCTGTAGAATTGGTCCCAATCACTGTCATACGATTTTGCGCGGTAAACGCATGTGCAGGCATGGCCCACGGCACCAAAAACAGAGTTGCAATCAAAAGCGCCTTCATTGCGTCCCCCTATAAGACTTAGCTGCAAAGATAGGGTACGAATCTAATTGCTTCACCTCACAATTGCGTAACATCCCCCAAATCGCTGGTCGTCAAACATCAGTCGCACCGCCTGCATGGCGAATAACCGCTTTTTATCAACGGCATCTTTGCGATGACCCTTGCAGCGCCCCGTGGTATGCTCAAGTGAGGGGACGGCGAAGGAAACCCTCATGTTCGACCCGACCTCTCTCATTTCTCACTTTGGACTGCTGGCCGTGTTTGGCACTGCTGCGATAGAGGGCGATGCCGCCGTCGTCACTGCCGGGGTTTTGGCGCAACGCGGGATTTTGCCCCTTTGGCCGGTTATTTTTGCCGGCATGGCGGGCGGTTGGTTTTCGGACTTGCTGATCTATCACCTCGCGCGGCGGTTTCGCCACCATCCGCGCACCGTGCGCGGGGTTGGGGCTGCAAGGAAATGGCGGTTTTTCAATATGGCCGTGGCCTACCCGATGCTTTTGGCGCTGGCCATTCGCTTCATGCCCGGTGTTCGCACCGCAGGCCCCGTTGCCCTCGCGACTGCCACCCCGATTTCGGCCTTGCGCTACACCATACTAACCGGCATCGCCGCGTTTTTGTGGTCTTTCATCCTTGTGCACGTCGGGCAAAAGGCAGGCGAAATCATCGCCCGGTTGTTCAAAGGGTTTGATATGCCGGAATGGGTTGAGATAGGCATTCCTGTGGGGGTTTTGATGATCCTGACGGCCTTTGCTATCCGCAAATGGCGCAGGCGCGCCGCGGGCCGAGAGGTATAAGGAACGGTAGGTTTCTACCCAACCTACCTTTCATGTCTAAGCGCCCCGCCCTACAAAAAAAGCGCCCCGAAGGGCGCTTTTCTTTACTGATCCAAGAACGACCGCAGTTTCCTGCTTCGGCTAGGGTGCTTCAACTTCCGCAGCGCTTTCGCCTCGATCTGACGGATACGTTCACGCGTAACCGAGAACTGCTGCCCCACCTCTTCCAGCGTGTGGTCGGTGTTCATCCCGATACCAAAACGCATCCGCAAAACCCGTTCCTCGCGTGGCGTCAGCGATGCCAACACGCGTGTCGTCGTTTCCTTCAGGTTTTCCTGAATGGCACTGTCCAACGGCAAAACCGCGTTCTTGTCTTCAATGAAATCGCCAAGCTGGCTGTCTTCTTCATCGCCAATCGGGGTTTCCAAGGAAATCGGCTCTTTGGCGATCTTCATCACCTTGCGCACTTTTTCCAACGGCATTTGCAGCTTTTCAGCCAATTCTTCTGGCGTAGGCTCGCGGCCAATTTCGTGCAACATCTGGCGACCAGTACGGACCAGCTTGTTGATCGTCTCGATCATATGCACGGGAATACGGATCGTACGGGCTTGGTCGGCAATCGACCGGGTAATCGCCTGACGGATCCACCATGTTGCATAAGTGCTAAACTTATAGCCACGACGGTATTCAAACTTGTCCACGGCTTTCATCAAGCCGATGTTACCTTCTTGAATAAGATCAAGGAATTGCAGGCCACGGTTCGTGTATTTTTTCGCAATCGAGATAACGAGACGAAGGTTCGCTTCGACCATTTCCTTCTTGGCCTGCCGGGCTTCTTTTTCGCCCTTCTGCACTTGGTTCACGATGCGGCGGAATTCGGAAATATCCACCCCGACATAAGACCCAACCTGCGCCATCTCTTCGCGCAGCTCTTCGACCTTCTCACGGCTTTTTTCCATCAAAGCCTGCCAGCCGCGCCCATCCTTGGCGGCCATCCGGTCACACCAAGATGGATCCAGCTCATAACCTTGATATTCTTCGATAAATTCGCGGCGGTTGATGCGGGCTTGGTCAGCCAGTTTCACCATGCCTGAATTGATCGCCATAATCCGGCGGTTGATGCCGTAAAGCTGGTCAATCAGCGCTTCGATACGGTTGTTATGCAGGTGCAACTCATTGACCAGCAAAACAATTTCAGACCGCAGCTTTTGATAGGCGGTTTCTTCCTTGTTGGAAAACAGATCCGTTTTGTTCATCGTCGCCGACATGCGCAAAGTCTGCATTTCGGCCAGCATTTCATAGTCATGCGCGATGACTTCCAGCGTTTCCAGCACGCGCGGCTTCAGTGCGGCTTCCATCGCGGCCAAAGACATGTTCGAGGCTTCGTCATCCTCGTCATCATCCTCACTGTCAGCGCGTGACAGCGGGTTACCGTCTGCGTCCAATTCTGGCCCCGCATTGGTTTCCCGTTTGGGCGCTGTTTCTCCCTCGGTCCCCAGACCGCTGACCAGACCTTCTTCGCCTTCACCATCCATGCCACGGTCAAACGTGGATTCAAGATCGATCACGTCGCGCAGCAAAATGTCTTCGGACAAAAGTTCGTCACGCCAGATCGTGATCGCCTGAAACGTCAGCGGGCTTTCGCAAAGTCCGAGGATCATCGTATTGCGGCCGGCTTCAATCCGCTTGGCGATCGCAATTTCGCCTTCGCGCGACAGCAGTTCAACTGAGCCCATTTCGCGCAGATACATGCGCACCGGATCATCAGTGCGGTCTAGCGCCTCGGCAGCAGCACCCGAAAGTGCCACCTCACGCGTCCCTGCCCCTGTCGCCACCAACTCGCCCGCAGACGCGCTGTCTTCCATTTCTTCTTCTTCGGTGACCTGAATGCCCATTTCCGACAGCATCGACATCACGTCTTCGATCTGATCCGAAGACACTTGTTCCGGCGGCAGCACCGCGTTCAGCTGGTCATAGGTAATGTAGCCACGCTCACGCGCATCCGCGATCATCTTTTTGATGGCAGCTTGGCTCATATCCAGCGAGCCGTCGCCCTCTGCATCGTCTTGCTTGCTGTCGTCACTGTCTTTGGCTGCCATGGATGCTCCTTTGGCCGGGTGGTCTGTTCGGATGAACCGAATCACTCGGTCGACTGTACGAATCATTAGCGCGAATCACGGGAGGTGAAAGGCTTGCAGCCCCGTTTTCCCAAGATTGGCTCGTTTATCAGTTTTTTTGCAGAAGTTAAAAGGCCTCTCCTGCCGAATTTTCCTTTGCCCGGTGCACAATACCAAGTTTGGGTTTTGGCCCAAGTTTAGGTTTTCGACCGACCGTTGCGGCCAAAATCAATCCTATCCCACAGGTTGCGGGCTTCCTCCAGCTCCTCTCGGTCCATTTCAACGCCATTATCGGCGACGAATCCTTCGCCTTTCACCGCTTCCGGCCCTTTAGCGGCGGAAAACCGTGCCTCATTGGCCTGCGCCAGCCGCCATGTCAGGCCTTCGTCTGCCAACCCGTCCAGATCCTCGACCGCTTCATTCACTTCGCGCCGCCCGCCCCGCACCGACCTCAGCTTGCGCAACATGTCACCAAGGCAAATTTCGGCAAATTCAGTATCTTGGGTTTTTAGAATGGGCGGTGCTGTGATGACATGGTTTTGGTGAAGCAAGCTTTCAACTACCGCGCGGTGATCTTCGCGCAGTTTTTCTTGCGCCTCGGCCTCCGGCCCACTGCGCAGCAACGCACGGCGCAACCGATTCTCGTCTTCGTCGGAAAAATCCATGCGGTCCAAGACAGGCTCAAACGCAGAAATCAGGCGCGGATGGGTCAACAGCGTGGCCAGCACAACTTGCTCCAACAACCGCTCATCACTCGCACCCAATACCAAGGCCGAGGTTTTGGTCGTGGCCACTGGTGGCAAAGCAGGCGCCCAAGGCACTCCTTTGCCGCGCGGCCCCGGCACCCATTCTTTACGAGGGGCGGATTTGCGTTGGCCAAACAGTTCCCAGCGAAGGCGTTTGATTTCTTCGCCGTAATGCCCGCGAATGGACCCGTCCTTGATCCGCATCAGAGCCGTTCGCAGGGTTTTATCCAGTGCCGCTTTGCGTTCGGGGCTGTCAAAGCTGCGCCCTTCGGTTTCGCGCTGCCACAGCAGGTTGACCATCGGTTGGGCGGCATCCAGCACCGCCTGCATTGCCCCCGCACCTTGTGCTTTCAGCAAATCATCAGGGTCCAGCCCTGCTGGCAGCACAGCAAAGCGCAGCCCCTGCCCCGCCTCCAGCAGTGGCAAAGCCAGATCAACTACCCGCAACGCCGCCCGCACCCCCGCAGAATCGCCATCCAACGCGATCACAGGCTCCGGGCTAACCCGCCACATCAGGCGCAGTTGATCCTCGGTCACCGCCGTGCCCAACGGTGCCACGGTTGCCTTGAAGCCCGCCTCGGACAGCGCGATCACATCCATATAGCCTTCGGCCACAATCAGCGTGGCCCCTTTGCCAGCCGCCTCACGCGCAGCCGCAAGGTTGAACAGATTGCGCCCTTTATCAAACAGCTCTGTCTCTGGCCCGTTCAGATATTTCGCCCGCGCATTTGGGTCCAGCGACCGCCCCCCAAGACTGATCGCGCGGCCCCGTGCATCGCGTATCGGAAAAATGATACGCGCGCGAAAACGATCAAAAGGCGCGTCATTGTGGTCTGAAACCGCACAAACCCCACTGGCGAGGATCAGCTCTGGCGCAAACCCTTTGGCCTGCATCGCCGTAAAGACCGCCTGCCTGCCTTCGGGCGACCAACCAATATCCCAGCGGTCTTGCGCGTCCGCCTTCAGGCCCCGGCGGTCAAGGTAATCGCGGGCCACTTTACCAGCGGCGGTTTTCAGTTGCAGGCGGCAAAACTTGACCGTCTCTTCCATTACCTCGGCCAATTGACTGCGGCGATCTGCTTTTTGGGCGGCCGCCGGGTCACGCGCAGGCATCGGCATCCCAGCCTCGCGCGCCAGCAATTCGACCGCTTCCATAAACCCAAGGTTCTCGGATTCCATGATAAAGCCCAGCGCGTCACCCTTGGCATGGCAGCCAAAACAGTAATAAAACCCTTTGCGATCATCGACATGAAAGCTGGCAGATTTTTCTTGGTGGAACGGGCACGGCGCCCACATATCGCCTTTGCCTTGGTTCGATTTGCGCACATCCCAAACAACCTTGCGCCCAACAACTTGGGACAAGGAAATGCGCGTGCGCAATTCGTCGATGAAACCGGGTGGCAGACTCATACCCTATATATCGGACGGGTGGCCGCGATAGGCAAGCGGCACGATTGCGAATGCCTAGCCCAAAAGGCCGCGCGCGATGCGGTGAAATATCTGCGTGCCAATGGCGATAAGGTCATCGGGGAAATCATAATCGGGATTATGCAAGGCCGGATGGTCAAGGCCAGAGCCGAGGAAAACCATCGCCCCTTTGGTGCCGGGCAAGGTGCTGAACCGGCCAAAATCCTCAGATGCACGTTCAGGCAAATCACCCTGATAATGCGCAATCCCCATCTGGTCCAAGACGGCTGCAAAGGCTTCGGTCGCTTCCGGGTCATTGGCACAGGCGGCAAAGTCATCGTGGTAACTGATGCTCAGGCGCAACCCATACAGGTCCGCCTGCGCACGCGCCAAGCGTTCGGCAGCTTCGCGCAAGGCGGCCATGGGCGCATCCAACATTGTGCGCAAGGTCACCCAAACCTCGCCATGTGCCGGTGCCACGCCAAAATTCGGCTCGCCCATCACCACATGGGTCACGGTGGCCAAGCGGTAGTCTGGCCCCAGCGGCCCGCCTTGCCCCAAGGCCCCCAAGGCCGGGATCAGATGCGCCAAGGCCAGCCCCGGAGACGTGCCATGCTCAGGCTGGGCCGCATGGCTGGTCTTGCCTTCCAGTTTGATTTTCATGCCTACGGATGCGCAGTTTACCGGCCCTTGGGCCAGCCAACACTCGCCCAATTTGCACCCCGGCATATTGTGCAACGAAAACGCCCAATCCGGGTGCAGTGCGCCAAACTGCGGGTCCGCAATCACGGCAGCAGCGCCCGACCCATCCTCCTCGGCGGGCTGAAACATCAAGATCACACGGCCCCGCGCAGGCCGCTTGCGGGCCAACAGCCGCGCCAATCCCAACAGAATGGTCGTATGTCCGTCATGGCCGCACAGATGGCCCTTGCCGGGGATCACTGACCGATACGGCGCGTCCGAAATCTCATGGATCGGCAAGGCGTCCAACTCGCAGCGAAACAGCACGGATGGGCCGGTTGTACCGCTGTCAAACACCGCAGCAACACCGTGGCCACCAAGGCCCGTGACCACGCGGTCAGGCCCCGCGCCAAGCGCGGCCACCACTCTTGCCGCCGTTTCCACCTCGGCCCCCGACAGTTCAGGGTGGCGATGCAAGTCGCGGCGAAAGGCTGTCAACTCGGCAATATCGGAATTGGTTAGCATGCCAGCCGTGCAGCGCGCATCTTGGCGGCGGCTTCCACCTCATGCCACGCGGTGCGGGCCATCGAGCGAAACACCAAAATCTCAAACCCATCAGCCACACAGATCAAGATCACCGACATATGCCCCAAGGACGACCGCGCACAGGCACCTTGCGCCATGCCCCGCAAATCCAACGGGATCAACCGCGCCAGCACATCCACAGCCCCTGCCCCGGTCAGCGACAAACAGGCCCATCCATCACTTTGGTCGGTCACCGCGGCAAAGGCCCCCCATTCACCCGGCGGCGCCCCGATTAAAAACGCCTGCCCCCGCCCGGTCCAAACCAACCGCGCCACCCCATGCGCCGACACAGTATTCGGCGCTGGAAACTTCAAGGGCTTCAACGCCGCCGCCAAGGCCTTGTCCTGCCCCGCAAACGGCGCAAGCGAAGTGACCTGTCCCACATCCACCTCGGCCAAGGTCACACCACCCAAAACCACAGGCTCTTGCCCCCAAAGCGGGGTCTTTGCGATCAAATCAGCCACGAAGCTTTACCCCTTCCGCGTCATGAAACACTGGGTCGCAAACGTTGCACAGCACATCAATGCCCCGCAGATGATCGACTAACCGCACGGCTTCTCCATGCCGCGCCCGCCCGTTTCGCAAAAACCCAAGGCCCAGATGGCCACCAAGCGTTGGCGAATAGCCCACGCTCGTCACATAACCCCGGTCATTGACCCGTGTTACAGCATCACCAGGGTTGAACAAATGCGCCCCCGCCGAAATCGCAACATCGTTCAGCGGGCGTAGCCCAACCAATTGGTCACGCTCGGCCCCGATCATGCCAGGGCGCGCGGCTGCCCCTTTACCAATGCAGTCTTTCTTGGCCGACACCATTTTTTCCATACCAATATCAAAAGCCGTGGTGCGCCCATGGATTTCTGCATGGGTGATAAACCCCTTTTCAATCCGCAGCACGTTCAACGCTTCCATACCATATGGCCCACCACCCAAGGTTTCCGCCCGCGCTAGCAAATCCCTAAACAGCGCCTCGCCATAGCGCGCAGGTACCGCCACCTCATACCCTTGCTCACCAGAGAACGAGATGCGGAACACCCGCGCCCCAATCTGCCCGATCTGCACATCCGCACAGCCCATAAACGGCAAATCCACGGGCACAATTGTGTCCAGCAGCGCCTTGGCCTTTGGCCCCGCCACCGCAAACTGCGCCCAGTTTTCCGTGACCGAAATGAACCGCACATCCCAAGTCGCGCAATAGGCCTGCGCCACAAACTCCAAATGCCGCATCACAAGGCCAGCCGCCGCCGTGGTCGTGGTCATCACATAGTGGTTTTCGCCCAGCCGCGCCGTGGTGCCATCATCCAACACATGCCCATCGGCCCGCAGCATCAATCCATAACGCACGCGCCCCACGGGCAATGTTAAAAACATATTGGTATAAACCAAATCCAAAAACCGCGCGGAATCACGGCCTTGAATGTCAATCTTGCCAAGTGTGGAGACATCGCAAACCCCCACCGTACTGCGCACCATCCCGACCTCTCGGTCACAAGCCTCGCGCCACGTCGCCTCACCTGGGCGCGGGAAATAGCTAGGCCGATACCACATCCCGGCCTCGATCATCGGCGCCGCGCGTTCCACACTGGCAGAATGCGAGGTCAAGAACCGCTGTGGCGCAAACCCAACCCCGCGGCCACCCGCCCCCATCGCCGCAATCGACACAGGGCTGAACGGCGGGCGAAAAGTCGTCGTCCCCGTCTGCGCAATCCCGCGCCCGGTCGCATCAGCCAACACCGCCAACGCCCCGACGTTCGAGTTTTTGCCCTGATCCGGCGCCATCCCTTGCGTGGTATAGCGTTTCATATGCTCCACACTGGCGAAATTCTCTTTCGCTGCCAGCCGCACATCCTTGGTCGTCACATCGTTGGCAAAATCCAACCATGCCCGACCTTTGCCCTTCACTTCCCACACAGGAAAAATGTCATAGGGCCAATCTTCGGCGGCAGGCACTGCAAGCGGCACCGCTTTATGCCCCAAAACGCCCAGCGCTTCTGCCGCCACAGCGGCACCGCTGGTCAAACAGCCAAGCGTTGAAAACAGCCCTGCCGCAGCCCCAGCCACATGCATCCCCGGCACAGCCCCCGCGCGTGGCACAAAGGCCGCCAAACGGGAATCCCACTCGGGTCGCCCGTTCATATGACAGGTCAAATGCACCAAAGGGTTCCAGCCTCCCGAAACGCCCAAACAATCCGTCTCAATCTGAAATTCCGCGCCTTGGTGGCGCACGGTAATGCTGTTCAAGCCATGCCGCCCCTTGGTGCCAACCACGCTGGCCCCGGCATAAACCGCACAGTCCTCAACCATAGACGCATCCGCCCGCGCATCGATGATCGCCACCACCTCGACACCTGCCGCCATCAAATCTCGCGCGGTTTGGCGTGCGTCGTCATTATTGGCGAATATCGTGACACGCTTGCCCGGAACCACGCCAAACCGGTTCAAATAGGTCCGCAAACTTGACGCTGTCATAATCCCGGGTCGGTCATTATCCGCAAAGGCAATCATGCGCTCTTGCGCGCCTGCCGCCAACACGGCTTGCCCCGCCACAATCCGCCAAAAACACTCGCGCGGCAAATCGGGGCGCGCAGGCACATGCAGCCCCACCCGCTCTAATGCACCATAGGTGCCGCCGTCATAAACCCCTGTGACGCTGGTTCGCGTCATCAGCCGCACATTGGGCAACGCGCCCAACTCGGCCAAGACATCCGCAACCCACACGGCCGCAGGCTTACCGTCAATCTCGGTGCGGTCCGACAGCAACCGCCCCCCCATAGCCGTTCCCTCATCGGCCAAAATCACATCCGCACCGGCCCGCGCCGCTTGCAAGGCCGCGGTCAATCCGGCAGGCCCCGCCCCGATCACCAGCAAGTCGCAAAAGGCAAAAGCCTTCTCATAATTCGCCTCGTCATGCCGCTCTGACAGGCTGCCCAAACCAGCCGCCTTGCGGATCAAGGGCTCATAAATCCGTTCCCAAAAACTACGCGGCCACATGAAGGTCTTGTAATAAAACCCGGCACTTAGAAACGGAGACACCACATCGTTGATCGACAACAAATCATATTTCAGGTTGGGCCAGCGGTTCTGACTCCTGGCCTCTAACCCTTCATAAATCTCTTGCACCGTTGCGCGCACGTTGGGCGTCTGCTGGCGCTCTTCGATAATTTCGACCAGCGCATTCGGCTCCTCTGACCCTGCGGTCAAAACCCCGCGCGGGCGGTGATACTTAAAACTGCGCCCTACCAACCGCACGCCATTGGCCAGCAAAGCCGACGCCAAAGTGTCACCCCGAAACCCGCTATACTCGCGCCCGTCAAACGAAAAACGAACCGGCGTCGCGCGGTCAATGGCACCCTTACCCTCAACCCTCATGCTGCACCGCCTTTCGATTTCATCTTGGCCAAAATACCTGATCCCGCATCGGCCACCAGCTCTGCGCCAAACACCTCGTGCGTCACCGTATCGCGCGTGACCACAAGCCACGCGGCACAGCCCATTTCATGATACCAAAGATCCCGCAGCCGTCCTGCCGGATTGTCGCGCAAGTGCAAATGCGCGTCGATCGCGTCAAAGTCGTCATCCGCAGGAAGCGTCAGATAATCCTCTGATCCGTAATAATAAAACTCGCGTCGATCGCGGGGGCCACACAGGGGGCAGGTGATACGCATGATGTTCTCTCAGTGCAAATTATGCTGTGACCCGGTGCCTTCTTCATCCAAAAGATGCCCGGTCTTGAAACGGTCCAAACGGAACCTCCGGGCGTTTTCATGCCCTTGCCCCGTTGCCATTAAATGCGCCATGCACCAGCCCGATGCAGGCACCGCTTTGAACCCACCATAGTTCCAACCCGCATCGACAAACAAACCCTCCACAGGCGTCTTGTCGATGATCGGGCTGCCATCTGGCGTCATATCCATGATCCCACCCCACGACCGCAGCACCTTTGCGCGGCCGATGATCGGCATCAGGGTCATCCCCGCCTCCATCACGTGTTCAACCATCGGCAAGTTGCCCCGGCTGGCATAGGACGCGTAAAAATCAATATCGCCGCCAAAGACCAAACCGCCTTTGTCTGACTGGCTGATATAAAAATGCCCCATGCCAAAGCTGACAACATGGTCGATCACAGGCTTTAATCCTTCGGTAACAAAGGCTTGCAACACATGGCTTTCAATCGGCAAGCGCATGCCCGCCATCGCTGCCACTTGCCCCGACCGGCCCGCCACCACCATGCCGACCTTTTTCGCCTTAATGGCACCTCGGGTGGTCTGCACCCCCACAACCCGCCCGCCTTCAATATCAATCCCTGTGACTTCGCAGTTCTGGATCAAATCCACCCCGCGCATATCGGCCCCGCGCGCATAGCCCCAAGCCACCGCATCATGCCGCGCCGTCCCGCCGCGCGGATGCAGCAACCCGCCATAGATCGGAAAGCGCGTCTGCTCAAAATCAAGGTAAGGCAAATGCTCGCGCACCCCCTCGCGGTCCAGCAAAATCGCATCATCGCCTTGGTTGATCATCGAATTACCACGCCGCACAAACGCATCGCGCTGCCCGTCACTGTGGAACAGATTGATCAACCCGCGCTGGGAATGCATGACGTTGTAGTTCAGATCCGCTTCCATCCCCTCCCACAGCTTCAGGGATTGGCTGTAAAACTCGGAATTGCCCGGCAGAAAATAGTTCGCCCGCACGATCGTCGTGTTGCGCCCGATATTGCCCGACCCGATATGGCCCTTTTCCAACACCGCAATATTGGTCAGCCCGTGGTTTTTCGCCAGATAATATGCCGTCGACAGCCCATGCCCGCCGCCGCCAATAATAATTGCATCATATTCGGCCTTTGGCGCAGGGTCGCGCCACATCGGCTTCCACCCTTTGTTGCCAAGCAACCCTTCGGTCAGCACCTTCAGTCCAGAATATCGCATGCATCGCACCCCTTGGTATTGCCGAAACAAGACCCGCCTTTTGCCCCAAAGACAAGCACATCTGCGACAGTTTTTTGTCGCAAGCGTCACCCGAGCTGGCGCACCAGCCCCCTGCTCACGCCGCATTGCCACAATTGTGATGAAACTATTGCCCCAGTTTTGCGGTATACCCACCAGCAACAAGGAGAATATTATGCTGTCACGCCGTATCTTTCTAACCACAACCCTCGCCGCCTCGGCTGCCGCCACCCTGCCTGCATGGGCCGCTAGATTTGAAATCAGCCGTAGCCCCGCCGAATGGAAAAAACTGCTGACCCCCGCACAATTCGCCGTGTTGCGAGAGGAAGCGACCGAAAAGCCGTTTTCCAACAGCCTTAAAGGTGAGACATCGCCTTTGCTCAAGGAATCCCGCACC
>Ga0213861_10003405_pt1 | contig 13128 bp, 9 predicted proteins | sample PICome_4_FD_160110 | JGI IMG/M metagenome (GOLD analysis project Ga0213861, IMG submission 160110) | Coastal seawater microbial communities near Pivers Island, North Carolina, United States - PICO131 | ecosystem: Environmental > Aquatic > Marine > Coastal | place: USA: North Carolina | collected...
CTATCAAAGGAATCGTTTTTAAAGATATTACGACCCTACTAGAAAATCCTACAGCATTCAAAGCTACGGTAGACCTGATGATTGAAAAAATTGCTCATTTAGAATTTGATAAAGTTGTTGGCGTAGAATCTAGAGGTTTCTTCTGGTGTGCACCAATTGCTTATACGCTATCTAAGTCATTTGTCTTAGCGAGAAAGCCGGGTAAGCTTCCTAGAGAGGCTGCAGAAAAGCATTTCACCTTAGAGTATGGAACAAACAGTGTTCATATTCATAAAGACGCAATTAGCGCTGGAGATAAAATTCTAGTAGTAGATGATTTGATTGCTACCGGTGGTACTGCAACAGCTACTGCTGATTTGTGCAGAGAATTGGGTGCAACTGATATCCATACGTTATGTTTGATTGATTTGCCACACTTGGGTGGATCAAAGAAACTTGCAGAAAAGTATGGTGAAGTGATTACTTTAATAGATTATTAATTAGTCTTTTTCAAACATAGTAGAAAACTGGATAAATTTTAAATAATTTCCAGAAACACTTAATTTTCCTGAAGCTAAGGCACTTTTAGCATCCGTGATTCCTAAAACAATTCCCTTCCATGTTGAAGTTTCAACCGTAACTGTAATTTCAGCTTCGGTAGGTATGTCTTGAATAATTTCAGCAATATTATTTCGTATAATAATACCAAATTTTTTACCGGTATCGCTCATAGTAAATCCAACTTTAATAAGTTTATTATTGGCTTTATCGGGATTTAAGCGAGGAGGCATAGCTTCAAAGATAGTTTCAATAGGAATTTGACGTACTTGGTTTTCAGTTAATTGAAAGGTTAAGTCAGGAGTAATTTCTCCTTTAATTTCATACGCCTCTGATAGATAATAATTTCTAGCAATAGGATTAGTCTCCTTGACTGATAGTTCTTCAAGTGATTGTGCATAAAGATTTTTCATTTCAGAATCATTTGGAAAGTTGATAACACCTATCTGTCCTAATTCAGCCGCCCATTGAAGCTCATCATCTTTAATAGCCTTATTAATCAAAGATATAAGATTAGATTTAGATCCAATGATGTTAAATAGTTTTTTACTTCGGTCCTTTGTAGACAAAGGTTCCAAATTAACCGCTTTACCATCAAAAAAACCTAGATACCCATTATAAACATTTCTGATACTCCAAGAAACCTTTCCATACTGTTCACGTAAATCAAAATTTTCTTTAAAAAATTGTGGATATACGAACTCATCAACAAGTTCATCTGGTGTTTTTCCTTTGTTTGCCCCACGAATTGCATAGTCATGAATGTATTGAATGGCATCACGATAAATAGTTAAACGCTCTTGTACTTCTTTCTTATTTGATAAATAAGGCCCATGAGAGCTAACTAAGTATGTTGGATTGTATGCGCGCATTTCATCCACAGATTTATACCATTTATAAGTATCGCGATAGGAGGTTCCTCTTATGGTGTAAAGATTTGGAAAGCGCATGTAGTAGTTATCGCCAGAGAATACAACTTCCTTATCTTCGTAGTAGATAATGATCTGATCATCAGTTTCACCGGGAGAGTGGACTACTTCTAGCGTAACTCCAGCAATTGTGAGAATATTTTTTTTACCATCTAGTAAAACTGTAGGATAGACGACTGGCGGTTGTTTAAAGTCAAAGTCTAGTGTAAAGCCTAGCCCATGTCCTCGCTGTAGTTCTTGTGGGAGAAAGAAGCCAAATTGCTTCATACCTCTTTCTGTTAAAATAGGTTTAAGTAAATTATTCTGATCATAAAATCCTTTTTTGAAAGTTTTATGTGCATAAACCTCTGTATTTTTATCAACAAAAGGAAAAGCACCTCTCCAATGATCTACATGAGAATGCGTATAAAAAATAGCTTCAATCGGCTGATCAGATATTTCTTCAAATCTTTCTCGAATTTCTGCTGCTAATATGTCGCTTTCAGTAACATCGATAATAATATTACCGCCGTCACCAACAATTAAAATAGAGTTAGCAAGACCATAACCTATTGCCACATAAACATTATCTACAACTTGATAAATATTTTTCTCAAAATAATAATCATCATCTACACTAATTTCATTATCAAATTCTTGAGGAGTGCTTAAAGTTTCTTCTTCTTTTTTGGAACAATTAATTAGAATAAAGCATAGTAGAAGTATGTTAAATATTTTATAATGCATTTATAAATATACATCATTATAAATTATATTTTTAGATAAATTAAGTGACAATTATGAAACATATTTCTTACGCAAGAGACAAATTTATACCCACCAATGAAGTAAATCTAAATATTATAGACAACTTCTTAAGTATTGTTAGAGGGTATCAAGTATTTACATTTCTTAAAACAGTAAATAAGGGAAAGCCTGTATTTTTAGATCATCATCTAAATAGAGTACTAGGAAATGCCAAATCAATGAATATGATTGTAAGACAATCTAAAGAAGAGATTAGGTCATTAGTTCAAGATACATTAAATCAAAATAGATTTGATGAGATTGAATGTAATATTATGATTTTACTAGCAGGTACATCCCCAATAGATAGCTCTGCTCTCATTACAGATATGCCTGTGGACCTTTTTATTATTATAACTCCCGCTAAGCTTTATTCATCTAAATCTTATGAAAAGGGAATTTCACTGGGTTTATTTGAGTATGAGAGGCCCGATGGTGAGCTAAAGACCCCATTTACCTATTTTGGCGGATTAAAAGCGCAGAATGCAGTGGTAAGGGGGACTAACTATGATGAAGCGCTGTATACTAGCGATAATATGGTTTTAGAAGGGACTACTTTTTCTTTCTTTTGTATAATGGATGATGGAACGATTCTTACTTCACCTGCAGATGGAAGAATACTTAGAAGCGTAACTCGATTAGTTCTATTAGATATTCTAAAAAATCAACAGTTAAGTATTGAAGAATCAGATCTTTCGATTGATAAAGTCTTAAAATGTAAAGAAGCATTTATTGCATCAGCGAATCGAGATGTTATACCCGTCGTATCTATTCAGGGTAACCTCATTGGTGATGGATTAGTTGGTGATAATACTAAGTTTATTATGAGTCTTTATCAAGACACTCTAAACTCTATTTAATAGTAATATTTATAATTAGTTGTTATTGTAGTTCTATTCTTTTTTATTTATTTTGATGGAAACATATTTACATACTAAGACGTATATAACTATATACAAACAACAACTATAAAGGTAGATAATATGAAACATTTTCAAATATTAGCTTTATCAAGTCTTTTTGTTTTCTTTTGCGCTATGAATGCGCCAACTGCATCCGCTGAATCTAATGATTTTACATTAGGTAAAGTTCAATCTCAACTTTCAGAGGGAATGAGTTCATCGCAAGTAGTGAGTTTATTAGGATCTCCAAATCTAGTGACTAGCACGCAAGGTGGCGGGGAAGCTTGGACTTATGATAAGGTGTCTCAAGAATCTGAATCTTCTAGTATTTCAGGAGCAGGAGCAGGTTCAAGTGGAAACTTTTTTGGTATTTTTGGTGGTGGACGAAGCAAGAACTCTACTACAAGTAAAAATTTAACATTAATCGTTAAATTCAATGCAGATGGTGTGGTTTCTAGCTATAAATATCAAAGCATTAAATACTAAATGAAAAATATCTTTCTCCCTCTTTTTTTAACCACTAGCTTTTTATTAGTAGGATGCGGATCAGGTATGTCTGACCGTACTACCGCTGTAAAGCGAGCTATCGAAACAAGAGAATATAACGTTGATACTAAAGCATTAATAACTGCATCAGTAGGCGCCTTTCAAGATCTCGGTTATACTATTGATGTTCTAAATAGTGATTATGGATTAATTACTGGGAGTAGAACCCAAGGTACGCAAACAACCGAAGTGAATGATGGTACTGTCTTGGATGATATAGTTGCAGGGCTTTTTGGGTTTGATAATCGTTCTGATGATATTGTAATTACACCATTAAAGCTATCTGCGACTATTACTGTTAAAGAAATTTCTTCCGATCCTCTAATTTCATCATTGAGAGTAAATTTTGAAAGTGGTGGAAGAAGATACTCTGACTTATTTTTTAGATCTTTCTTTGCCGCTTTAGACCAATCTCTATTTTTAGATACAGCGACGGAAGAGTAGTAGTTAGTGTCAAAAAAGAAAATATTCTCACTATTTATTGCCGCAAACTTCTTATTAGTTAGTTGTAGCTCTTCTAGTTCTTCAAAGAAAAAAACTGTAGCAGCACAACGCGCTGTTGAAACAAGAGAATATGCTGTTGATACAAAATCATTAATGCAATCTTCTATTGGAACGTTTCAAGATCTTGGATTTACAATTGATACGATTAGCGAAGAATTTGGTTTAATTACCGCCAGTAAAGTAGAAAAGCCTAAAAAGAAAAAAAAATCGGATGCTGATAAAGCATTACAAGCACTTGCTCTTGTTGCTATTATTTGGTGGGCAGTTACTTCCGATGGAGATAATGACAAAGGATCTTCTGGTGGAGGCGGTGGCAAAACAACTGTTGTAAAGGATTACAAACTAACTGCCACACTTACAGTAAAAGCTATTTCAGAAACTGAACCTTTATCCTCATTACGAATAAATTTTGGAGGTGGTAAGAGAGAGCGCTCCATAGAATTTTTCAAAGAATTTTTCACAGCTATTGACAAGTCATTGTTCTTGGATGAAAATTTAGATCAAGCAAAAGAGATAGATTTAGAAATAGACAATTAACACCTTCTTATTTTTCAGATTTCTTCTTATACTTTATATCAATAATCATGCTAAGAAAAATCTCAACATATCTAGTACTTTTATTTCTTATCACAAATAGTATATTTGCATCAGCTGGTACAAAAAGCCATTCTGCTGAAATGTTAAACAGGGGAAGATATATTCCTATTGCAATATCAGATGACTTTTTAGTTACCGCTAAAACCTTTTCATCGCTTAGCTCAAGAACAGTAGATATCTATGAACTGTATAGCGGTGTTGATTCGATGGAAAAAACGGCAGAGTTAAAATCACCAAATCCATTACCTGGAGATGATTTTGGTTTTAGTATGGCAATACATAATAATTATTTGCTGATAGGAGCTCCAGGATCTGATAATGGTAATGGAGCGGTGTATTTATATCGTAAAGATTATGCAGGAGAGTGGGTAGTCGTAAAAACATTTGAAAATCCTAATGCAACGACAGATCCAAGCAAGTCTCAAAAGTTTGGATACAACGTTGCTCTAAATGATAAATATATTGCTATTTCTTCACCTTTTTTTAATGATGGAACGGTTTTTATATATGATTTTAACCCACAGTCTGAAAGCTTTAGCGATGCACGAACGACTCCATTTAAAGAAGTGGATGTTCGAAAATTAGGTGATGTTGAAGGATGTTATGCTGCTGGTCCAGAAAAGTTCGGATTTGGAGTAACGATGTCATTGAAAAATAACAAACTCCTTATAGGGTCATTGAAAGATTTTGTTCATCTTGTTGAGTTTAAAAATGGAATTACTTTTGGTACTAATATTATATCTCCAGAGCAAGAAGATCAAAGCAACAATCTTAAAATGCGTTTTGGTCAATCTGTTTATGTTGGAGATTCGAGTATTTACATATCAGCTCTCAATCATAGTAATGGGCAAGGAAAGGTATTTGTTTATCCTTATATCGATACAAATAGTAAAACAGATGAAAATCCTTGGACAAATTTCTACACTATTCAACCAACAGATTTAATAGAAAATAGTTATTTTGGATATCGATTTAGCGAGTTAAATAATCAACTAATAATAAGTACATTTAACCAGTCTGATTTATATGTTTATAATAAAAACGAATTAAATAACAGATTTATTTTAAATGAAGTGATTGAAAACAATAATTACGATAGTTCGCATTATTTTGGTAGAAATGTTGCTTTAATTGATGATGCTCTCATTACAGATGCATATTATGCTGATGAGCTAGTATTGTATAATAATCTATCAACCAGTAGACAATCTTTTCAAAATTTATCAACCAAAGGTCCAATTCAATCTATTGCTAGTAAAGTAGAATGTACTGGAGGTACTGCAGGGTCTTATGAATGTAATAATATTGATTTGATGTCATTCATGGATAAAACTGAAATTGGTGGAGGAAATACCACCAGTTTAAATGATATATGGGGTTGGACGGATTCTGTTACAAATAAAGAGTATGCAATTGTTGGAATGAGTAATGGTACATCTTTTGTGGATGTTACTTCACCAGATAATCCTATTTATATCGGAAGATTAGCAACGCATAGTAGTAATTCTACATGGCGCGATATTAAAGTATACAATAATCATGCATTTATTGTTTCTGAGGCTAGTGGACATGGAATGCAAGTTTTTGATTTAACAATATTACGAACCTTTAATAGTTCGCCCATCACATTTTCTGAGACCGCTCACTACGCCGAATTCGGTAATGCACATAACATTTTTATTAATGAAGATACAGGCTTTGCTTATGCCATCGGTACTAGTACTTGTGGTCCAGGTGGATTACATATTGTAGATATTTCAACACCAACTTTGCCATCAAAGTCAGCTTGTGTATCTGATCCCTCAACTGGTAGAAGTAATACAGGGTATGTTCATGATGTACAGTGCGTTGTTTATAATGGACCAGACTCTCAGTACGTCGGAAAAGAAATTTGTTTTGGTTCTAATGAAACCAATGTTTGGATTGCTGATTTAAGCACTAAGTCTGATGATTCTAGTGGAGCTAAAACAATCGGATTGGGTAGTTATGACAATTATTATACCCACCAAGGATGGTTAACAGAAGACCATAAATATTTTATCGTTAATGATGAGCTTGATGAGTATAATGGAGGATTTGGAAATACCAGAACTTTAATTTGGAATGTAGAAGATTTAAGTAATCCAACGCTCCAAACAACTTATACTGGTCCAACACCATCTATTGACCATAATAACTATGTTATTGGCAATTATGTTTATATGTCACATTATACTAGTGGATTACGCATTCTTGATATTTCTGATATAAATAATCCAATCGAAGAAGCATATTTTGATGTTTATCCATCTAATAATAATTCATCATTTGATGGAACCTGGAGTAATTATCCTTATTACAATAGCGGTACAGTTGTTGTAACTGGTATAGATGAAGGTTTATATATTTTAAATCCTACATTTGATGATACTGCACCAGATGCACCTGAAAATATTTCTTATGAAATTCCTCAGGATGGAACAATTTCATTTAATTGGACTCTTAGTGACGATACAAGCTCTCAAGTAAGAATTTATAGATCAGAAGAAGCTTTATTTACTCCAACTTCTAGTAATTTAATTGCAACAGTCAACTATCCAACTTCAGGATTTATCGATGATAACTTGGATACAACTAAAACATATTACTATAAATTATCTGCGGTTAATAGCCAAGGCGAAGAAAGTCAGTTTTCTTCTGAATACCAAATTCAGCCAGTAACATTTATTAATGCACCACCAAATATTGATACAGTGTCAGATGTTCAAATCAACGAAGATGCTAATTTAGGTATACAGCTCACCGGAGTAAATTACGGAGCCGATGTTAACGCTCAAAATGTTACCGTGACAGCATATGCTGAGAACACAGCTATATTTCCATCATTAGTGGTCAATAATCCTTCTACCGGCCAATTCATTCTTGATTTAGCCCCTAGCGCAGACAGCAATGGATCTTCTGTAGTATATGTTACCGTGCGAGATGATGGTGGTACAGCAGATGGAGGTATTGATTCTACTAGAGTATCATTTAATGCAACAGTGTTGCCAGTAAATGATACACCCGGATCTTTTACGGCTAGCGGAGAATATTTATTCAATACTATTGATGGTTCTGGCGCATTTTTATCGAATGAATACTTATTTATTACTCCAGAAAATCAAAATGACTCACTACGTTTTGTGTGGGAGGAGTCTGCTGATGTAGATGGAGATACGATTGAATATCGTATGATAGGTTATGATGACTTAGAGTTTTTAAGTATGAATACTTGGACTCAAGATACTTCAATAGCTTGGGCCTTAAAAGATCTAGTAGCACAAACTGATACTGTTAATGTTTCTGAAGGTTCATGGTCAGTCATATCTACTGATGGACAGTCTTTTCAACAAGCAGTATCTGGATCTATTGGTAATTTAAAGATTGATGGTAGAGCTTTAATACCAGATGTGTTAGAATTAAAGCAAAATTATCCAAATCCATTTACGACATTTACAACATTAGAATATGATGTTCCATCACCTCAGTATGTTGTTTTAAGAGTCTTTAATATTAAAGGGCAGCTTGTTACTACTTTAGTAGATGAAGAGCAGGGCTCTGGTTATAAATCAGTAGTTTGGGATGGAACAAATGATAATGGTGATACAGTTAGTTCTGGGGTATACTTCTGTCAAATGTACACTCCGGCAAATCCAAATGGTGGTCAGTTTATTAAAGCTATCAAGATGTTAAGACTAAGATAAATATTGAATAATCCGTTAAAAAATTTATATCAATGGGTATTATCATGGGCTGAAAGTGCTTATGGCACAGCAGTATTATTCTTTGTTGCTTTCGCTGAATCTTCATTTTTCCCTGTTCCTGCTGATCCATTACTAATGGCTTTGTGCTTAGGCAAAGTTAAGCGTTCAATGTATTATGTTTTTATGTGCACCCTAGGTTCAGTCTTAGGAGGAATTTTTGGTTTTATTATTGGTTATTTTCTTTGGTATACACCTTCAGGTGAATTGACAGGTGTTGCTAATTTCTTTTTTAGAGTTATTCCAGGGTTTACAACAGAAGTATTTGATAATGTAGGTATTCAGTATGATGCGCATAATTTTCTTGTAATTTTTACAGCAGCATTTACCCCAATTCCATATAAAGTTTTTTCTATAACAGCTGGGGTCTTTCAAATTAATCTTCCAACTTTTATACTTGCTTCAATTTTAGGTAGGGGAGGTCGTTTTGTAATTATCGGATTATTAATTCGTTTTTTTGGAGATCCAATTAAAAAAATGATGGACAAGCACTTCAATACCTTTATTATCATCTTAACTGCTATATTTGCCTTAAGCTATCTTTTGATTGGATATCTATTCTAATTTGTCATAGTTTTTAATTATGAAAAATACACTATACCTATCTATTTTATTTTTAGCATCATGCGCTAGCAATATGCCTAGTGTTACTACTCCAGAGATCAAACCTACAAAAAGCGATATAACAATAGAGGATTTTAAGACTCATATAGAGTTTTTATCCTCCGATGAACTTCAAGGACGAGGCGCAGGAACTGAAGGCGATAAAATAGCTGTTAGTTATATTAAGCAAAGATTTTATGATGCAGCACCAAATAAGGGAAAAATCGAAGTACAAGAACATTATGTATTCAAAGACCGTAGACAGAAGAAAGATAAAGTTTTAACTTATAATGTCATTGGTTATTTGGTTGGAAATGACGAAAAATTGAAGGACGAATTTGTAGTTATTGGTGGGCACTATGATACTACTGCAAATGCTCTCGGAAAGATAAATAATGGCGCTGATGATAATGCTTCAGGCACGTCAATGGTTATTGAGCTTTTTGAAAAATTTGCCGCAACAAACAATCATAAGAGAACATTAGTTTTTATGGCATTCGGTGGTGAAGAATTAGGTTTGTTAGGTTCCAAGCATTTTGTAAATAATCCTACTATTGATCTTGATAAAGTGCATCTTATGGTGAATTTAGATATGGTTGGTAGAATGGAAGAGAATAATGTTCAGCTTGGTGGTGCCGCTTCTGCAGAAAATTTTTCTTCAAGATTGCATCCGTTCTTAATGGAAGATAATGTAAATGTCATTGAATTAGGAGAAGGTATTTTTAGCAGATCAGATCATTATAATTTCTACAAAAAAGATATTCCCGTACTCTTTTTCTTTACTGGAGTGCACGAAGATTATCATAAGCCATCAGACGATTCTGACAAAATAAATTACGATGGAATGAAATCTATTTCTAATATGGTTGAAGGAATAGTTGAAGAGTTTGCTAATACTTCAGATAGATTAGTATTTAAATCTGTCGAGCAAGAGCAAACAATGCAAACACCCTCAAGAATGAAAGTTACCTTAGGTGTAATTCCAGACTATTCTTATGATGGAAAAGGTGTTAAAATTGAAAGTACAATAGATAATCGTCCTGGAAAAACAGCAGGAATGCTTGATGGAGATATTGTTATCAAAATACAGGATCTGGTAATTGTAGATATTTACAAATACATGGAAGCATTCTCAATGATTGAACCTAGCGCTACAGCTGAAATAACAGTGCTTAGAGGTGAAGAAGAAGTAGTGTTAAATGTACAGTTTTAAGAAAAGCTACCACCATTATAAGTCTCTCATAATTTTCTCACTGTTTTTTATCTCATGTAACCAACCTAAGACATTCATAATTTCAGATATACAGCAATTAACGTTTACCGGAGATAACGGAGAAGGGTATTTCAACGAAGATGAGTCACAGATTGTTTTTCAGTCTAAGCGAGATGACAATGATTGTGATAAGCTATATATCGTAGATGTAGACGGTAAAAACCTAAAAGATTTTCCAGTCAAAGACGGCGCTTTTACTTGTGCGCATTATGCGCTTGATAATGAATTTATTTTTTTCTCATCAACAATGAAAGATGGACCTCAATGTCCAGAAATTTATAAACATCCTAATCCTCGAAAGTATATTTGGCCTTTAAGAAATTATGAGATTTATAGGTGGGATGGTATGACAGCAGTACAGCTAACAGATGCTCCAGGGTATAATGCCGAGACAACTACGCACCCATCAGAGAGAAAAGTGATTTTTACATCAATGCGTGAAGGTGATATAGATCTTTATGAAATGGATTATGATGGCAAAAATCTAAAACGTATTACGGATGAATTTGGTTATGATGGAGGCGCATTTTATTCTCCTGATGGTAATAGTATTGTATGGCGTGCATGGTATCCTAGTAACGAAGAAGAAAAAGAAAAATGGTCTGTAAATTTAAATAATCGATATATAGATGCTGTACCGTTAGATATTTATGTAGCTAAGCGAGATGGGTCTAATAAAAAGAGACTAACAAATAATGGAGCTACTAATTGGTCTCCGTCATGGCATCCAGATGGTAAGCATATTATTTTTTCATCTAACAAGGATGACTGGAGAGATGATTACAATGCTTTTGGAAGTAATTTTGAACTGTACATGATTCATATTGAATCTTTAAAAATTCAAAGATTAACAAATAATGATACATTTGATTCGTTTCCAGTAATATCGGAAAATGGAAAGATTACTTTTTCTTCAAATCGTAACGCAGAAAATCCGCGTCAAACGAATATTTTTATCGGCTCTATTCTCAGTAAGTAAATATTATTGAGATTTAATCTCAATTATACTTGCATTTAGGAATATTCTACTATAATATTGCGACACAATCTCAATAAAAATTTAAAGGGTAAGTATGAAACACGTAACAATATTAATAGGATTCTTTAGTTTGGTTTTTGCTCAAACTACCATTTCGGGTGTAGTAACAGACATCAATAGTAATCCTGTAGCTGATGCTAATATCGTTCTTTCAAATGGTTTTGGTACAACAAGTGATAACGATGGTAGCTTTGCATTTACAGCAACAGTACCTACAACAGCAACATTTTCAGCAATTGGTTTCGCAGATAAAAGCGTAACTGTTAGTGGTGGAAGCGTATCTGTAGAACTTTCAAATAAACCTGTGGCATTAGATGCTATAGACGTGTTAGTAGATGCTGCTAGTATTACTTCAGGAATGTTTTTAAGATCTGTCAGACCAAGTTCTGTTGTTTCAGAATCAGAATTAAGACAATTTAATCATACGGATATTCACCGTGTTGTATCTCGTATTCCTGGAGTGTATGTTCAGGAAGAAGATGGTCTTGGATTAAGACCTAATATTGGGATTCGTGGTACTGGTTTAGAACGCATGGAAAAGCTTAATGTAATGGAAGATGGTATTATTATCGCTCCAGCTCCATATGCATCACCAGCTGCATACTATTCTCCAACAATGGGGCGTATGCAAGGTCTTGAGATACGAAAAGGTTCTACTCAAATTAAGCATGGACCTTTTACTACCGGTGGATCATTAAATTATATTTCAACTGCAATTCCTTCATCATCACTTAATAGTGTTGACTTTATGGTTGGAAGCTTTGGTAAAACAGTATTACATGTTAAATCAGGGAACACAATGGGTCAATGGGGATATTTATTTGAAGTATACAATGATATGACAGACGGATTTAAAGAGTTAGATGGCGGGGGAGATTCAGGCTATTCTAAAACTGATGTAATGGCTAAAGTTCGTTATTCAATGAATGCCAATCATGCAGTAGAGATGAAAGTTTCTATGACAGATGAAATCTCAGATGAAACATATCTTGGATTATCTGATGATGATTATACTGCAAATCCATTAAGAAGATATCGTGCGTCTCAATTAGATGAGATGGATGCAGATCATTCTCAATTTGTACTATCGTACGCAGGTAAATTATCAGATAATTTAACTATGGCAGTTAGTGCTTATAATAATGAGTTTGCAAGAAATTGGTATAAACTAAATAAAGTTGATGGTTTAAACCTTGGTTTAATTGCAGACCCAGCAGGTAACGCAGCAGCTTTTGCATTAATGGATGCGATGGATAGTGATGCCGATGCATACAGAATTAAAGCTAATAATCGTGAATATTTATCAAGCGGTGTTCAAGCAGTATTAAACTGGAGCATTGAAAATCATGATATACAAGCTGGTTTACGTATTCATGCAGATGAAATGGACCGTTTTCAATGGGAAGATAGATACCAAATGGTTGGTGGTAAGTTAAACATGACTACAGCAGCAACTCCTGGTACTGATTCTAATAGAATCGATTCAGCTGAAGCTACTTCACTATACGTTGAAGATAGAATGACTTCAGGCAATTTCATTGTAACTGGTGGATTAAGATATGAAGAAATCACTGTTAAAAGAGAAGACTGGGGTAAAACAGACCCAACTCGTGCAGGAGATGCATCAATTAAA